>ERZ795051.1074-NODE-1074-length-37648-cov-6.106429_pt1 | contig 37648 bp, 24 predicted proteins | sample MGYA00375135_ERZ795051 | MGnify/ENA primary metagenome ERZ795051 (study PRJEB30180, sample SAMN05720222) | activated sludge metagenome | isolation source: Anaerobic digester | place: Japan | collected 2015-05-26 ... | reverse complement strand
CGCGCTCATTGTCATCTCACTGGTATACCGGCCGATGATCTGGATCAACGACGCGCCACCCGAAGTGCGCGCCGCCAAGATGAAGGCGGGAAGCGTTGCCGAGCCGACCGAGGAACAATTGAAGAAGATCGAGGCGGCTGCACCCGACACCGCGCCGGCCAAGCCCGCCAAGCCGCGCAAGGTGCTCGTGTGGGGCCACGCCTGGACCCACACCCCCAACGCCATCGCCGAGAAAGCCCTCGAAATCCTCGGCAGGAAGACCGGAGCCTTCACCGCCGTCGTCAGCGACGACCCGCGCCTCCTCCTAATTGACCGCATCGGCCAGTTCGATGCCATCGTCATGAACAACATCCACGAGCCTGAGCCATTCCTGCCGCCCGACTTCGGCAAGCTCGACGACGAGCGCAAGGCCGCCGCCAAAGCCTTCGACGCCGCCGTCAAGAAGAGCATCCTCGACTACGTCGGCGGCAAGGACCCCAACAACAAGGACGTTCCCGGCCGCGGCATCGTCGGCATCCACGCCGCCACCGCCGCCTTCGCAGGCTGGAAGGAATACGGCGAAATGATGGGCGGATTCTACAGCGGCCACCTCTACGAAAAGGTAACAATCAAGCTCGACGACCCCAAGCACCCCCTCAACGCCGCCTTCGAGGGCAAGCCCTTCCAAATCAACGACGAAATCTACTTCTTCCAGGAGCCCTACTACACCCGCAAGAACCTTCGCATTCTCCTCACCCTCGACCTCGAGGCGATGAAGGACCCCGGCAAGCGCCCCGACAAGGACTACGCCATCAGCTGGGTCCGCGAATACGGCCCGGGCAAGGGCCGCGTCTTCTACACCACCCTCGGCCACGCCCTCGAGACCTACTGGAACCCGCTCTTCCTTCGTCACCTCCTCGCTGGCATCCAGTTCGCCACGGGCGACCTGCCGGCCGACGCCGCACCGAGCGCGAAGTGAAGCCCTTTCAGACGCAAGGAGAGAGGAATGGAGTCCGCTGAACTCACAGGGTGCAGGGGGGCTGCTGTTTCCACGCGGCGCCAGTTTCTTGTGGCAGGCGCCGCGCCGCTCATCGTCTGCGGGTTGGTCCGTGCTGCGGAGCCGGTACCCCCGCCTCCCAAGGCGTTCGACCGCAAGCTCAAGCTCGGCCTCATCGGCGCTGGCGGACGCGGCCGCTGGATCGCCAACCTCTTCAAGCAGCACGGCGGCTACGAGATCTGGGGCGTGGCCGACTACTTCGAGGACGTGGCGAAGGCCGCAGGCAAGGCCCTCGGGGCCGATGAGGCCCGCTGCTTCGGCGGACTCCAAGGCTACAAGCGCCTCCTGGAGAGCGGTGTCGAGGCCGTCGTGATCATTGATGTGCCCTACTTCTACCCCGAGCAGGCCACCGCGGCGGTCCAGGCCGGCGTCAACGTCTACATGGCCAAGCCCGTGGCGACCGACGTGCCCGGCACCCTCGCCATCGGCGCCGCCGGCAAGCTCGCCACTGAGAAAAGGCTCGCCTTCCTCGTGGACTACCAGCTCCCGCTCGACCCCTCGAACATCGAGGTCGCCACCCGCGTCCGCGAGGGCGCCATCGGCCCCATCGCCCACATCATCTCCTACGGCTTCACCGGCATGTGGGGCGACCCGCCGAAGACCCAGACCATCGAGAGCCGCCTGCGCGGCGGCACCTGGCTGTCCGACATCGCGCTCGGCGGCGACGGCGTCGTGGCCTATGACATCCACATTATTGACGCCGTGCAGTGGCTCATGGGGCGCCGACCCGTGGCCGCCTGCGGCTTCTCGCGCACCTGCCGCCCCAACCCCAACGGCGACCGCACCGACTGCCTCGGGGTGGTCTACGAGTACGCCGACGGCGTGGTCTGGACGCACATTACTCAAACGCTGGCGAACGAGCACGACGTGGCCTCGCTCACGGCCAGCTTCTACGGCATGAAGGCCACCGCCCGCCTCGCCTACTGGGGCAAGTGCTATGTCCGCGGCGGCGACAAACACTTCGTCAAGGACGCAGGGAGCGTCTACGACCAGGGCGCCATGCGCAACATCGCCAACTTCTACGACAGCATCATCAAGGGCGACTTCACCAACCTCACCGCGCAGCGCGCGGTTGACGGCACGCTCACGGCCATCCTGGCCCGCGAGGCCGCCGCCCGCCGTCGCTACCTGACGATGGACGAGTTGATCAAGGAGAACAAGCGGCTTGAGGTGAGTCTTGAGGGTCTCAAGAGCTGAACGACAGGAGAGTGCGGCATGTCGAATTGGCTACTGGGCCTCGCGGCCCTGGTGCTGCTCGTCCCGTGTGTCGGCATGTCTGCTGAGGCGGCCCGCCTGAGCATCTACTGGGTGGATGTCGAAGGCGGAGGGGCGACGTTGATCGTGACGCCAGCCGGCGAGTCGGTGCTCGTGGACACCGGACTCGATAATCCGCGCGACCCCGGCCGCATTGCCAAGGTGGCAAGGGATGTGGCGGGCCTCAAGCAGATTGACCATCTGGTGGTCACCCACTTCGATATTGACCACCATGGCGGCGCGGCCGAACTCTCGAAGCTCATCCCTATCCGCCGCGTGTACGACCAAGGTGGCGAGATCGGGCGGCCCGAACCGATGTACGTGAAATACGTCGCCTGGCGCAAGACGATGCCCTACACGGTCCTCAAGCCCGGCGACACGCTTCCCCTCCGCCAGGCCGAGGGGGCTGCCAGAGCGAGCCTCACGTGCCTCGCCGCCGCCCAGCAGTTCATCGCGCCCGGCCCCGACCACAAGCCCAACCCCATTCCCGCCTCGGAAGCGCCCGAGTACCCCGAAGACAAGTCCGAGAACCGCCAGTCCGTCGTCCTGCTCCTGCGCTTCGGCGCCTTTGAGTTCTACGGCGGCGCCGACCTCACGGGACGTCTGGAGGCGAAGCTTGTTCTGCCCGTCAACCTGGTGGGCGAGGTGGACGTCTATCAGGTGACCCACCACGGGCTGGACTTGTCGAATAATCCCGTGCTCGTGAGGTCGCTGGCCCCGACGGTAACGGTGATGACCAACGGCGACCGGAAGGGCTGCGGGCCGAGAACGCGGGCCGTGCTGAAGGCCACCCCCTCGATTCAGGCCAATTACCAGCTTCACAAGAACCTCGCACCCGACGCGGACAACACGCCCGACGAGCTGATTGCGAACCTCGGGCCAGGCTCGGAATGCAAGGGCAACCACATTGAACTCCAGGTCGCACCCGACGGAGCGGCCTACACGGTGCGCATCCCCGCCACGGGCCACGAACGGACGTTCAGGACGAAGTAGCGGCAACCGCCATTCTGCGTAGCGAGAGGCGTCCCGCTGGTATCAGGGCGAAGGAGAGTGCCTTGAGCTTGAGATGCCCTGGGGTGATCGCATGGGTGGCGGTTTGGGCGCGAGCCGTGGCGGCGCTCGGAGCGGAGGGCGGAGCGACGAGCGGCGTAGAGGGCGCCCCGACCAAGCAGGCCTTTGTCTGCGACTTTGCGAAGGGGCTGCCCCGCGAGGTGCGGACGGTCGGGGGGAAGTGGGAACTGAAGGATGGATGCCTTCGACTGGTGGACCCGGCAGCCTCCGATCCCACCAAAGCGCTCATCCTGATCGGCGAGGGACACAATGTGTCCGCCGAGGTCGTGATTACGGCCAGGCTGCGGCTCGATACCTGGGCGGAGGACGACTGGGCGCGCGCCGGCGTAGGCCTGTGCGCGGACCCTGCCAACGGCTACGGCCTCAATCTCGTGTTCCACGCCGGGAAGCTGGAGTTCGTCCGCGACTACGTGGAGTGGGCGCCGGGATGTCCGTTCGCCTACCGCTCTGGCCAGTGGTACTGGGTGAAGCTGTGGAAGACGCCCGCCGGCCTCAGGGGCAAGGCCTGGAGCGATGGACAGCCGGAGCCGGCCGACTGGATGGTGGCGTGGGGCAAGGATCACGCCAGGCTGACCGGATACCCGGCGCTGGTGGGGTGCTCGGCAAGCCCCGATAACCGCGTCTGCTCGGTTTCCTTCTCCCACTGCGAGGTGCGCGTCGGCGGAGGCCCCTTCGGATACTACACGCGGCAGGCCACGTGGGTGGAGACCCTTGCGGCGAGCCGAGCCGCGCTCGCCCGCCAGGAGACCGAACTGGCCGGCAAGACGAAGGAGCCGCCGGGGGCGGGCAGCGCGCGGCGCGACGATCTCTGGCGCCTGTTGGAGCAGGACTTCCCGGATGCCGAATCGCTGCGGCAGATGGCCGTGGAGCGCCAGGACAACCTCTGGGCTGAAGACTGGCCATTCGACAGGCCCGGCGGGCTGGCCGAGCGCTATGCCGCGGCCACCCGGGCCGGCCTGGCGCCGCGAGCGCGCGAGTTGGCGAGGAACGTAGCCAGACTCTCCGACCTCCCGCCCGTCCGGGAATTGTACTATCGCTCCAAGGAGATCGAGAGGGTCCTGGCGGGATGGGACGCGAAGCTGGAAAGCCTGCATCGGGCGGTGGCGGACCTGATGCGCACATACGGGGAGAATTACCCGCGGGGGCGACAGTACCTGAGCCAGATCGTCTCGCTGCGCGAGACCCTGGCCGCGGCGCAGCAACAGCCTGTGGACGCGGGCCGGCTCCTGGCCGCGGTCGCGCGCTTTGAGGAGCTGAGGCGCGAGGCCCTCCTGGCAAACCCGCTGCTGGACTTCGACCGGTTGCTCGTCATCAAGCGACGTGAGAGGCGGCAGCCCGACCCCTCCGCGCTTCGCACGGTGCCGTTCTCGGGCAACGACCCCATCGGCGTGCTCCACGGCCTGCCGATCAACTTCCAGGGCAACGGCGTCCTGAGGCAGGTGCCCTTCGACAACGAAATCGCCGTGCTCTCCAGGCTGAAGACCGTCGGGGAACTCACGACACTGTTCCGCCCGGAGAAGGCGGTCTACGTCGGCAACGTGGCGCTCCATTTCGACGCGGACCGGCTGCTCTTCTCGTCAATCGGCCAGGGCGGCCGCTTCCAGGTCTTCGAGATCGGAGTGAACGGCGAGGGCCTGCGCCAGGTGACGCGCGGCGACGAGCCCGACGTGGACAGCTACGACTCCTGCTACCTGCCCGATGGCCGCATCCTGTTCGCCTCATCCGCCTGCTTCCAATCGGTGCCGTGCGAGCGTCGGCTCGACGAAGTGGCCAACTTTTGCGTGATGAACGCGGATGGCTCGGGCATCCGCCGCCTGTGCTTCGACCAGGACCACGACTTCTGCCCCACGGCGATGCCCGATGGGCGAGTGCTCTACACGCGATGGGAGTACACCGACATCGCGCACGCGTTCAGCGCGCGGGTGTTCACCATGAACCCCGATGGCACCGAGCAGCGCGCCTACTACGCCAGCAGCAGTCACTGGCCGAACCGCATCTTCTACGCGCGCCCCATCCCGGGCCACCCGACGAAGTTCGTCGGCGTCATCTCCGGCCATCACGGCACCGCGCGGGCGGGCGAGCTGATGCTGTTCGACGTGGCCAGGGGACGCCAGCAGGCCGAAGGCGTGGTCCAACGCATTCCGGGCTGGGGCCAGAAGGTGGAGGCCCGGATGGTGGACGAACTGGTGTCCGGCTCCTGGCCGCGCTTCCTGCATCCCTACCCGCTGAGTGATAAGCACTTCCTGGTGTCGTGCCAGCCGACCCCCGACTCGCGCTGGGGCATCTACCTGGCCGACGTGTTCGACAACCTAGTGCTGATCCGCGAGGAGCCGGGGTGGGTGCTCTTCGAGCCCGTGCCGCTGCGGGCGACGCCGCGGCCGCCTGTGATCCCGGACCGGGTCACACCCGACTCCCGCGAGGCCACCGTCTACCTGTCTGACATCTATGCCGGCCCCGGGCTGGCAGGAATCCCTCGCGGCACGGTCAAGGCCCTCCGCCTGTTCACGTACCACTTCAACTACTTCGGCACGTCGGGGATCGAAGACTACATCGGAATGGACGGCCCGTGGGACGTCCGGCGCGTGTTGGGCGCAGTGCCGGTGGACGGTGACGGCTCGGCCTACTTCACGGTGCCGGCGAACATGCCGCTGGCCGTGCAGCCGCTCGATGCCGAAGGCAAGGCTCTCCAACTGATGCGAAGCTGGTTCACGGCCATGCCCGGCGAGGCCGTCTCGTGCGTGGGCTGCCATGAGGACAGGAACAGCGCATCGCCCAACCGCGGCACCCTCGCGCTGGGCCGCAAGCCGTCGCCTATCAAGCCCTGGTACGGTCCCACACGCGGGTTCAGTTGGGACCGCGAGGTCCAGCCAGTGCTCGACAAGTACTGCGTCGGTTGCCATGGCGGCAAGGCGCAGGCCGATGGCCGAACGCCGATGGACCTCCGCCGGGCCGAACCCAGGACGTTCCCGTTCTCAGACGCCCCGTTCCCCCCGTCGTTCTATGCGCTGCGGCGCTATGTCCGCGCCCCGGGGTTGGAGGGCAACCCGCTGCTTCCTCCGCCGGCCGACTATCATGCCGACACCTCGCCCCTGGTGCAGATGCTGCGCAAGGGCCACGGCGGGGTGCGGCTCGACGCGGAGGCCTGGGATCGCCTGGTGACCTGGCTCGACCTCAACGCCCCCGCCTATGGCACCTGGCTCGAGATACCGACGGCGCGCAATAACCCCACCGCGCGCCAGTGCATCGAGCGGCGCCGCGAGCTTCTGAAACGCTATGCAGGCTTCGACGACGACCCCGAGGCCGATGCGGGCCTGCCGCCGGCCCGGGTCGGCGACCCGGTTCCACCTCGGGCGCCGGGGGCCACCACGAGCGTCGGCAATCTCCCGGGGTGGCCCTTCGACGAGGTCGAGGCGAAACGGAGACAGGCCGCGGCCGGGCCAACCACCGACCACAAGGTAGACCTCGGTGGCGGTGTGACCTTGGACCTCAAGCTGATCCCCGCCGGCGAGTTCGTCATGGGCGACCCCGAGGGCTATCCAGACGAGCGCCCAGTCTTCGTGGCGAAGATCGAGCGGCCATTCTGGATCGGCAAGATCGAGGTCACCAACGAACAGTTCGCCCGCTTTGACCCCGAGCATCGCAGCGGCGACGAGGGCAAGATGTGGCTGCGATGGAGCCGCGGCGACTTCTTCCCCCTGGACCAGCCCCGCCAACCCGTGTGCCGCGTCTCGTGGGAGCAGGCGAATGCCTTCTGCGCCTGGCTGTCGCGGGCCACCGGCGCCGCATTCGCACTGCCCACGGAGGCTCAGTGGGAATGGGCCTGCCGTGCGGGGAGCGATCAGCCCTTCAGTTTCGGTTCCGCGGAAACGGGTTTCGCGGACTTCGCTAACCTGGCGGATACCTCGCTTCTGCGGCTGTGCCAGGGCGAACGAGTCCGGCCGTTTCTACCCGTAGCATCAGGGGATGACAGGCACACCGTTTCCGCGCCGGTGGGCTTCTATGCACCGAATGCCTGGGGACTCCACGACATGCAGGGCAATGTGGCCGAATGGACGCGCAGTGCGGAACTCCCATACCCCTTCCGTGCGGAGGATCCAGGCCACGCTGCTGTCGGCGGCCGACGGGTCGTGCGGGGCGGCTCTTGGTACAGCCGTCCCGGCTTCGCGCGGTCGGGTGCCCGCCGGAGCCACTGGCCATGGCAGCGAGTGTTCGACGTGGGCTTCCGCGTGGTGTGCGATGCGGGCGATTGAAGGGCATCGCTCGCGCACCGCTTGCGAGGACCGGAACGGACACCCTGGGCTGCAACCTTGACGACGACGGCAGGGAGCCGCTAGAATCTGGGAATGAAGAGCGCTGATCCTCAGGTGAACTCGCCCAGTGGCCGAGAGTGGGTGGCGGCCGGCTTGGTCCTGGCGGCGTTCTGCGGCCTGGTGCTCTGGGGGCTGGCGTGGGGAATCCCAAGCACCGAGCGGGCCAGGCTGGACGGTTCGGTGCAGCGCGCCAGGGAACTGTCGCCAGAACTGCTCCAGAAGAGCTGGCAGATATGGGGCTCGCGCGGCCGGCGCTCGCCCGTGGCCGAGATGTACCCGCGACACCTCTTCAACCCCCTGCGCTCGTACCACCCTGACGAGTACCAGGTCTTCAAGACCCTGAGCAACATGCGGCCAGGACGCCTGGACTTCGACCCGAAGAACTACATCTATCCTGCCTTGCATACCTATCTGGTGGGCGCGGCCGAGGGCATCTGCCACCTGCTGGGCGCAGTGCGGATCGAGCGCAACGTGGGCTTCTACTTCGACCATCCGGACGAGTTGGGCCGCATGTACCTGGTGGGGCGCGCACTCACACTGCTGGCGGCTGCCGGCGCCCTCGCGGTCTCGTGGCGCCTGGGGGCCTCTATGGCGCCCGGGGTCGGGTTGATTGCGATGGGACTGCTCGCGGCGATGCCAGCGTTCGCCGTCCACTCGCATCACCTGACGCGGGACACTCTCACGGCGCTGGCAGCGCTTGCGTTCTTCGGCTGTTGTCGCAGGGTCGCCCGGACCGGGGCCGCGCGATGGTTCGACTTCGCCGGGGTCGCGGCGGGCCTGTGCGTGGGCTGCCAGTATTTCGCTGCTCCGCTCTGGGTCATGGTGCCGTTGGCGGGCGTCTTGTGGTACCGGCGTGAAGGCGATTCGAAGCGTGCGCTCGCAGGCGGGGTGGCGGCGTCGCTCGTGGTGATGGCGGCGGTCTTCGCACTCACGAATCCATACCATTTGCTTCGGGCCGACCAGTTTCTGGCGGACTTCAGCTCGGAGACAGTTCATGTTGCGCACGGAGGCCCCGTGGACCGCGCGCTGTCTCTGTCATGGGCCATGCACCTGCCTGAGATGCTTCCGTCCCTGGTCACATGGCCCGTGGTTGTGGTGATTGCCGTTGGCGTGGTTTGGGCTTTGGTGCGCAGGCAGGCCGACGACTGGCTCCTGCTCGCGTGGGTGCTGGTGTGGGCGGGCGTGGTGGGTTTCGACGGACGTGCCTACTCGCGCTACTACGTGGGCCTTCTGCCCGCGCTTGCGCTCATCGGAGCCAGGGGCCTGGTTGCGACATGGGGCTTTCTCCAGCGCCTCGTGCCGATCGCGTGGGCGCGCATGGCCTGCGCCGCGGCGGTTCTGGCAGTGGTCTTCGGCTGGGCGGGGGCAATGACCTTCGCGTGGTGCGAGCTCTATGCGACGGAGAATGTCAGAACCGTCGCGGGGGAGTGGATTGCCCGGCACCTGCCTCGCGGCGCGCGGATCGGCGTAACCGAGTGGCCGTGGCAGTACGAGATGCCGCCGTTGGATCCCGCGAAGTACCGCCTCGTGGCCATGGAGGATTCGCCCCGCCAGTTGCCACACGACCTCCAGCGGCTGTGGCACGAGAAGCCCGACTACTTCGTGACCAGCAACCTCCAGTTCGGCAGGATGCCGGGCAAGGGCAAGCCCCGGAACGAGGCGGAGCGATTCTGGCAGTTTCTCCTCGGCGGCGATGCGTATCGGGCGGCGAAGGAGTTCTCCGTGCCGCACCGGTTCCTGGGAGCCGACCTGATGTCGTTGCCCGAGGACCTGCGCTACGTGAACCCGATCATCTGCGTGCTCGAGCGGCGCGTGCGCGAGGCGCGCGGGCCGCGCCTGAGACCGACCCTATGAGCCGACGTTGCATCACGTTTCTGACGGATTTCGGCACGGCCGACGCCTACGTGGGCGCGATGAAGGGTGCCGCTCTGTGTGTGAACCCCGACGCGTGCCTGGTGGACATCTCGCACGAGGTGCCGCCGCAGGATATCGCGTGGGGGGCGCACCTGCTGGCGTGGGCCTGGCGCTGGTTCCCGTCGGGCACCGTCCACGTAGCCGTCGTGGACCCCGGCGTCGGCAGCGGGCGCCGCATCCTGGGCGCGGAGACTGCCGGGCAGGTGTTCCTCGCGCCCGACAACGGCTTGCTGAGCCCCGTGCTCGCGCAGGCGCCGCCTCGGCGGCTGGTGAGCGTGACCAATGCCTCGTACTTCCGCAACCCCGTGAGTGCGACGTTCCACGGTCGGGACGTTTTCGCCCCGGTGGCGGCCCATGTCACGCTTGGGGTAGACCTTGCGGAGCTTGGCCCTCCTGTGGCCGACCCCGTGCGCCTGGAGGCTGGAGGCCCGCGACGCGCGGGCGCCGGCGTGATCGAAGGCCAAGTCATACACGTGGACCGATTCGGGAACCTGATCACGAACATCACCGAGAGCGATCTCGACAGCCTGGGCGTCCCTCGGGGAACCCTGCGCGTCGGGACCGCTGGGAGGATCATCGAGGGCGTCAGCGTCTCCTATACGGATGCTTCTCGCGGCGCGCTGCTTGCACTGGTGGGCAGCGCGGGGCTGTTGGAGCTGGCGGCCAACTGCGGGTCCGCACGGCAAGTGGTGGGGGCAGGAGTAGGGGAGAAGGTGAGAGTGAGCCGATGACGGGTTCGATCGGTGGAGGGGAAGTGTTCGACGTGATCGTCGTGGGGGCGGGCCACGCGGGCTGCGAGGCCGCGCACATCGCCGCGCGCCTCGGCGCCCGCACACTGCTGCTCACGATGAACCTGGACACCATCGCCAAGATGTCCTGCAACCCCGCCATCGGAGGCCTGGCGAAGGGGCAGTTGGTGCGCGAGATTGATGCGCTCGGCGGCCTGATGGGCCGCGTGACCGATCAATCGGGCATCCAATTCAAGATGCTCAACCTCGGCCGCGGCCCAGCCGTGCATTCGCCGCGGGCCCAGGCCGACCGCTGGCTCTACTCGCGCACGATGAAGCTCGCGCTCGAGAACCTGCCGAACCTGTGGCTGCGCCAGGCCAGCGTGTGCGGCCTGCTGGTCGAGGGCGGCCGCTGCGTGGGCGTGCGCGACAGAATGGGGGTCGCCTACCGCGCCCGCGCCACCGTGCTCACCACGGGCACGTTCCTCAACGGCATGGTGCACCTGGGCGATATCGAGGTGCCAGCCGGCCGCGCCGGCGAGCCGCCGGCGGTCGGGGTGTCGGACGACCTGCGCGCCCTGGGCTTCGAGGTGGAGCGCCTCACGACGAACACACCGCCCCGCCTGCACGGCGGCACGATTGACTACGCGGTGCTCCAGCCGCAGTACGGCGACCGGCCGCCGCGGCCCTTCTCGTTCTCGACCCGCGAGTTCCAGCGGCCCGATATTCCGTGCCACGTGGCCCACACGAACGAGCGGACGCACGAGATCGTGCGGGCCAGCGCCCATCTGTCGGCCGAAATGTCGGGCAGGGCCGCGGGCGCTGTGCCGCGCTACTGCCCGTCCATCGAGGCCAAAGTCGTCCGCTTCCCCGAGAAGACCTCGCACCAGCTCTTCCTGGAGCCCGAGGGCGAGCACACGCGCGAGGTGTATGCCAACGGCCTCTTCAACACGCTGCCGCCCGAGGCCCAGGTGGCCATGGTGCGGAGCATCCGCGGCCTCGAGCGGGCCGAGATCGTGCGCTTCGGCTACGGCATCGCCTACGACTTCGTGCCGCCCTACCAGCTCACGCCATCGCTGGAGACCCAGCGCCTGCCCGGCCTGTTCCTGGGCGGACAGATCAACGGGACATCGGGCTACGAGGAGGCGGCGGCCCAGGGCCTGATGGCCGGGCTCAACGCCGCCCTGGCCGCCCGGGGCGACGGGCCGCTCGTGCTCGGGCGCCACGAGGCCTATGTCGGCGTGCTCATTGACGACCTGGTGACCCTGTCTCCCCGCGAGCCGTATCGCATGTTCACCTCGCGCGCCGAGTACCGCCTGCTGCTTCGCCAGGACAACGCGGACCGCCGACTGATGCCGCATGCCCGGCGCCTCGGGCTGTGCGACGACGCGCTCTGGGGCGAGTTGCAGGCCAAGGAGCGCGCCATTGCCGAGGCACGCGCTTTCCTGGCCGCCCGATTCCACGACGGCCACTCGCTCGTCCAGTGGCTCCGGCGGCCTGGGATGACGCTAGCCGGAATCGAACGGTTCGCGCCCGAGGTGGCGGGGTTGGGCCTGACGGACGCCGCGCGCGAGCAGGTGGAGATCGAGGTGAAGTACGAGGGCTATATCGAGCGGCAGAAGATGGAGATCGAGCGACTGCGGAGCATGGAGTCCCGCATGATCCCCGACGCATTCGCCTACGAGACGCTCCACGAGTTGAGCGCCGAGGCTCGCGACAAGCTGACGCGGCTGCGGCCGGCCACGCTGGGCCAGGCGGCGCGCATCGCCGGCGTGTCGCCCGCCGACGTCGCGCTGCTGATGGTGCACGTCGAGCGGGCCTGCCGAGCGGAGGGCGGGGCGCGATGAAGAAGCTGTTGCTGGCCGCCGGCGTTCTGGCAGCGTTGGGTGCGGCCGCCTGGCTGATGATGCAGTGGCTCACGACCGACGAACAGCGGGTGAGGCGGGCGGTGGGCCGCCTCGTGGGGCGGCTCGAGGCGCGCGACCCCGCAGGCTTCTGCCAGCTCCTCACCGAGGATTACCAGGACGCCAACGGCTACGACCGCCTCTCGATGCGTGTGCTGCTCACGAGGGGCCTGATGCATCTGGCCCGCGTGGACGTTCAGGTGGACGCGCTGGAGGTGGCGGTGGCGGGGGATGAGGCGACCGCCGAGTTCACCGCCTACGCCGTGGCCGAGGCTCGCGAGCCTGGCCAGCAGCCGCCCTGGCGGCACCAGACGCTTGTGCGCCTCCGCCTGCGCCGCGTGGAAGGCGAGTGGCGCGTGCGCCACGCGGAGTACGCCCTGCCGGAGATCGTGCGCCGAGGAGGCCTCTGATGGAGAAGGCGGCCGTGCCCGAGCGTCCCGGCGCCGTGGTGCTGGCGAGCGGGGGAATGGATAGCTGCGTGCTCGTGGCCCTGGCGCGCCAGGAACACGAGGTGGCCATGCTCCACGCCAACTACGGCCAGCGCACCGTGGCGCGCGAGAAGCGGGCGTTCGATGCCATCGCCGATTTCTACGGCGTGCCCGCCGGGCGGCGCCTCACCGTGGATCTGGCGTACCTGGCTGCCATAGGCGGTTCGTGCCTGACCGACCCGGCCATTGCCGTGCCCAAGGGGCAGCTCGACCGCGAGGGGATCCCCGTCTCCTACGTGCCCTTCCGGAACGCCAACCTGCTCGCGGTGGCCACCGCCTGGGGCGAGGTGCTGAGCGCCACGCGCATCTTCTTCGGGGCCATGGAGGAGGACAGTTCGGGCTACCCCGATTGCCGCGGTGTGTTCATCGAGGCGTTCAACCGCGTGATCGCAGCGGGCACGCGCCCCGAGACGCGGCTCGAGGTGGTCGCGCCGCTGCTCCATCTGTCGAAGGCCGACGTGGTGCGGTTGGGCACTCGCTTGGGTGCGCCCTTCGGCCTCACCTGGTCGTGCTATGAACGCGATGACGTGGCGTGCGGCCGGTGCGATAGCTGCCTGCTGCGGCTGCGCGGCTTCCGCGAGGCGGGGGTTCCCGATCCTATTGCCTATGCCAATGTGCTATAATAGTCGGTGACGGTTTGCGACGCCCCAATCCGGACTAGGAGGCTGGCGATGTCGTGGAGACACCTGGCGGCGGCACTCCTGTGCCTGGTATGCAGCGGTTGGACCCTGGCGGCAGCGGAACCGGCCAGGCCTGCGGATGTTACCGCCGAGCAGCTCGCCGAGGCGCTGAAGGGCTTCCGGGGCTTCCTGGTTGGCGACGTGGTCGAGCGCAGGGAGACCGGCGCCACGCTGTTCGTGCGCTCGATCACCCTGGTCGAGGGCAACCAGGCGAAGAACCCTGGTATCCTGATGGGCCGCCTGGCCGCCGTGCAGTACGCGACGGAGAAGGATGCCCAGGGGGTCGAGCGGCCCATGAAGGGCCTTGTGAGGCTGATGCAGCAACTGGAGAGGCTGCCCGCCTTCGCCTTCGGCGGTGGAGGGGGCGGAAACGTGATGATCATGATGGACGAGGGGGGAGGCGCCATGGCGGCCGGCGGCGCCGGCGCCGTTGCTGGCGGCGGCAACGTCAAGATGCAGCGGATGATCATGAAGGCCGCCACGATGCGGATGAACGTGAATGGCATGGACATCCGGTTGGGCGACGATGACGAGGACGCCGAAGCCGAGGCAGCGGATGCTGCGAAGCCGAAAGGCCCCGTGGCCACGCTGAGGGTGAAGGCCGCCGCCGACGGCACGCTGGTGGCCGACCGAGCCATGCCCGGCATGCAACCATCGGCGACCTGGGGCGGCATGCCCAAGGTGCAGTTTGGCGAGGCCCAGGCCCTGGAGGCCGTGCCCGCGCCCGACGGGCCGAAGCGGGAGAAAGGCAAGGACGCGCAATTCTGAGCGAAGTGACGCCTTGCGCAGCATTTGCGTGCCTTCCAGTGTCTATTGAGTAGATGCCTCGCAAGACAGGAGAGTGCGCCATCGCCAGGAAACGGAAACCGGAGCCCCCCTCGGAGCCTGTCGAGGCCCGGCGCGTGGCCGTCGGCACGTCGGTGGTCGAGATCGCGCTGGCCCTGCTGGTCGGCTGGCTCGTCTATCGCTCCGGCATTGCGCGGTTCGCGAGTTCCTCGGCCGATCTGGGGGCGGGAGACGTGCTGATTCTGGCCTCGGCCTTGGGCTGTCTTGCGGTTCTGGTGTACGTGCTGGGCGCAGCCCAGTGGCGCCTTCGGGGCCGCGACCGGGTGCGCCTGCTCTTGACAGGCTACCTGACGCTGATGATGTCCTTCTTCGGCCTGTGCTGGTTCGATGTGAGCATGCGGAGCGCCGAGCTCCCCGCGAAGGGGGAAGGCGTGTCGGCCCTGGGGCGGGTCATCGAGCGGACCGCCGCGGCCAGCCTCGCCCTGGGCTCGCTCCTCGTCGGTTTGATCTTCGTGGCGATGTTCCTGTGGCTCGGGCGGCGCGCCTTGAATCCAGCCGCGCGCGATGCTATTGTAGAAGGGATGTGACTCTGGCCGTTCCATGGTACAGTGCCAGCCGTGCGGCGCACGTGCCAGTCCATGCAATGGGGGATCGCTCAGTGAGAAGCCGGGTCATTCTGTGGGCTCTTGTGATCGGCGCAGGGGCCATCGTCGTCGGCGGGTGTTCCGGTGACTCGGGCAGCCTGCGTGGCGAGGTGTCGGCCCTCCAGCAAGAGAACCAGCAGCTCAGGGAGCAGGTGGAGAAGCTGAGCGCCGAGCTGCGCCCCCTGCGGGCCAAGGTGGACGAACTGGACGTCGGCCAGCGCCGGCTGGAGGGGACTCTGGCCAACGCGCGAAAGGACTTGGAGGCCCGGGTGACCGACATGGTGCAGCAGGAGGTCAGCGGCCGCCGCGGCGAGCGGCGGTTCATGCCCGTGGCGCCGCCGCCGGCGCGCTTCGAGGAGAAGCCCTACATGGGCTTCGACGGGCAAGACATCGAGCCCGACGTGGCCAAGTTGCTGAATCTCAAGACGAAGACCGGCGTGCTGGTCACCGATGTGCGCGAGGGCTCTCCCGCCGCCGTGGCCGGCGTGGCGAAGAACGACGTGATCGTGGGCATCGGCGACGCCGAGATCAAGAGCTTCCAGAATCTCAAGGAGGCGCTGGAAGGCAAGAAGCCGAACGATGTGCTGACGCTCACGGTGCTCCGCGGCGACGAGAAGCTGGCGGTGAAGATCACCCTCGGCGCGCGCCGCGTGCGGGTGGATGAGTAGCCCACGAGGTTGGCTTGGCGGCGGCTGGCCCCTGTTGCCGCCGAAAGGAGAATGCCCGCGGTGATCCGGTTCGCCCGAACCTGCCTGACGATTCTCGTTCTCAGTGCGTGTGTGCGCGCGGGGGCTGCCGCGGGAGCCGAGGGAGATGGCCTGGAATGGCGACGTCGGTCGCTGCGCCAGGCTGCGCCCCAGGGCTACCTTGCGGTGGCTACGTTCGAGCAGACGCAGAAGGCGCCCGTTTCCGCTGTGCTGTCCGTGGCGGCAGACGCCGTGGAACTGCGTGCGGATTCCGGAAAGTGGCGCATATGGGCAAGCGGCAGGCAGGTCGCGCAAGGCGATCTGGATGGCGAGGGGCTGGGCGCGTTCTATGTGAAGCGGACCGCGGGGGCTCTCCTGGTCGGGGCGAATGGCCGCTGGCTGTTCGGCTGCCCCGCCCCGAGGACCGAGCGGATGCCCGAGGTGGCCGTGGGGACATCGCCCGGCCTCGAGACCAAGTCGTTCCGCATCGTGGCCCGGGAGCAGGTGCGCTTCGCCGACGATTTCCCCGATCCCGTGCCGAAGACGGGCACCTGGATGCCCGTGCGAGGGCAATGGGCGCTGAGTTCGGTGACGTATTTCGACAAGAGCGCCAACCCCGCCGAGCTGGCGGCGATCTTCGACCGGCTTGAGGACGTGGCCTCGCGCGGCAGGAGCCGCGAGTACGCCGTGGGCATCGGCGTGCAGCTTGGGGCGGGCCTGTTGCCCCAGATCGCGCTGGTGGCCAACGACTCGCCGGCCGAGAGGGCGGGACTGGTCGAAGGCGACCTCATCCGCGAAATTGACGGGGTGCGCGTCCGCTCGGTCGCCGAGGCCACGGATCGCCTCCAGGGCGAGGTGGGGAAGCCGATCGCGTTGACCATCGAGCGCAATGGCGCGGAGCGCAAGGTCGAGCTGGCCCGCGCCGTCGTCGTGTGGGGCAAGAGCAAGCGCCAGGTGCCCCTCCCGCCGTTCTGCGAGGACAGCGGAGCCCTGATCACGACCGGGTATGACTTCTGGACCGACTACCATTTCCGCGCGGCGGTGCGCACCCAGGCGAGCGGAGGGGTGGGCCTGGTCTTCGCCTATCTTGGCCCGCGCGACTACCATGTGTTCCGATGGCTCAGCGCCGACAAGGTGCTCAACCACCGCGGCCAGTGGCTTCTCGAACGCGTGCGGGGCGAGCGCCGCGAGACGCTGGCCTCGCGCGACGGCGGATTCCATGCCTACGACTTCTTCGCCCTGGCCGTGGACATCGAGGGCGACGAACTGGGCAAGGTGAAGGTGACCTGCTACGTGGACAGTGAGGCGGTGCTTTCGGCGGGCGACGACTCGCTCGTGCCCGGCCGCATCGGCCTATGGGCCGAGGCCCCGGGCGTGGCCTGTTTCGATGACGTGGTGGTGGGCGATAGCGCACAGGGGCGCACCCAGAGCCGCCGGGGGACCAGGAACTACTCGCAGCTTTCCGACCCCACGATGCGGAACTGGGCCGACTCCACATACCAGTGGGACTACAGCGGGATCCAGTACTGGCACAAGGCCCCCTTCCTGGGGGATGTGAGCGTGGGGGTCCCCGTGCCGAAGAACCAGAAGCTGGGGCTCACCGTGTCAGCGACCGCGCGCGGGGCAGAGACGGGCTATACCTTCATCCTGCCCGAGGACGACGGCCCGGCCCTCCTCCAGCGCGCGGGCAAGACGGTGGCCCAGGAGGTGCGCGGCAACCGGGATGCCAAGGAGGCCGCCCTTGCGCGCGAAGGGAGCCGCATCGTGGCCCTGCTGGACGGCAAGCCGTGCCTCGAGTTCCATGACCCGCAGCCGCTATCCGGCGCCCTGGTGGGAGTCGCCGGCGCACTGCCCGCCGACGTGACCGTCACGTCCCCGAACGTTTTCGAGGACTACTTCAACGGTTGCCCGACCGACTGGCACGTGCTGAGCGGCCAGTGGGACGTGATGAACCGCTGGATGTGCAACCCGACCTGGTCGTTCTTCGGAGGCAGGAACGACGAGGGCCTACTGGCCATCTGGAGCAAGCGGCGACTCGACGGCGACTGCTCGGTGGAGGCCGATGCCGGCGTGATGATGATGGACCGGACCGGACGGTACGACAACATGCGCGATGTGGGGCTCAGCCTCTGCGCCGAGAACCGGGACCTCACGAGCGGCTATGCGGTCCTCTTCGGCGCCTACCAGAACGAGCGCACGATCCTCTATCGCAAGGGCAAGCAGGTGGCCTCCACGGGCAGTTCCAAGGGGCTGTTGCCCACCCTGCGCGCCTACAACCGCGATGAACTCCACAGCCAGCACCGCGGCTGGTTCCACCTGCGCCTCGTGAAGGAAGGGAAGAGCGTGCGGGTGTACGTGTGGGACTACCTTGCCCTCACCTACGAGGACCCAGACCCGCTGCCGGGCGGCCACGCGGCGATCTGGAGCGTGGATAACGGCCTCATGGTGGCCAAGGTGCGCTTGGCCGCCGATCGGCTGGGGGACCCAAAGCCCGTGCTGCGCGCACACCCTGTGTTTGCCGACGCCGCCTTGACAAACGACTGCGGCGACGGGAGCGCGCGGATCGTGGCCCTGGGCTCGGAGTACGAGATCACGCACATGATGTCCGGGGGCCCCTTCGCCGTGGCGCTCCGGCCCCGCGTGTTCTCAGCTCTCGACTACCCGAAGCTCACGTTTGATATCAAGCTGACGCCGCAGGCCAAAGTGGACCTCTACTTCACCTGCCAGAAGACCCAGTACCGCCTCCCGCTCAGCGGTCCGCAGGGGGCCGCGTTCCAGGGGATCACGCTGCCTGCCCCGGAGGGGGTGAAGGCGGATGGGCAGTGGCACCGCGTGACCGTGGACCTGCTTGCCGCGCTTCGTGAGCGTCACTCGGGCGACCGGCTGCTCATGGTGTGGGAACCCGTGCTGGCCAACTACGCCAACGAGGGCTACCTGATGGCGGGTTTCGGGGGCAATGGCACAGGGGCTACCTACTGGCTTCGCGATATCCGCTTCGTGCCCGCCACACAGAAGACGCCGCAACTCTCCTCCAGCCGTTGACCATCCTTTCCTCGTGGCACGCGGGAGTCGCCGCCGGCCGACCGCGGGTTCACCCGCGCGAGCGGGGGGCGACCCGAATAGAGGCTCTTCCGGCCTCCCTCCCGAAGGTTCCAATGCCTTCGGGAGGATCACAAGAAAGGCGAGCGCCGGGAGCCTTGCCCTCCCGAGCGTATTGGAACGTTCGGGAGGGGTGGCTCGCTGGTGGGTTAGAGGCGCGGTCTATGCCCCTGGCGAAGGCCAGAGTTCACATCGCAACCGCCTCGGCTCCCGGCGGCTCTGGTGCTTCCTTGGGGGGCCGTGCCGAGTGGCTGGGGGGCGGCGTCTGCCCATGCTGTATCAACCCTGTGAGGGGGGAGAGTGATACAGCATGGGTAGATGGGCGAGAATGGGCGATTCTCGCGGCTCCGGCCATGCTCGCTCATCTGCGGGATGAGCCAGCATGCGAGGGGTGTGCCTGGGGAGCGTAAGTCGTGGCGGCATAGAGGGTTATGGGGTGGACCGCGCTGGCGCCGCATTACCGGTCCCGCGCTCCCCAATGGCGGCTACGTCGGGCTTGCCGAACCCTGATGAGCCCGAATTGAGCAGGGGGCGAGGTCTAAGGGGCCAATGGGTCGTCTGAGATGCCTGCCGCGAGCGGCTGGGGGAACGCTCCACGTCTTCCCATAGGATGCGCGGCGCGCCGGCCTCAGAAGAGGCCGAGCCACTTCGGGCGCTGGACCTGGAAGACGGCTCGGTTCGAGAAGACCTGGCCGGTCCAGACGCGGACGTAGGCGAGTCCGGTGCCGAGGGCCTCGACCTGCTGGGCGGTGAGGTGGCGGTTGATGATGACGTAGGCGGAGTCCTCGTCCACCGTGTAGGCGGCGACGAGGCTGTAGCGCCCCGGCTTGAGGAGGCCGCGGGCGCGCGCGGGCCAGAAGACGAAGCGCCTGCCCACGAAGCTCTGAGGGGGGAGCGTCACGTAGTGGTAGTACTCGGCCCGGTCGGCATCGGCGACCTTGACGTCGGGGCTCTGGTAGACGAGTCGCTGGTCGGGCTCGGAGCGGATCTGGAACTTGAAGAGCCACTCGACAGCGGCGCCGTCGCGCGTGCGGGCGACGGGCTCGAAGTAGACGGGGATGTCGCGGGCCTTGTCGCGCCCCTGGGATGCGCCGACATTCTCGAGGCGAATGTCCACCATGATGGCCTCATTGATCTTGTAGCTCTGCTTGTCGGTGCGCAGGGAGAGGCGGATGCCGTTCTTGGGGCGGCTGAGCTCGGCGTCGAGGGTGTCATCGGTGACGTCGCGGAAGCGATCGTCGGCCTCGGGCACGCCGAGAGCCTCGCGGGCCGAGGGGGCCTTGCTGCCGCCCCACTTGGGGAGCCACGTGGCGGGGGGCCATGAGCAGCCGGAGAGTGCGAGGGCCAGGGCGAGGGGACACGAGAGAGCGAGGGAGCGTGGGGTCCGCATAGTTCCACCCTGCGTCAAGCGATGGCGGCGGCGATGAGGTCGCCGACCTCGGTGGTGCTGAAGCCCATGCGGCCTGCGGCCATGCTCTTCATCTTGGGCGTGGTGGCCGCGATGGCGGCGTCCACGGCGGCAGCGGCGGCGTGCTCGCCGAGGGTGTCGAGCATCATTCCCACCGCGCCGATGGCGGCGATGGGGTTGATGACGTTCTTGCCCGTGTACTTGGGCGCGGAACCGCCCATCGGCTCGAACATCGAGACGCCGTTGGGATTGATGTTGCCGCCGGCGGCGACGCCCAGGCCGCCCTGGACCATGGCGCCGAGGTCGGTGATGATGTCGCCAAACATGTTGTTGGTCACGATGACGTCGAAGAACTCGGGGTTCTTGACCATCCACATGCACGTGGCGTCCACGTGCGCGTAGTCGCGGAAGACGTCGGGGAAGTCGGCGGCGCCCACCTCGTGGAACGTGCGCCACCAGAGGTCCTGCTCGAAGGTCAGCACGTTGGTCTTGCCGCACAGGGTGAGCATGCCGCGGACTTCGAATTGCGCGCCGGTGGCGTCGCGCTGGACGAGGGTCGCGCGCATCCTGCCGCGCTCGCGGTGGACGAACTCGACCATCTGGCCGGGCGCGCCCGGGCTCACCGACACGAGGTCGGCGGCCTCGACCCGCACGGTGCGCTGGCGGCCGCGGCGCTGCGTGTACTCGAAGGCGTAGCGGATGCAGCGCTCGACGCCGGCGCGGGTGTTCACCGAAATCTGCGTGGCCACCTCCTCGGGTGTACCCTTGCGCAGCACGCCGCCGGCGCCCGTGTACAGGCCCTCGTTGTTCTCGCGCACCACCACGAAGTCCACGTCCTTCGGCTCCTTGCCCTTGATCGGGCAGTCCACGCCGGGATAGAGCTTCACGGGGCGCAGGTTCACATACTGCTGCAGCTCGAAGCGCAGCGTGAGGAGCAGGCCACGCTCGAGAACGCCCGGGGGCACCTTGGGGTGCCCCAGCGCGCCCAGGTAGATGGCGTCGAACGAGCGTAACTCCTTGAGCACCGAGTCTGGCAGCACCTCCCCGGTCCGCAGGTACCGCTCGCCGCCAAGGTCGTAGTGCACCGTCTCATACTGGATGCCCCTGGCGGCCGCGACCGCCCGAAGCACCTTGAGCCCCTCGGCGACCACCTCAGGGCCGGTCCCGTCGCCGGGGATGACCGCGATCCGATAGGCCATTCAACGCATCTCCTGGAGCCACGACTGGTCGGCCAGTTCGCGAGGGGAACACCCCCTCTCTCCCCACGCAAGAAGCTTAGCAGAAAAGCGATGGGGAAGCAACCCAGCTTATTTCTCGGCGGTCTCGGTATCCGCCGTGTCCCCCTTGGGGAGAGTCTTCTCGGGCGGGGCATTCTTCGGCGGTGAGCCCTTCGGAGACGGCTCTGCTTTCGGGGCGTCCTTGCCATCGGGCTTGTGGGGGCCGCGCGGGCTGCGGGGCGGCAGGATGATGACGGGCCTATACAGGGAGCGCGGCCGGAAGTACTCTGCCGGCAGGGGGGGCATGGCCAGGCGCTGGCGCAGATCCTCGATGTCCTTGCGCAGCTCGGCAATCTTGGCTTCCAGGGCCTTGGCTCGCGCCTCGGCCTCCAGGGCATCCGTCCTGGCGTCCTCGAGCTGCGCCTGAAGCTCCAGCTCGCGCAGTTTGGCGTTCTGCTCGATCTCGGGCGCGATGGCCTGAATGGCCTGCTGGCGGGTCATCCAGGCATCGTTCACCCTCACGTGCCCGAGCAGGAGGCGTGTCTGAACGTGGTTGGGGTCGAGCTCGAGGGCCCTGCGGAGCGCCTCGTCGGCCTTGTCGCGGAAGCCTGGCCGCTCGCGGCACCAGAGGCCCAAGGCGAGCCAGTGGTCGGCGTTCTTGCTCTTCAGCGCCTCGCTGAGGCGGGCCACGTACTCGGCCATCACCACGGCGCCGGGCGCGGCCTTCTCCTCGATGCGCACCACCTGGCTTCGCGGCAGGCGCACGGCGAGCGTCACACCGCCCTGGCCGACCTCGAGCACGATCTCTCTCTCGTTCTGCTCGAGCACCCGCCCCTCGCGGGTGGTGCCGTCGGCCAGGTGAACGAGGTCTGCCCGCGCCAGGAGGCCACAGGCAAGCACCGCAAGGCAGACGCAATGGACACGGCATCGCATCGGGGCTACCCCCTTGTCGCCGAAGCATCCTCCCCCCACACCAGCATAGCACGCCTGCGCGGGGGAAAGCAAGGCAGGAGATCCTCACGACGACCGACCATCCTCAGGCACAATGGCACCTGAGGCGCCAGGCAGACCACTGGACACGGTGGACACTATGGACATCGCGGAGTCGGTCTGGTCCAGGTTACGTCAACGGTGTCCATGATGCCCATCCCTCTCGCGTCGGCGGCTCCTGGGGGGCGTTGCCGCTGCGTGGGAGGGTGGACGGGACCGCCTCTGGATGCTCGGGGTGAGAGTCCCCTCTCGCCTATTCGCGTAGATTCGCTTGATTCGCGGTTGCCCTTCGGCCTCGCGGGCTTGCGCTACGGTTCGGAGGCGGATGCCGACACTCTGCTCGCCGTCACCAGTGCGGAGACGGAGAGTTTGCCCTCCAGCGCGCCGGGCCTGCCGATGGCTTGGAACTTGGTGGGCCGCCCGGGAATGGGCTTGTGCACCTTGATCGTATACGTCTCGGCCGCTGTGTTATCGCCAGTGGCCATGGGGAACGCGATGATGGTGATCGTGAGGGTGTAGTCGTCGCTGGGCAGATTGCTGGTGGCTTTGCCGCTGATGACGATGCACGGTTCGCCCGTCTGCTGGATCGTGCCGGCATCGAGCGCAATCTCGGTGAGCGTGGCGGGCGGCACGATGCGGTATCGCTTCCCCATCGTCACCCTCACCCCGTCAATGGTCTCGGACTTCCCCCCTTCGCCCCCCGTCGCCGCGGCCACAAGGACGGCCAGCAGAGCAACCGCGTATGGCATCGCGCAACCCCTTTCGGCTGGGGACATGGGCCAGGTCACGATAGGGCAAAGGATACCGGACCTTGTGGCGGCGGTCAAGAAGCCGCCGTCCGAGGAGTCACGGCGCGGAGATACGCCGCTCACGATGAAGGGGCTCTGTCCGCTGTGATCCTCGCGGCCGGCGGTTGCGGCTACGCCCTGGGGGCAGTCATTGGGGCCCGCGCTCGGCCCGTTGCTGGGCCTGGTAGACGAAGGCCTCGATGCGCGTGTCCTCGCCCACGTGCGTGAGGCCGTCATAGGACATCTTGAGCACGGGCATGTCGGGGTGGAACTTGCGGTAGCGCTCGAGCAGCGCGTCCACGATGGTGCCGGGCATGCAATTGAAGGGGATGACGTTCACGACGCCGTCGAAGCCGTGGTGGGCGTACTCCTCGCAGCGGCCCATGCTCAGGATGGCCTCGCCGCGCACCGCGAAGTCGAGGTACGGCTCGGCCAGGGCGACCACCTGCGGCGTGTGGGCCTCGTACAGGAAGTCGCGGAGCACGCCGCGGAACGGCCGCGTGAGGCGCTGCACCTCGCGCTCCTGGACCCACTCGGTGATGCGCTCGACAAGGTAGCCCTTGTAGTCGCCGGCGTCCCAGGCGTCCACCTTGCGCTCGTAGCCGATGTAGTCCACCCATTCCTCGAGGGCGGGCAGGGCGACCTCGGCGCCGAGGGCCTCGAGCTTGCGGCAGATCTGGTTGTTACAGAAGGCGTTGCACCGGACGTAGATCTCGCCGACCACGCCGATCTTCGGCTTCCGCTCGGTGCGGTGGGCGGGCACGGAGACGAAGGATTCGACGATCTCGCGCGCCACGGGCACGAGGTTGCCGCCGTTCTCGACCGCGGCGGCGATGCGGGCGATGTAGTGCTCGTAGAGCGCATCGCAGTCGCCAACCGACTTCTCGTAGGGCCGCGTCTGGCGGCAGAGCTTCTGGAGCAGGTCCATGAGCACCACGCCGCTCCAGGCCAGCTTGCGGAAGCGGGTGCCGAGGACCTCGGCGACGCCGTGGTAGCCCTCGGTGGACGACTGGTCGAGTTCCACCATCGGCACATCCTCGAAGCCGAGGTCGTCGAGCACCATGCGGTGGAACTTGCTGTACTGGCCGAAGCGGCAGGGGCCCATGGTGGAGGCATGAAGAAGGCGCTGCGCTTGGGGTCGAAGCCCGGCGCGCGCACGGTCTTCAGGATGTCGCCCGTGGTGACGATGCAGGGGAAGCACTCTTTGCCCGAGGTGTATTGGCGGCCGAGGGTGACGCTCTCTTCGTCCGACATGGGCAGGGGCACGGCCTCGACGCCGTGGTGGCGCATGGCGGCGACGATGACGCGGTAGTGGTCGTCCATGAACGGCACGTAGACGACCTTGCCGCGCTGGAGGCGCTGGACGTGGGCGAGCGGCTTGAGCGGCTGGGTGGGCTCGGGCGCGACGTTGCGGATGCTGTCGAGGAACGCCTCGCAGCGGGTGATGGCGCCGACGTCGGCCGAGTGCTCGTCCACCTCGATGGTCAGGTAGGGCTTGCCGCGCATCTCGCGGGCGAAGTACTTCTGGATGAACGAGTCGGGGCCGCAGCCGAAGTTGGTGAGGTAGAGCGCGTAGAGGCGGCGGTCGTTGGCGATGGCGCGGCCGAGGCCCACGATCTGCTGGCCGTAGCGCCAGTACATGTTCGGATAGTCGTTCCCGATGGCCGAGTCCTCGGTGGGGATGAAGTCGGAGGGAATGGCCAATGCGCCCAGGTCGCGGAGCTTGTCGGGCAGGCCCAAGTTGAGGCCGTCGTCGCAGCCGTTGTAGGGGCGCGCCACGATGACGATGGCCGTGTCGCCGGGCTTGAGGCTGGCGAGGACCTCGCGGCCGCGGCGCTCGACGGCGCGGTAGAAGTCGCGCTGCGCGTTCCAGGCGGTGGTGAGCGCGGCGCGCGCCTGGGCGCGGCTCACGCCGAGCTTCGCCGCCAGGTCCAGCAGCACGCGGTCCACGGCGCTGGGCCCCTTCTGCATGTGCAGGATGGGGACGAGGACCTGGGTCTTGTAGCGGTCGAATTCGAGCGCGGCGTTCATGAGGTAGGGGATGGTCTGAACGTAGGGGCAGGCGCAGGAGTTCTTGGCCTGCTCGAACCGGGGCTTGAGGTTCACGATGCAGGGCAGGAAGAGGTAGTCCACGCCGCGGTGGAGCAGGTCGAGCACGTGGCCATGCGCGGCCTTGATGGGGAAGCACGTTTCGGCGACCACGTGCTCCAGGCCCTCACGCAGGATGCGCCGGTTGGTCTTGCCCGAGACGACCACCTGGAAGCCCATCTCGGTGAAGAAGGCCTTCCAGAGGGGGAAGAGCTCGAAGTAGCTGGCGATGCGGGGAATGCCCACGGACTTGCCGTTGGGGCGGAACGGCTCGTCGCGCACGTAGGCGCGTTCGAGCATCTGCTCGCGCTCGCGGAACAGGCGCGGCAGGTGCTCGCCGAGGCTGGTCTTGCGCTGCTCGTCGTACTTGCCGCAGCGGCTGCCATAGTGCATGGGCTGCTCGCCCTCGACCACCACGCGGCGCACCTCGCACAGGTTGGCGCAGTCGCGGCATTCGAAGGCCTCGAAGGAGTACTTCAGGTGGGTGAGGTCGAAGCCCTTGAAGCGGCTGGTGCCCGTGCCCTCGCGCTGGGCGATGAGCGCGCAGCCGATGGCGCCCATGCAGTCGTGATGGGGCGGCACGATGATCTTCTTGCCCGTGGCCGCCTCGAAGGCCGCCACGACGCCCTTGTTGGCTGCCACGCCGCCCTGGAAGAAGATGCAGTTGCCGACACGGCGATCCTCGACCACGCGGTTGAGGTAATTGGCCACGATCGAGTAGCACAGGCCCGCCACCAGGTCCTGCTTCGGCACCCCCTGCTGCTGGTGGTGATTGAGGTCGGATTCCATGAACACCGTGCACCGCTCGCCGAGGGCGGCGGGGGCCTGCGAGCGGAGCGCGAGGTCGCCGAACTCGCCCACGATCTTCACGCCCAGGCGCTCGGCCTGCTCCTCCAGGAACGAGCCGGTGCCCGCCGCGCACACCTTGTTCATCGTGAAGTCCACCACGGCGCCGTTCTCGAGGTACACGTACTTCGAGTCCTGGCCCCCGATCTCGAAGATCGTGTCCACCTTCGGGTTCACCCAGGCTGCGGCGGTGGCGTGCGCGGTGATCTCGTTCTTGGCCAGATCGGCGCCGATGAAGTCGGCGGTGAGATACCGGCCCGAGCCCGTGGTGCAGCAGCCCTTCACGACCACGCGGTCGCCCACCTCCTCGCCGACCTCCTTGAGCCCCCGGACGACGGCCTCGAGCGGCCGGCCCGCGGTCATCAGGTAGCGGCGGGCCAGCACCTTGCCGTCCTCGGACAGCACGATCACATTCGTCGAGATCGAGCCGACGTCCACGCCCACGTACGCGTTCACCTTGCCCGAGGGCGGCAACGGGTCGGCCGTGATGTGCACGCGGTGGCCCGTGTCCGCCAGCGGCCGGAGCGTCTGGCGTTCGGCCTTGCGGTGGGTGAGGTAGTGGTCAATCGCGTCGAGGCCCTTGAAGGGCGCCAGCTTGCGCGCCTCGCGGGCCGACAGCACGGCGCCGATGGCGCCCATGGAGGCGAAATGCTCGGGGATGAGCAGCTCGCCCGGCTGGAGCTCGAGCACGGACTCGAAGGCCTTGATCATCCCCGCGTTGGCGGCCACGCCGCCGTGGAAGGCGATCGGCTTCTCGAAGTCCTTGCCCTTGCCGATGTTGCTCCTGAAGTTGCGCGCCATGGCGTAGCAGAGGCCGGCCACGATGTCGAAGTCGGGCGTGGCCTCCTGCTGAAGGTGGATCATGTCGGTCTTGGCGAACACCGAGCAGCGGCCTGCGATGCGCGGCGGGTGCTGGCTCTTGAGGGCGACCTGGCTGAACTCCTCGATGGTGAAGCCCAGGCGCGACGCCTGCTGGTCGAGGAACGAGCCTGTGCCCGCCGCGCACAGCGTGTTCATCGCGAAATCGTGCACCCGCACCTGCTGCGTCTCGCCGTCGCGTTCCAGCAGGATGAGCTTCGAGTCCTCGCCGCCGATCTCGATGACCGTGCGCACCTCGGGGTGGAGGAGGGCGGTGGCCTTGCTCTGAGCGATGATCTCGTTCACGAAGGGGCAGCCCAGAATCTCGCTCGCCAGCTTGCCCCCGGAGCCGGTCACCGCGAGGCCCTGGATGGCCGCCGCGGGGGTGCGGGTCAGCAGATCGGCCAAAACGCGGCGCATCGCCTCCACCGGCTGGCCCTTGGTGCGCTCGTAATGGTCCTCCAGAATGCGATTCGCATCGTCCATCAGGACGGCATTCACGCTGACCGAACCGATATCCAGGCCGATGAACATCAATGTCCTCGCGCGGCAATGGGTCTATGGGGAGAGGGCACCCGCATGGATGGGGACTTCCAGGGGCGTGCCCGGCGCTGCTACCGCATTGCGCCCGTCCTCACGACAGCCCGCATTGTAGCACAAGCCCTGTACCGTGTCCAGAGCCCGGGTCCGGGCGGGTGCGACCCGGAATAGTGGGTGGCCTGCTCCTGGGCAGCGGGTTCCATGTGGCACAACCATCCTCGGCTGTGCTTGTGGGCGGGACGTCCCAGTCCCGCGGCTCGCGGCGCAGGGACACGCCGCCCACAATGTCCCCCACAGATGGGGGCGCTGGTGCCGTACGGTCGCCTGCTTTCCCGGTTCCCGCCCGGTCCAGGCCGAAGGAAGACCTCGATCCCGGTGGCCCTGCTCCGCGCCCCTGTTCTGGGACGCTCCTTCGGAGCTCAAACCCCGGTACCACCCGCCAGGGAGCAGGGGGCAGACTCAAGGCGGGCATGTGGCTCCAGGTGGTTCGTAGGCTCGACGCTCTCAGAGGCCATCGAAGAGCGCTGTGCCCACGCGGACGAGCGTGGCGCCCTCCTCGATGGCGACCTCGAAGTCCCGCGTCATCCCCATCGAGAGCTCGTGTAGCGGCAGCGAGGTTTCCGCCCGGGCCTGGCAGGCGAGCTCGCGCAGGCCCGCGAACACGGGGCGGCTGGTCTCGGGGTCATCGCTGAACGGGGCCATGGTCATCAGCCCCTCCACGCGCAGATGCGGGAGCGACATCAGACCGTCGAGAAGCCGGCCAAGTTCCGAGGCGGCGATGCCCGACTTCGTCTCCTCGCCGCTCAGGTTGCACTGAATAAGCACCGGGAGGGTGACGCGCGACTGGGCGGCGCGGCGATCCAGTTCCTGGGCCAAGTGCAGGCTGTCCAGGGAATGGATCTTCTGGAAATGACGCACTGCGGCACCCGCCTTGTTCGACTGAAGATGGCCGATCATGTGCCACTGGAGGCCCAGCAGGCCGCCGAGCGCCGCCTGCTTGTCGCGCGCGGCCTGCACGCGGTTCTCGCCGATGTGGCGGATGCCGAGGCCCGGGAGTTGGGCGATGATGTCCGGGCCGACGCTCTTGGTAACCGCCACAAGGGTCACGGAGGCGGGCGCTCTGGCCGAACGCGCGCAGGCAGCGGCGATGCGCGCGAGCACGCCCGTGACATTGGCGGCGAGGCGGCGTGATTGCGGAGACGGCGAGGAGTCCATCGGGGTTCGGCGGCGCCTCGTCAGTCGCAGCGCACGCAGACCAGGGTGATGTCCTCGGTCTGCGGGGCGGCGCCCAGGAATCCGGTGAGGTCGTCGAGGATGCGCTGGTTGAGCGCCGCGGCCGGTGCGCGGCCGGCGGCGGCCAGCGCGGCGCCCAGGCGCTCGACGCCGTAGCGTTGGTCGGCCGCGTTGCGCGCCTCGGTGACGCCGGCTGTATAGAGCACAAGCGAGTCTCCGTGCCGCAGGCGAACCGGCAGGTCCTCGATGGCCTGGTCGAATGTCGGGCCGGCCTGCAAGCCGAGCGCAATGCCCTTGCCGCCGAGCTGCCGGAACGGCGGCTCATCCTGGGGATTGAAGAGGAGGGGGCTGGTGTGGCCGGCGCGCGCATAGGTCAACGTGGCGCTGCGGGCGTCGAGGAGGGCGTAGACGATCGTGACCAGTGTGTGGGTGTCGAACTCGCCCGTCACATCTTTGTTCGTGCGGCGGAGCACCTCGGCGGGGGAACGGTGATGCTGCGCGTGGAGCTTCAGCAACTTGCGGACGGAGCTGATGATCAGCGCCCCCTCGATCCCCCGGCTGGGCATGCCGCCGATCACGATTCCCACGTGTTCCGGGGACAGATAGAAGAAGTCGTAGAACGTTCCCCCGACGTCCGGCGCGGGGCGGTAGAGGTACTGGATGTCGTAGCCCTCGACCACCGGCGCCTGCGATGGGAGGGCCTTGCGCACGATTTCGCGGGCGCGTTCGAGCTGGGTCTCGGTCGGCGCCCGGCTTCCCTCGGGGGCGCGCTCGTCCGGCGCGGCCTTGGACGGCGCGGCCACCTCGGCGGGCGTGCCGGCGACTCCCGACTTGCAGCCGTCCATCAGGTGTCGGGCGATTCGCAGCGGCGCCAGCGCCAGCGGCTGCGCCGTCTCGGTCATGTTCACGCCCGGCAGCGCCTGGTGGCACTTGGGGCAGATCCATCGCCCCTGGCTATCGGCCTCGCGCCAGGCGGGTTCGCGTTCCATCCTGCACCGCACGGCGACCACGTACTGGCGGTACTTGTCCACGTCGTGGATGATGGCGCTGAGGAAATCGGCAGGGTATGGCTCGTGGCCATCGCGGTTTGCGGGGCAGGTTTCCAGGTGCGCGTGCACGTCCTCTGCGGGGGGCGAGGGCGACCCGGCATCGGGGCGCCACATCACCGAGGTGGCCTCGGCGCAATACGGGCAGTACCAGCTCCCGGTCGCGTCGGTCAGGCGCCAGGCGCGGCTGGTCCGCAGCAGGTCCTCGATCTCGAGGCGGCGGGCCTTGACCTGGAGCTGGCGCACGCTGAACCGTGTGCCGACCTCCTCGCCCCAGTGAGGGCACTCCTGCACCAGGTGCTTGAGGACTCTGCGGGGGGCCTTCTGCGGGTCGTACTCGCTGAACCCTATCTCGCCGCAGTAGGGGCAGAGCCAGTCGCGTCCACGGGCCACCACCTGCCAGCCGGGGTCCCGGGCCATGCGCTTCTGCACTGCCTGGAGCATGGCGTATAGCTGGGCGTCTACGTACGTAGCCCTGGCTGGGTTCCCCATCACCGCCCCTTCATGCGGTTTGACTCGCCGGGCATCAGTATATCAGATCGGCCCCGGGCAAGTCAACGCGCAGATCGCCGGGAATCACGCAGGTATCCCAACCACAGAGAGATACACCGCGGTAGCCTCCTGGCCATCCAGGCCGAGGATTGCGTTCACCTCGTCGTCGAAGAAGGCCCCAATGGCGCAGCACCCGAGGCCCATGGCCACGGCGGCGAGGTGCAGGTTCTCGCCAATATGCCCTGCATCCATGTATATGTAGCGATACGCACGCTGGCGATATCGCTGCTTGGAGCGCTCCGGCACGGCCGCCCAGGCGAACACCACGGCGGCCTCGCCCGCCATGTCCTGCTCCAGGCAGGCCGCGGCAATCGCGTCCGAGAGGTCCCCGGCTCGCAGGCGCTCGAGCGTGCCTGCCTCCACGTTGTAGCGGTACAGGCCGGCTGCCAGACCCTCCACGCGGTGCACGATCACGTAGGTGTCAATTGGGTAGCAGGCGCCCGCCGAGGGCGCGGCGCGGAAGGCGTGCCCGTGGTGCCTAGCCGTGACTCCTTGGGTGGCCCACAGGAGTTGCGCAAGCTGCTCGCGGCTCAGGGCGTCGCGGCGGAAGTCGCGCACCGAGCGGCGCATCAGGAGCACATCCCAGAGGCCCCGCCCTCCCGTCGTCTGCGGCGGGGGCAGCGTCTCGGAGCCCTCCGCCGCTGCGGCGCGGGCCTCGGGCGCCAGGCGGCCGGGCCCGCGCTGGTACTTGGTCGCTCGCTGATACGCGTCCCCAATCCCTGGGGTCTCGCTGCCTGGGTTCCCCATGTTCGATGCTCCTCATCCTCACGTAGGCTATGAACCGCCATTCGCCAATGTAGCATGCCGCGTGCCAGGACGCCAGTTGACTCCTCGCGAACTGCCGCATATACTTAGGTAAACCAACTGCCCGACTCGCAGTCCCCGTTTCGCCATCCCGTCGGGCAGAGGTTATCCCCGTAGAACAGGCGTTCAGTGATGCCCACAGGCATGAGACTCTCGCTTCCTATCGCGTTCTTCATGGTTGGCGCGGCGTGCTTCGCCGGCGCGCCCGCTCGCGTCGCGCGTACGCTCGCGGCGCTCGACGACCTCGAACGCGCCTGCTCGAAGGCGGAGGGCCACGGCGGGCAGGGCATCTACCTGCGAATCCCGCTCACGGTCGAACGTCAGGTGCTGGTGGAGCTGGATTCCCAGGCGGACGGCCGCGACGATATTCTGGACTACATCTACCAGAGCTCGGTTCGAGCGCGGGAGGCCATCGAGACGGGCGCGGAGGCCCGTCGCCCGCCGGTGCCCCCCGCACCCGAGCTGGCGCGACTGACCTTCCGCGATGGATTCTGCCACGAGGGCGACCAGGTGGTGTTCCCCGTGGCCACCGACCGCTGCCCCACGGCTGTGGAGCCGTTCTTCGCCCGAGGCGAACTCCGCCGCTCCCTGCCTGCCCTCGCGGGCGTCACCCGCGAGACACTGGATGCGTCGGAGATCGCGCGCATCCACGCCGCCGAGCCGACGAGTCGCCGGGTCGGCTGGGACCGCCCCGCAGGCGGCTTCGTCGCAGAGGGCTGCCTGATCTGCCTCGACCATCCCGCCATCCAGCGCGCGATTGCCGCGGAGACCTCCAGCGCCGTCGCCGCCTGGCCCCCGGGCGCCCGTCCGCTCTACATCTCCCTTGGCGAGGCCCCCTTCTATACGGACTACTCGGACCTCTCCCGTGCGAGCTTCGTGGCCTGGCTGAAGGGGCACTACAAATCTGTCAACACGCTTCGCCTTGTCTGGGGAATGGAGAACGCGGACTTCGCCGCTGCCATGCTGCCGGCGCCGGACCAGGCGGGAGCTACCGCTTCCCGCTGGTGCGACTTTGCGGCCTTCAACAGCGAGCGCTTCTCCCAGCACACCCGCGCCGCAGCCGCGCGCGTCCGCACCGCCGTTCCCGGCTCCGCCCTCGGCCTCCCGCTCTTCCGCTACGCATTCGCAGGCAGCTTCACCCTCAGCGGCGTGGACCCGGAGGCTTTGGCGCCCGCGCTCGATGTTCTGGAGGTCAGCGGCGCCAGCACGATGGAAACCGATCTGGCCTTTGCCCTCGCGGCCCGCAAGCGGGCCGTGGTGGCGCCTGCCCTGACATCCGGCGCAGCCCATCTGATCCCCCAGCAACTCCACGGGTGCGCAGCGGTTCGCGTCCCATCGTGGCCTGCCGAGCCGCTGGCCAGCCCCCAAGCCATCCGCGAGGCCGAGTGGCTCCTCCGCAACGCCCTCGACGCCCGCCGCCTGGCCCCTCAGTGCGCCCGTCTCGCCCGGGCGCCCCGCCCCCTTGGGCTCCTCTACTCAAAGGCCTCGCTGCGCCTCGCGCCCGCGTGGGCGGTGCAGGCATCCCAGACGCCGTACACACACGAGGTGGCCCGTGCCTACCAGGCGGCCCGGTGCCTCGACCTCGGCGTCACCTTCCTCACCAGCGCCGACATCGCCGCGCTGCGCTGGGGGGACGTCCGCCTCCTCATCATCCCCGCCGCGCACGCAGAGGAAGAGAACGTGGTGCGCAACCTGATGGACTTCGTGGAGCTGGGCGGCCACCTGGTCATCATCGCGGAATCGTTCGTCTGCGACGAGCGCGGCCGGGAGGCCGACTACCTCGAGCGCTTCGGCATCGAGGCCCCCGAGACCCGGCGGCCATCGTACAGCGCCAGGCCGCGCCCCGACCTCGGCGGCGGCCTCGACGACCTGGTCATGGCCGATTGCCCCGTCGCCGACCTGGTTCCCGCCCCGGGCGGATTTCTGGCCTCCATCAAACGCCCGCTGCGAGCCACGGGACTGCGCCAGAACATCAAGGTGAACGTCTCCCATCAACTGCTCGCGACCTATCCGGACGGGGCACCTGCGATTGCCACGTACACTCGGGGCAAGGGCTCGGTGACCTACCTCGCCATGCCCCTGGCGCCCGAGGATCTTGCCCTGGTCCTGCGCATCATCGCCGCCCGCGCGCACATTCAGCCCCTGGTCCGCCTGGTCAGCCTCGAGGGCGCCCCTGGCGGCATCGAGTGCCGTGCGGTTCGCGACGGCTCGGCCATCCTGGCTTACGCCTGGAACACCACCGCTCAGCCACGCACCGTCGCCCTCGAATCCGAGCCGGTCACGGCCGCCACCGACCTGCTGACCGGTAGTTCGCCCCCCACCCGCACCGACAAGGCAGGCTCTCTCCTCGGCCCCATCAAGCTCGGCCCAGGCGAGGTCGCGCTCTTCCAGTTGCTGCCCCCAGAGCCCAGGCTCCCTTGAGCCACTCTCGGGCCGAATCCGCGCGCCCCGGCAGGACTCCGGCCGTCCACCCCCGACGCCGAACGCCCCTTCGGCGCTCGTCCTACGCCGGACAGCGAGAATCGCCCGTTCTCGCCTGTTCAGCCATACTTGCTCACCACCCGGACACGATCAGTATGGCCGGAGCCTCTAGAATAGCCCCTTCTCGCCATTCCACCCATACTTGCTCACCCTCTCCCCACAGGATTGAGCAAGAATGGACAACTGCCCCGCGGCTGCGTGGCCACCCCTGCGCCCCTCTCTAAGCCAGGGACAATCGCACGTTCGCTGTCGTCTCCAGGCTCCGGCTTGGGGATGCCGTTTGGGAAGCTCCTGCTTCGAAAGGCGAGCGAGAGTTGGAAAGAGAGGATTGCGAGATAGGGGCTTCGAGGCGTGAGCAACCCGCGCCGGCGGCCGCCCCAGAGGGGGCGCAGAGGCGACGGGGATTGTCGCGCTTTCGCGCGAAAGCGTGACAATCCCGTCGTCCTCAGGACCCTGACCAAGAAGGGGGCACTCAGGAGAGCTGGGGACCTCTCAAGGGAAGAAGGAAACAGTGCCTGTCCTGATTCCGGCATGTCCCGCGTGCGAGAGATGGATGACCGCGAGGCACGTGGCTGTCGCCACCTACCCCGAAGGTGCGGGGCCCAAGCGCGCAATGGGCTTCGGCGGCCCTCTCCGCGCCCGTTCCCTCGGTTCAATGCCCTTCAAGCACTCGCTCGCCCAGATCAGGCGAGATCAAAGCGGTCGAGGTTCATGACCTTGTTCCAGGCCGCCACGAAGTCATGTACGAACTTCCCCTGGGCATCGGCGCTCCCGTAGACCTCCGCGATGGCGCGGAGCTGGGAGTTCGCGCCGAAGATAAGGTCCACACGGGTGCCAGTCCACCTGAGCTCGCCCGTGGTGCGATCACGGCCCTCGAACACGTCGTCCGCGCCCGACGCCGGCCGCCACTCTGTGCCCATGTCCAGCAGGTTCACGAAGAAGTCGTTCGTCAGTGTGCCCGGCCGTCGGGTGAAGACGCCGTGTTGCGACCCGCCAACGTTCGCACCCAGCACGCGCAGGCCGCCGACCAGCACCGTCATCTCGGGGGCAGTCAGTGTGAGCAACTGCGCTTTGTCAACCAGCAGGTGCTCCGCGCCGATGCTGAACTTGGTCTTGAGGTAGTTGCGGAATCCATCCGCCCTTGGTTCGAGGACGGCGAATGACGCGGCATCGGTCTGCTTCTGCGTCGCGTCTGTGCGTCCCGGAGCGAAGGGCACGGTCACCTTGTGGCCGGCATTCCTGGCGGCCAGTTCGACGGCAGCGCAACCGCCCAGGACAATCAGGTCGGCGAGGGAGACCTTCTTGCCGTCCTTCTGCGCGCGGTTGAACTCCCTTTGGATTCTTCCGAGCACTCGCAGCACCTTCTTCAGTTGAGCGGGTTGATTGACCTCCCAGTCCTTTTGCGGGGCAAGGCGAATGCGTGCGCCATTTGCCCCGCCACGCTTGTCGGAGCCGCGGAAGGTGGAGGCCGACGCCCAGGCGGTCGAGATCAGGTGCGAGATCGAGAGACCCGAGGCGAGAATCCTCTTCTTCAGGTCCACGATGTCTCGGGCGTTCACCAGCTTGTGGTCCACGGCGGGCACCGGGTCCTGCCAGATCAGGTCCTCGGCCGGGACCTCCGGGCCGAGGTAGCGCGACTTCGGGCCCATGTCGCGGTGCGTCAGCTTGAACCAGGCCCGGGCAAAGGCGTCAGCGAACTTCCTGGGGTTCCTGAGATAGTCCCGCGCGATGGGCTCGTAGATCGGGTCGAAGCGAAGCGAGAGGTCGGCCGTGGTCATCATCGGGCGGCGCCTCTTCGACGGGTCGTGCGCGTCCACGATCATGTCCTCTTCGGCTACGTCCTTGGCCAGCCACTGATTCGCGCCGGCCGGGCTCTTCACCAGCTCCCAGTCGTACTTGAACAGCATGGTCAGATAGCCCATGTCCCAGTGGGTCGGGTTCGGCTTCCAGGCGCCCTCGAGACCGCTGCCGATGGTGTCGCCGCCCTTGCCGCTGCGGAAGCTGCTCTTCCAGCCGAGGCCCTGCTGCTCGATGGGGGCGGCCTCCGGCTCCGGCCCCACGTGGGTCGCGGGGCCGGCGCCGTGGCACTTGCCGAAGGTGTGCCCGCCGGCCACCAGCGCGACGGTCTCCTCGTCGTTCATCGCCATGCGTGCGAAGGTCTCGCGGACGTCCCGGCCGGAGGCGACGGGATCCGGGTTGCCATTGGGCCCCTCCGGGTTCACGTAGATCAGGCCCATCTGCACGGCGGCGAGGGGATTCTCGAGGTCGCGGTCGCCCGAGTAGCGCTTGTCGTCCAGCCACTTGGTCTCGGAGCCCCAGTAGATGTCCTCCTCCGGCTCATAAACGTCCACGCGCCCGCCGCCGAAGCCGAAGGTCTTGAAGCCCATGGACTCCAGGGCGCAGTTGCCGGCGAGGATCATCAGGTCGGCCCAGGACAGCTTTCGGCCGTACTTCTGCTTGATCGGCCAGAGCAGGCGGCGCGCCTTGTCGAGGTTCACGTTGTCGGGCCAACTGTTGAGGGGCGCGAGGCGCTGGCTGCCGGAGCCGGCCCCGCCGCGCCCGTCGCTGATGCGGTAGGTGCCGGCACTGTGCCAGGCCATGCGGATGAAGAGGGGCCCGTAGTGCCCCCAGTCGGCCGGCCACCAGTCCTGCGAGTCGGTCATCAGCGCGTAGAGGTCCTTCTTCACGGCCGCCAGGTCCAGCTTCTTGAACTCCGCGGCGTAGTTGAACTCCCCGCCCATCGGGCTGCTCTTGGCGCAGTGCTGGTGAAGGATCTGGAGGTTCAACTGGTTCGGCCACCAATCGCGGTTCGTCGTGCCCCTGGCCGCCGCGTGTCCGCGCGTCATCCCCGTCACCGGGCACTTGCTCTCATCGCTCATGGCGCACGCTCCTTTCGCTGTCCAAACCAAGGTCTGCTCGTCCGGCTCCTGGGCGGCCCCATCGGCCGGCCCTCTCTAGGAGCCTGTCCAAGAATCCGCGTGAGGCTGCGACGCCTGCGATTCTGGCCGCAGGCTAGAAGCACGGAGGAGGCGATGCAACGGAGCGCATCGCCGACGACGTGCGACAACGCGTGCGGCCAGAAGCCGCAGCGTCCCTTCGGGTTGCGGCGCCAGCGGGGCGTCTGCTGCGTAGCGGCTCCTTGACGATGCTCTCCATTGCATCGCCTCGTCGCCGCGCCTTGCATCCGCCCCGCTGGCGCCGGCAACGCAGCCCACGGGGATCCTTGGACAGGCTCCTAGGATCAGGAGCGGGGCCGTTTGCCTCCTCTCCGCTCCTGCGCCGCGCACCTCGAGCACAGGCCCCGGAACTGCACGTGCATGGACCTCACGTCGCCCATCGCCTTCACCGCCTCGGGCACGGTGGAGCGGTCCCACCCGGGATGCACGAAGTCGTGGACGGCACCGCACCGGACGCACACGAAGTGGTGGTGCCGCTCCCGGTTCGCATCGAAGCGTGCCCGGTCGCACAGCACATCCACCCTGGAGATAAGGCCAAAGTCCTCCAGCAGGTCCAGAGTCCGATAGACCGTGTCGAGGGAGACAGTCGTCAGCCGTCGTCGCACTCGCCTGAACACCGTCTCCGCATCCGGGTGCTCCTCCGTGCAGGCGACCTGTCGGAAGACTTCCACCCGCTGAGGCGTCACCCGGATGCCTGCCTTCTTGCAGGCATCCCTGAAGACCTCCATGCGCTGCTCGAGTGCATTGCGACAGGGCGACACACCGTGACTCCAGATACATAGGAGCAAATCCTATATCGGAATCATACGCGACCTTCCGTTGCGGGTCAAGCCCAATTCGACGCATTCCTCGATCATCCTCGACACCTGCCAAGGGTGGTCACGAGGATTGTCGCGCTTTCCCGCGAAAGCGCGACAATCGCGTCATCACCATGACGGTGACCAAAGCGCGGCCAGTCAGGGAAACAAGGGACGGTTCCAGTGAGAAAGAAAGCAGGCGACTATCCCTATCTCGAGATGTCTTGCTTGCGGGAGATGGGCGCCTACAGCCAGCTCGTCGTCTCTGTTCTCAAAGGTGTGCCACCGACTTCTGCATGCGTGGTGGAAGAGGCTGTCATGCCGGGAGAAGCCACGCACCCGTCTTGTCCGGGCAGAGCAGAGGGATTCCTCGACCTTGCACAGACCGCCTAGGAGCCTGTCCAAGAATCCCCGTGGGCTGCGTTGCCGGCGCCAGCGGGGCG
>ERZ795051.1069-NODE-1069-length-37747-cov-5.158734_pt1 | contig 37747 bp, 34 predicted proteins | sample MGYA00375135_ERZ795051 | MGnify/ENA primary metagenome ERZ795051 (study PRJEB30180, sample SAMN05720222) | activated sludge metagenome | isolation source: Anaerobic digester | place: Japan | collected 2015-05-26 ... | reverse complement strand
GGGCTATGCACTTTTTCGAGCCCCTTTTATGCACTTTCTACTTGACAAACACAGAATGATCCCGTTTTCTCCCCTTTTTCTTATCAAAAACATCACCTCTTATGCTATTATCTGCATAAGAGGTGATATTATTCGCTTATTCAAGAATAACTGTAAACGGTCCGTCGTTGAGAAGCTCAACCTTCATGTCAGCGCCAAATGAGCCTGTCTCGGTATGAACTCCTTTGCTGCGGCAGTACTCTATAAAATATTCATAAAGCTTATTTGCCTTTTCTGGTTTCGCTGCCTGAATAAAATTTGGTCTGTTCCCTTTACGACAGTCAGCATAGAGCGTGAACTGTGGGACAACAAGCAGTGAACCTCCTACAGCGGCAAGATCGAGATTTATCTTCCCGTTTTCATCGGAGAATATACGAAGATTTATTATCTTATCAGCCAGTCTGCGGCAGTCATCTTCGGTATCGTCATGTCCCGCACCGAACAGCAGTAAATATCCGGTATCGATCTTACCGATCACTTCACCATCGACAGTAACTGACGCTTTTGTGACTCTTTGTATAATTATTTTCATGCTTATTTCCTTACGATATCAAATCCGAATGGCTTTAAAGATATCCTGTCCTTTCCTACGGAATCTATAACGCTGTACATAGCCTTTGGAAGGCGTATCTCTGCGCCCTCGTCGGAATTGTTGAAGAAGAAGATAAAATCATCAAGTCCATTCGTTCTTGTGGTGACTTCTACACCATCGGGAAGATCATTGAGACGGGGGATACCAGTCTGGAGCATAACATTTCCTGCAAAACTCTTATAAAAATCCATTTCGCATACTGTTCCGACATAATAGATAACACCGCTGCAATAGCGATTCATAGTAACAGCAGGACAGCATCTATAGAATCCGTCGTCATATTCTGCATAGGCTTTTGCAGTAGTAAGACTAAGTATATCGCACCACTGACTGCATGAGAATCTGTTTCCGGCAAAATCAACTATGGTCTGATTGTTGTTGCCTATCGGATCATATTCTGACACTTCTGCACCTACAAGTTCCTTGTATACACTTGGAAGAGGCTGCATCATACAGTTGTTGTTCTGATCTTTAACACCGCTTCTGTTTGTGAGAATAAGAGTTCCGCCGTTTATAGCGTATCTGTAGATATTCTCAGCAGCCTGCTTTTTATAAACAAACATTGCCGGCGCAATTACGACCTTATATGATGAGAGGTCGGATTCAGGTGAGACAACGTCAACATTTGCTCCATAATGCGAAAAAGCCTTGTGGAAGAAGCGGAGCTGCTGGATATAGTCAAAACCCTCAGTCTGCGGCTGAATCTTAAACGCCCATTCATTTTCGGGTGAATAGAGTATTGCTATATCTGAAACGATCTCAGTCGTATCTATGACACCAAGCTTTGATATAGATTTACAAAGTTCGGTGAATTCGTTGAATCTTCTTCCGGGAACATTGCTGTGGTCGATAAGTCCATGCCAGAACATTTCCGCACCAGTAACAGCTGTACGCCATCTGAAATGCATGACTGTATCTGCGCCGTGTGCAATAGCCTGAAGGGAATATCCCATGATCTGTCCTGGTCTCGGAGTCTGGGACATAGGCTCCCAACTGCCGGTAGGACCGCTGAGCTGTTCCATTATCCAGAATTTCTTGCCTTTGACACCACGCATCATATCAAGGAAAAATGTATGTGAGTACAGCTCGTCCTTATCCGCAGGAATATTTATTGGCGGATAGTTATCAAATGATACAAAATCCACCTCGTCAAAGAATTTGTATATATCCGGCTTACTTCCGCCCAGCCAAGCGTTGACAGTCACCTTTGCCTTGGGTATCTCTCGCTTGATGATCATAGCAAGCTCTTTTACATATTTTGCAGTACACTCAGAGCTAAATCGCTGATACTCCATACAAAGAGAGGGATTCTGCCAGGTCTTCGGATAGGCAGTAGGCGGCTGTATCTCTGAGATATCGCTGTACTCCCCGCTCCATACACTGTTTCCGAAAACACTATTGATATTTTCAAGTGTGTCATGCTTATCAAGCAGCCATTCTCTGAACTTCTTTCTGCAAACTTCACAGGTACAATGGTATGCTTCAAGCTCATTGTCTATCTGCCAAGCAATTATCTGATTACTTGATGAGTAATGCCTTACAATACGCTCGGTTATGCGCTTTGCATATGAAAGAAAAACATCAGAATTGATGCATCTGTGACCTCTGATGCCGGTCTGTATCGGCTTCTCGTCAGCCCCCCGCATAACTATCTCAGGATGTATTCTATAGAGCCATAAAGGAGGGCAGTTTGTAGGTATGCCCATGACGACATCAATGCCGTATCTTGCAAAAATTCTCATAAGCTCGTCCAGCCAGCCGAAAACGAATTCGCCGTCTCTTGGCTCAAGTTTTGACCATGCGAATTCAGCTATACGAACTACTTTTACTCCGGTCCTTGCCATGAGCCCAGCGTCCTTTTCCCACAGTGTACTGTCCCACTGTTCAGGATAATAATCAACTCCTATTTTCATATTATGCCTCCTGTTATATATCGTACTCGATCAGCTGGCAGTTGCCCATAAACCAGCCTGCAAATGTTTCCGTAGACATATCATTAAAGTAAGTCTCGATGACTCTGCATACGCCGCCATGACTTACTATCAAGATGTTTTTGTTGTTGTACTTTTTTATAATATCATCAAGTGCTGAATAGATTCTGTGGCTTAGCTGAAGAAGGGATTCGCCGCTGCGTCCCATACGGATACCGAAATTGATCTTATTTTCAGCAAATCCTTCAGTGAATCTTGTTTTGCCTTCGTATTCGCCATAATTCCATTCTTTGAGACGCTCATCTATAATTATATCTTTTCCGATGGCCTCTGCAACGATCTTAGCAGTTTTCAATGCCCTTTTCATTGGAGATGCGATAATAATATCTATGTTTCCGAGCGTACACACCTTATCTGCAAGTTCCTTTGCCTGGCTGATACCGGTCTCATTTAGCTCAATATCAGTCGTTCCAAGTATCGTATCAGTACGGTTATATTCCGTCTGTCCGTGTCTGGTTGAGTATATTTTCAATTTATCACTACCTGTAATCAGATTTTCATTGCGTGTTCAATTTCAGCTCTGGCGTTTTTCAGCATAAGATCCGAAGGAGAATCTCCGCCCATGATCCTTGCTATTTCAGCTATACGTCCATCGATACCAAGCTGTTCAACTCTTGTTTCGGTCCGCTCACCTATTGTATTCTTTTCGATAAGAAGGTGGTTATCGGCCATTACAGCTATCTGTGACAGATGTGTAACGCATATCACTTGTCTTACCTTGCCTATCTCACGCAGCTTTATGCCGATCTTCTGAGCAGCTTTGCCGCTGACGCCGGTATCGATCTCATCAAAGATCATTGTTGGGATACTGTCCTTTGCTGCAATAACACTTTTCAAAGCAAGCATTATTCTGGAAAGCTCTCCTCCTGACGCAATCTTAGATATGGGGCGTGGTTCTTCTCCTTTATTTGCTGATATGAGAAATTCGATAGTATCCATTCCGTTTAAAGTGAGCTTACCCTTTTCGTGTCTGACAGCAATAACGACTCCGGACATATTCAGAAATTCAAGCTCTTCTGTAACCTGAGAAACAAATTTTTCGGCGATCTTCTCACGATATTCGTACAGAGATTTTGCCTTTTCTGTTACAGTGTGCAGCAGTTGATCCCTCAGGGAAGTCATTTCTTCAATTTCATTTCGAGCACTTTCGAGCTGCATGATCTCACGGCAGGCGTCATCATAAAGCTTTATGAGTCCTGGCACATCCTCTGCATATTTTCTTTTGAGCTTGTTTATATTGCTCAACCTTGTGGCAAGATACTCCAGTCTTTGCCCATCCAGTTCAATTTTATCGGCGAGAGATTCAAGCTCTGATGCAATATCCGCCAGTTCTATTTCTGCTGCTGATAGTCTTTCGTATAAAATATTCAAGGACTTATTTGAATCTGTATACGCTGAGATCTCGTTTTCCGCCGAAACGATCATTTCATTTGCAGCTTCATCTCCGGTTATAAGGCTGACAGCAGACTTAATGGAAATAATTGCCTTCTCTGAATTTTTTGCAGTGTTATATTCGTTTTCAAGGTTATCGTTGTCATCCTCGGTCAGTTCAAGCTCTCCGATATCATCAATTATCTCGTTCAGGTATCTGCTTCGTTCAATGCGTGTCTGCTCTTGCTTTTTGAGTTCGCCCAGCCTTCTGGCAGTGTGCTGAAGTTCACGGAAAGTGGTTCTGTATGACTCTAAAAGAGTATCATCTCCTCCAAAATCATCAAGTATCTTAAGATGCTTATCACTGTCAAGCAGTACCTGGTTGTCATGCTGGCCGTGGATATTTATGAGCATAGCCCCAATTTCTTTAAGAAGTGAAGCAGATGCGGTCCTGTGATTGATCCTGGAAACACTGCCCCCATCGGCGCTTATCTCACGAGTTACTGTGATCTCCTCGTTCTCATGCGAAATGCCGAGTTCATCAAGCTTTTCACATATTTCAGGTGAAAGATCAGTAAATAAGGCTGTAATGACAGCCTTATCACAGCCTGTTCTGACTATATCTTTGGTACATCTCTGACCGAGAACAGCGTTTATTCCGTTGATTAGTATGGATTTTCCTGCACCAGTCTCTCCTGTGAATATATTAAGATTATCCGTCAGCGGTATGACCGCTTCACGTATAACAGCAAGATTCTGTATATAGATCTCTTTCAGCATTTATACGGTTTACCTCCCGGGGAAAAGCTCATTCCTGAATTTTTTGGAAAGCTTCTTTGCATCCGCTTCACTGCGGACGAGAATGAATATTGTATCGTCACCTGCGATGGTGCCGACTATGCCCTGATGATTAACTGAGTCGATCGCCGCACAGGTTCCCTGTGCCATACCTGCCTTGCATTTCAGAACAATGGTATTCATTGCATAATCGACAGAAATAACAGCCTCTTCAAATATACTTTTTTCTGCTGCAGCTGTTGCTGGAAGTGTATATCTGTAAACACCCTTATCATCACGCTGCTTTACAAGAGAAAGCTGCTGTATATCACGAGAAAGTGTTGCCTGTGTAGTCTTTATACCTCGTTTACCAAGAAGCTCTATGAGCAGTTCCTGCGTTGCAACAGGCTGCTCATTGATTATTTCCAATATTGCTTCATGCCTTCTGTTTTTCATTTTGTTCTCACCAGCTTTTTACTTTATAGGTCTGCAAAGCTTCCGGCATACAGACTCATGGAATGAATTGCCTATAAGATTAATGAATTTGATATTATGCCTTCCACGGCATATCTCAATTGAGGAGTTCTCATGGAGACTGAAATGCAGTTCACCGTCAACGTTTATGATCATACATTCATCTTTGGACGTTTTATTGGTAAGTTTCAGTTTTTTCCACGGAGAGAATAGTGTCGCTCTTGAAAATAAAGAATGCGGACAAATAAGTGTCATTTCTATGCACTCAAGATCGGGTTCAACAACAGGACCTCCGGCAGAAAGAGCGTATGCGGTGGAACCGGAGGGCGTACTGAAAAGTACACCGTCCGCACGGTATTTGCCGACAAGATAGCCTTCCGAATAAACTTCAAAATCACATATACGAAAGCTTCCTGAACGGCCTGACACCTCATTCAGTGCAGTATGAACTGTATCACCTGACTCCTCATGGAATGTTATATCAAGCGTCATTCGCTCTGATATTTCATATTCGCCTGTTGTAAGCAGTCTTAGTTTGTCAAGCTGATCTGCCTCAAGACCAGCCATAAAGCCCAGTGTTCCGGTATTGATGCCAAGAAGTTTTGTATCCTTCCCCATAAGAAGTTTAGCGCAGCGAAGGATAGTTCCGTCGCCGCCAATGGCTATGACAAAATCCGATGTGTCGGCCGCCTGACTTATATCCTCGTATACAACATATGGCTTGTCAGAGAAATCGTTACGAAAATTCTCACTAACACTTACTTCTATCCCTGCGCTGTGTAGTACATCGCAGGCTTCTCTTGCACATGGAAGTGCGTTTTTCTTCTGGAAATTCGGGTATAATGCCGCTTTCATATCTTCACCTCAAAGCTGTTTGAATGAGCTTTCAACAAGCCCTCTGAGATCATGTTCGCTGTTTGTACCTGTTTTTTTGATAAGATGTACAAGATACTCTATATTGCCGCTTCCACCTTTTATAGGTGAAAAAGTGAATCTGTTGGTTAAAAAACCTATTTTACGGGAAAAATCATTTATTTCTTCAAGCACCCTTAAGTGAACTTTTCTGTCTTTGACTATTCCTCGTTTACCGATGTCTGAATGTCCTGCTTCAAACTGGGGCTTTATCAGAAGAGCAGCCTCACCGTTTTCCGCCAGGAGTTCATATATCTTTGGCAGGATGAGCTTCAGAGAAATGAAGCTGACATCAGCACATACAAAGTCTACATATCCGCCAAGCTGATCTGAGGTAACGTTACGTATGTCGTTACCCTCCATATTGACGACTCGTTCGTCATTGCGGAGGGATTCTGCGAGTTGTCCGTGACCTACATCTACGGAATATACTTTATCTGCTCCGCATTTCAGCATATACTCTGTGAATCCACCGGTAGATGCGCCTATATCGAGACATTTTTTGCCTGAAAGAACAATGCTGAACTCATCTATAGCTTTTTCAAGTTTTAGAGCACCTCTGCCAACATATAACTCTTCCTCGGATGAGCATATCTCATCTTCCGGCAGAACATCATCTGAAGGCTTTGACGCTTTTTTTCCATTTACGGTGACGTTTCCGGATCTGATCATTTCCTTTGCACGTTCACGACTTCTCGCTATACCTCTTGAAACAAGTTCCGCATCAAGCCTCGCCATACATGATGCTCCTTTTTCTTATATATTCTGCTATTTTGTCACAGCTGAGCCCAAGATCACGAAGTATCTCCTTTACAGATGCCTGCTTTATATATTCTTTGGCAGTTACTCTGCTGTAATCTCCGCTGTAGCCGTATTCAGCAAGAAGATCACCAATTTTTTCAGAGATGCTCCCCTCGCCCATGCTCTCTTCAAAAAACACGATACGTTTGTATTCTGCTATTTCAGGGATAATATTTCTGTTTACAGGATATATCTTAGTCAGTTTAAGTATATCACAATTTATACCATCAGCATTCAGCAGTCCATGCGCCTTGTAAACTTCATTGTATAATCTGCCGTAGGTGATTATAAGCGTATCGGCAGGCTGTTCCTTGATAAATAGATATTCTGTACTTATAACGCTTTTATTGAAGGAAACCTCCTCGCTTCCACGGGGATATCTGATAGCTACAAGACCTTTATTTGCATATATGGCCTTATTCATGCACATTTTAAGCTCGTCATAACATGACGGAGAATAAATAGTCGTATTAGGTATGGATGTAAGCATCGGTACATCAAGCAGTCCCTGATGTGTCTCTCCGTCCTCGCCGACAACACCTGCACGATCTACGCCGAGGATCACATGAAGATTTCCTATGGAAATATCATGGATAAGCTGGTCGTATGCCCTTTGCAGGAAGGTGGAATATACCGCAAAAACCGGTATCTGTCCCATTGAGGCGAGTCCGCCGGCAAAGGTCGCAGCGTGCTGTTCTGCTATTCCCACATCAAAGAAACGTTTAGGGTATTTGAAGTGAAAGAACTGTAAACCAGTGCCATATTTCATAGCTGCTGTTATGGCTGTCAGCCTGTCATCCTTTTCCGCCAGTCTGACAAGCTCCTTGCCGAAAACAGTGGAGTAACATTCTCCTACAGATACTTCGGGGTTGCCTGTAACAACATCAAATTTTGCGATTCCATGGTACTCTCCCGGATTTTTTTCAGCCGGAAGATATCCTTTTCCTTTGACTGTCTTTGCGTGTATTATAACTGGACGATGATAGCTCTTTGCCATATGAATTACTTCTTCCAGCTCACGGAGATCGTGCCCATTGACAGGACCGAGGTATACAAAACCCATGTCCTCAAAAAGAGTGCTCTGCTCAAACATTTTGTATTTCATCGAGCTTTTGATATTGCGGATACTTTTACGGATAGGCTTTCCGACTATAGGAAATTTCTCCAATCCATTCTCGACAGCTCTTTTGGTGTTCAGGTATTTCTCAGTGTTTCTGAGAGAGGTAAGATACTTTGCAAGGGAGCCTACACTTTTGGAAATAGACATATTATTGTCATTGAGTATAACAATAAGATTTGTATTCTTATCACGGCCGCAGTTATTCAGCGCCTCGTAGAACATACCTCCGGTCATAGCGCCATCGCCTATCACGGCAACTGCATAGTTATCCTTTCCCTGAAGCTTCATTGCTTCTGCAATTCCGCAGGCAACGGATACAGATGTACTGCTGTGACCGCTTATAAAAACGTCATGTTCACTCTCGTCAGGCTTGGGAAATCCGGAAATGCCGCCTTTACGGCGGATACTTTGGAACTGTTCAAGTCTACCTGTAAGTATTTTATGAGTATAGGACTGATGACCTACATCCCATACAATACGATCCTCAGGAGAATCGAAATTGCGGTGTATAGCCATTGTCAGTTCGACAACACCAAGGTTGGAGGCAAGATGTCCGCCGTTTTTTGAAACTGTTGTTATAAGAAGGTTTCTGATCTCGCTGCACAGTCCTGTACATTGCTTAAGGGAAAGATTTTTCAGATCTCCCGGAAGACTAAGTGAGGACAATGAGACCTTAGCTTCTGGATTTATACTTTCTTTCATTTTATACGAAGCGGTAGCCTGAATCATTCAGTTCTCCGCAGCTCCTTTATATTAATTTTTCCTGTTCAGGAGCATATCTGTAAGCTCCATAAGGAAACCATTATTATCAAAGTTTTCAAGAAGAAGCATGGCTTCACGTGTTATTTCGCCGGCAATAGACTGGGCTTTTTCAACTCCGTACAGTGTAACAAAGGTGGTTTTATTCTCCTCTTCGTCACTGCCTACCGGCTTGCCAAGCTCCTCAGTTGTGCTTGTAACATCGAGTATATCATCAACTATCTGAAATGCAAGGCCGAGCTTATATCCATATTCTGCGGCAGCTTCGATCTTTCGCATATCAGTTTCACCAGCACATATGCATCCCATGATACATGATACAGATATCAGCTCGCCGGTTTTATGCTTGTACATATTGCGGAGATTAGTTTCATCAACATCATATCTCTGCTCGTTCTCCATGTCTATGACCTGACCGCCGATCATACCGTTTTTTCCCACGGCCCTTGCAAGGTGACTGATTATCTGTATCTTCTGGTTTTCTGTCAATTTGTCATCATCAGCTATTATTCCAAACGGAAGAACAGATAAAGCATCGCCGGCAAGTATTGCCATTGCTTCACCGAAGGCTTTGTGGCACGATGGTTTCCCACGGCGATAATCGTCATTGTCCATAGCCGGAAGATCATCATGTATAAGGGAGAAAGTGTGTATCATTTCTATTGCAGCGGCAGGAGCAGATGCTGTTCTGTAGTCTCCGCCACAGGCTTCACAGAAAGAGTACACAAGAACAGGACGTATCCTTTTTCCGCCTGCTTCGAGAGAATAATTCATAGAATCAATAAGATTTTTCTGTGCATCAGTAGAACTGGAATGCATATTATAATTCTTAAGGTTGCTTTCTGTGAATCTGATATATTCGTTGAATTTTTCTTTAAATAAACTCATTTTATTCGTTTTCCGGTGCAGTACCGTTGACCTCCGTAATTTTTAAACGTGCTTCATCAAGCTGTCTGCGGCATTCAGCCGATAACTTCAGGCCTTCGCCATAGAGCTCTACAGCCTTTTCGAGAGGGATATCCCCTTTTTCGAGCTCAGTTACTATATTCCCAAGATTGGAGAGATTTTCCTCAAACTTAATCTTCTTTGCCATTATATCACCATTTTTTTACGACCTTGGCTTCTGCGCCTCCGGTTCCGAAATTTATTTTCAAAAGATCACCTTTTTCGATGTCAGAAGACGAATCAAGGAGCTTTTCGCCTTTATATACAAGGGAATACCCCCTTGCAAGAACCTTCAGAGGGCTCAGCGCTTCAAGCTTTGCTATATTTTCTGTCAAAGATCTGTCCTGACGTTCAAGATAGGACAAAAAGGCGATTTCTGCTCGTTTACTGAGAGATTCGATTCTCTCCGACATAAGCCTGAGTCTGTTTTCAGGAGACTGGGCAGAGAGTCTTACTGATAACGTTGAATATTGTTCTGTGAAACGCTCTACCTTACGTATGAGAGATGTTTTGATCCTGTTTTCGTACTGCTTAATGACATCAAGCAGTTGATTGATATCCGGCACAACAAGTTCGGCAGCAGCCGATGGTGTAGGTGCTCTCAGATCTGCAACAAGATCTGCAATGGAATAGTCGACCTCGTGTCCGACTGCTGATATCACTGGAACAGAACAGTTGTATATACCGTAGGCGACCTTTTCTGTGTTGAAGGCACTAAGATCTTCTGAAGAGCCTCCGCCTCTGCCGACGATCACAACATCGCAGCCCGACATTTCCGCTTTCAGTATTCCACGGCAAATGGAGTCAGGCGCTTCATCGCCTTGTACAATTGAATTTACAGCGATAAGCTCGCCTATGGGGTATCGTCTTGACAGGACATTTATTATGTCACGGATAGCAGCTCCGTTCAGAGAAGTCACTGCTCCTATTTTCACAGGCATTGCCGGCAGCTGACGTTTGTGGGATGCTTCAAACAGTCCGGCAGCTGCAAGCTTCTTTTTCAGCTGCTCAAGGGCTAATCCGGCTTTACCAGCGCCTTCCGGAAGGATATCATTCACATAAAGCTGATAGACTCCGTCACGCTCATATACGGAAATACTGCCTGAAACGATAACTGACATACCATCTTCAGGTTCAAATTTCAATCTTGATGCTGCAGAAGCGAACATAACTGCTTTTATAGAGCTTTCACTGTCTTTCAGGCTGAAATACATATGCCCGCTTTTGTAGTGATGAGTGAAATTTGATATTTCTCCACGGACCATAATTCCCTGAAGATTTTTATCACCTTTAAGGCTGAATCCTATATACTTATTTATCTGAGAAACTGTAATAACCGGCATTATACTTCACCTGTTGCTTTCAGACAGCCATATATTGCCACTCCGGCTGCATTATCGCATGAGAACTGAGGCTCTGCGAAGCTTGCATCATTCCAGATCGATGTTATCTTGTCCCTGATTATTTTGTCGGACATAACACCACCTGCAAATACAAGTGGAAGATCACCATGTTTTTCCAGGGCAGCCTCAGTCATTTTAATCAGGCTATCGGTAATGTAATCGAGGCAAAACGCAGCTATATCTTCTTTTGAAAGTCCTGAATCAAGCATTGATCTGCATTTATTCTCGATCCCGGACAGGCAGCAGTTACCGTCCTTTATAACCGGCTTAACTTTATAATGCTTTGCGGCATTATGTGCCAGTTTTTCAAGTTCTGCGCCGCAGGGAAATTTCAGTCCCAGCATAAGTCCGACACGATCAACAGCCTGTCCGGCTTTAAGATCAAGTGAAGTGCCTATTTCTGAAATATTGATAATATTTTCGTTATCAGGCTCACAGAACAGACAATCTGTGGTGCCGCCGCTTACATGAAAGGCAATGAATCTCTCTTTTCTGAGTTCGAGCTTCCGGGCAGAATATAGGGCGGCAAGAATATGTCCGACCTGATGTGAGGTTGAATACATGGGAATACCGCTTATAGCACTGTAGCTTCTTGCAAAGCCTTCCCCACAAAGAAAGCATGGCATATAAGAACCAGAGATATTCCTTGGACGTACAGACGCAGATACTGCTGCCGGAAACGCATTACAGTCAGAAAAAAGCTCTTCTATCATATCCGGAAGCTGCTTGGTGTGGTGAAAAACCGCATCACTCTGTCTCAGCCCAAGCTCCCCTTCTTTTACGGGAAGAAGTTTTTTCGCCTGATAGACACGTTTTTCCTCGCTTACATATATCGCTGCGGAGGTCGTATAATTGCTGGTATCAATCCCCAGAAAATCAGGCATTTTCTTCCTCTTTCTTCCTGTCTCGTGAGAAGGCGCCGAGAACACCATTTATGAAGGAGGTATCCTCCTGATATGTATATACCATTGAAAGCTTTATAGCTTCACTTATGGCAGCATTCATAGGTGTATTGTCATCATATATTGACTCGTACAGTGCTATCCTGAGTATTGCCAGGTTGAGCTTTGATATTCTGCCTATGCTTCTTGATTTGCTGTAGCCGGAAATAATATTATCCAGCTCCTCTGCGTGCTGAAGTGTTCCTTCAACGATCTTCTTTACCTCATCATTGACAGTTATCTCGTCGATCTCTTCAGCAATAGCATAGAGCTCATTGATATCATCATCACGCAGAAGCTGTTCAAAAACCAGCTTGAATGCGCTGTCTCTTATTTCACGTCTTGTCATTTACTATCTCCTTTTCAGTTAATTATTCAAAAACAACACCGCTTATGGTAACGTTCACTCTTGCTACAGTTACGCCGGTCATGTTCTGGATATTTTCCTTAACAGCATTCTGGACATCAAGGGCAACAGTGCGGGCTTTTTCTCCCCACTTAACCTTTATCCTGATATCGATCGCTGCGACGTCGCTCATCATATTGATCTTTATGGGACCGTTTTTTCTAAGGCGGCTCATTTTATTGATCTCACCGCCAAGGCCTGCAACGCCCTTTACATCAAGGGCGGCAAGTCTTGCAATGGTTATCATAATGTCATCCGAAATTTTAAGTTTGCTTTTTACAGCTTCTTTTGATACGTCCATTTTTTTGACCTCCGTTTACAACAGGATAGAGTGTAATATTTTAACAAATGAAGTATAAACACTCCTTCTTCTATATTATATCAAAAAAAATCAGAATGTTCAACTACTTTACCTCAAAAATTCTGATATTTTCTGCAGAAACATCTGTCTCGCCAAGAATTATCTCCTTTATTGAAGCTGCCTGTGCCTTATCAAGGCCTTCTGTTCTTACTACGACCTTAGCAGATGTGCCATCAAGATAAGCTACGCAATCGCTGTATCCTTGTGCTTTTATAAGGGATTCGATAGTTCCTTCGCTTTCTATCAGCTTTGATACCTCAACTGCATCAAGGGCTTTCATCACAGTTTCGTCCTCAGTGATGTCCCCTCCTCCGATTATCATCTGTAATGTCTGAACAGCTTCATCACGATTATTCATTTTATCAAGCCTTGCCTGAGCGAAGTAATCAGTAGCACTGTCTGCCGGTGCATTTACAAATTCTGTTTCGCCGTAGCTTATAGTTTCTTCTTGGCTGTTCTTCTTTTCAGGCTTTTTCTTGCTTGTTACAGGCGTAGCTGCATAATTAATATATACCGCAACAGCGAGCATGAGAGTAAGGCAACTCATTATTATGTGTTTTTTCCCGATTATCAATGTTGGCTTTTTCATAAAATATCCTCTCTTTCTTTTCATTGGAGTTTAGTGACATATATCTTGCCGGAGGAGATACCAAGTGCGGATGATACAGCCCGGTATATCCTTTCTCTGACAATGGCGCTGTCGCAACCTGTACAGGCAACTACCGCTCCGGCTATTTCAGGCATCCGGACTGTTTCTATAAGCGCAGTCTTATCGCTTCCACCTCCTATCAGGACATATTTTTCTTCCTGATCTGTTCTGTTGTCGGCATGGCTTTGTTTTTCCTCCTTTGCATAAATATACTGCTCATTGCTGCTTAACGTCAGATATACCCTGACTTTTCCTGCGCCGTCTATACTTTCGAGAAAATCCTCCAGTCTCTCCTGAGTCTCAAGGCAATATCCGGCTATATCACTATCCGGAATTATCTTTTCCTTCTTGATGGTCGATTTATCACCTGACGGGAGAAGTGATGAAATAAGTACAAGCAGCAGACCTGCCGCTCCAAGTATGATCACAACTGTCAGATTATTCTTTTCCCCGAACAGTTCCTTTATTTTTTTATCCAGCATCGTTTACTACCTCCGTTTCTTTACCGAGGCTGCTGCGGACAATATCTGCCGCTTTTTCAAAATTATCAGCTTTGAGCGTTACCTTATTAATTGATATGCTTCCGTCATCCAGAATATTAATCTCAGTTTCAATCTTATTGCAGTTTATTCCGGCTGACTTTATCTGACTGAGTAGCACTTCCGATATATTGTAGGATGTCTGCTGCCTCAGTCTTTCATTGTAGATCTTAGCTGCTTCATTGTAACTGTCGGCATTATAACTATCAGAATTTGGAAAATCAAATTCTATATTTCCTCTTACAAACGGAGCAATAATAACTATAGCAAGGATGAGCTCCAACAATACTTTCATCTGATCATTGAGCTTCGTTCCGGATACAAGGTTTTCAATTATACATATCACAGCTGAAATTGCACATATCGCTGCGACACAGCTTTTCATTTCTTCCATTTTTCTCCTAAGAAATATTCATAAGCATAATACCTGTACATATCAGAAGCATGACCGAATAACATATCAGTACACACTGTGCTATTGCAAGTCCGCTGTCGATCCCCTTAAGGAGCTTAACGATGGGATCGGCAGAAAAGAGCTCTGCTGCTGCCGAACTGATCCAGATGACCACCCGGAAGGATATAAGCTCTATTATCGGAGGCAGAATAATTACTGCAATTGCAAAGCAGCCTGCTGTTCCTACTGTAGAAGCTATCAGCTCAAAGCTGCCTTTTACAGTTGAATATGCATCTGATATAGCTCCACCTACGATAGGGACAAATCCTGAGATCATGGATTTTATCGTTTTGGCGCCTGCCCCGTCAGTTTTTGCAGCAAGCGTTGTCCTAAGTCCGATAAACCCGGTAAAGAAAGTCATAAATAAAGTTATGCTCCATGTAACGATCTTCTTTATCAGCGTTATAACAGCATCTACTGAATGTTCAGGGAAAACGCTTCCGGATATGGATAGTGCTGCAATGATGCTTAATACAGGCATAAAAAAAGAATCTGCTGCTGAGGCAAAAGTGCATGAGGCAGTTATTATGAGAACATTATATGTTCCGCCGGCAATCGCTCCTCCGGAGGCTATTGTGATACCGGCAAAAACCGGAACGAAAACCAGCATGAAACCGCTTAATCTGGAAACCGCATTGAGTGTGTGATCGAAAGCTGTCAGAAGTCCCGGAAGGATTGCGGCAGCGGCTGTGAGACTGCATATCATATCGCCCATTTTACTGCTTTTGGAAAGGAAACCATTGTTCAGTCCATGCACAAATGATGAAAAAATAATGACCGTGATAAGTATTACGAGCAGACGAATAGGTGCGATAATTCTTTCTTTTACTGCATTTGATATTTCTTCTTTCAGGTCAGTCAGGTCGATATTGCCAATGTCTTCATACTTCCAGTCTATGTCATAATCTGCAAGCATATCTTCAAGCTCTGATTGTATTTCCTGTCGGTCATCAGTGTAATCACAGTAAGCTTTTAAAGGGCATACCATAATGCTGAGTACTATAAATACTATCAAGGTTAAAATAATATTCTTCATTTTATTGCAGGATATCACCGATCTGTTCGAGTAGTGAACGGATAACAGGCAGACTCATCAGAGTTAGCTCCCCTCTTCCCCATAACTCTGCTGCTGAGGCGATCGCACTCTCGCCGCTGTCAGTACATATATCGCAGGTTATCTGAGTCACGAAACATATGGCTGCTGCCTTAAATACAAGAGCAAGATAACTGTCCGATATGCCTGCTTCTGTAAATATCTCTCTTACATCATTAATGACAGGCTGCAAAAACACTGTAAATCCACTGATAACTGCTGTACAAGCAGCAAGTGAAATAAGCATCGACTGTTCCTTGTTATATTGTCTGAGCATTATTGCCAGTATAGCAGCACAAACACAAAATATCGAAACAGAAAAGCTGTTGTCTACCATAGGCCAAACACCGTTTTGACAGTTTCAAACAGATCACCTATCTCCTGAACTATGACAACAAGTACAACGATCAATCCGGCAAGTGTTGTCATCATTGCCTGCTCTTCACGTTCTGCTCTTTTAAGTACAAGATTCAACACAGCTACGATAATACCTGTACCCGCTATCTTGAATATGAGATCAATATCCATGTTTTTTCCTTTCATTATATTACAAGTATCCCTGCCATTACACCAAACAGAGTTCCTACGCTTCGGTATAATCTGGCTTTTTTATGCAGTTCATCTGTTCTATGTCTTTCAGTTGCTGCAATATCCTCCTGTAAGGCCTCTATTACCGCGAGCTGACCTGGTATATCGCTCCTTCCAAGTTCATTACCAAGGGTGAGAAGGACTCTTTTTTCCTCTGAACCATAATTGTATGATCCTACAGCTTTTTGCCAGCAATAATGAAAATCTGTTCCGGGATCAAAAGCATCCGGAAGGTTAGCGATAAACTGAAGTGGTGCAAGGGTTTCAGTTCTTTTAAGCTCAAAAACAAGCTTATAAACATCCATACCTGTGGTCCTTATGAGGATAGAAATATGCTGCAAAAGCGCAAAGATGCTTCGGCAGATCACTGTATCGTCATGGATCTTTTTAGCTGCTGCTGCACCGGAAGCTGTTCCTGCTGTTATAAACAATATTGCTGCTGCAATTTTCAGAAGCATTTCCAAGCCTCCTTATTTCCCGTATTACAGAAGGAGAGCCGCTACCCTGAAGTATGGCTGCATGAGTGAATACTCCAGAATTTATCAGCGGCAAAAGAGCCTGTCTGCGAAAAATATCCTCATAGCTGTCTGCGTGAATCGTTGCTGCAAATCTTACACCCGAACCATGTCCTTTAAGAATTGCGTTTGTATCCTTTTCCCCTGCTATCTCATCGCAGAATATAATATCAGGCGATAATGTCCTTATTGCCAATATTATCCCTTCAGTCCGGTCGCATCCTGTAATAACATTCGTCAGTTCTCCAACTTCATTGCTGCATATCCCATCATAAGTTGAGGATATTTCATTGCGTTCATCGATAAGTACAGTTTTCATTATATTTCCGCAGGCTCTGCAAAGATCACGCAAGAGAGTAGTCTTTCCTGAATTGACTCCTCCGCAGATCAGCACACTTCCAGCACCTTTGCCGGTTCTTGCAAACAGTTCGTCAGAAATCCCTGGAATACATCTTGATATCCTGAAATTAAGTCCACTATATTCCGTGAGTATCCTGTCTTTAGTATCTGACATCCTTCCTGATATCCCGACTCTGACTCCTCCCGGAAGAACAATGAATCCCTCATGTAGTTCTCTCATGCAGCTATATAGCGAGTAATGACATAAAGCCTGCATTATATTGTCAATTTCATCCTTTGCAATGTTTATGCAGCAATGATCTTTTGGATCTCCGGTAAGTCTTCCTTCACAAGTCAGATACCTTATACGATCCGGAAAAATATATACCGCTTTCCTTCCGGCATACAGCCTGATCTCTGTCAGATCTCTTATTGCACTGCCATCAAGTTTCAGCATTGCGCTTCGTATTGTTTTTGTCATATACCTGCTTATGATCGTGTACGCTTCCTGTGTTTTCATTGCCTGTCCCTCCTTTCATTTAATTCTATTCATCGCTGATCTACAATATGACAAAACAGCTCCGCAATTATGCAGAGCTGTTTTTTAGTCTATTGATTTAAGCGATTCGGCCATATTTATCCTTTCAAGCTTTTTCATCATGAAAATATCAACAATGAAATTGAACAGGAAAGTGAGAATGATACTGTACAGAAAACTTATAGGCTCTATCCTGACCTTAAATGATACAAGATCAACGATTATCTGTGCCATAATAAAACGATGCAGTATTATTCCAAGCACTATTCCTAATGCCGAACCTATAGCAGTCAGTACGATATTTTCTCGTAAAACATAGGCTGAGGTCTCTTTTCTGAAGAATCCCAAAACCTTTATTGTGGCTATTTCACGACTTCTTTCCGTTATATTTATATTAGTGAGATTATATATAACAATAAATGCAAGTCCGGCTGCGCTGGCAATTACCAGCAGAACGATATAATTGAGACTGCTCATTGTATTTGCCATTCGTTCTTTAAGATCATCATATATGATCGTTGTGTTAACGTATTTATCCTTTGATATCGGGGCAGACAGCTTATTTATATCACTTTTTTCAGGATAATTAACAAAAGCGGCATTATACACAGTCGGATGGCCGAGCTGCTTCTCTATCGTTTCAGGCGAGATAAATATATAATTATAGACATGATTTTCAAATACGCCTGTAACTTTTAAATGCAGTTCGTGCAGCTCACTGTCACGCAGAGTTATCTCATCTCCAACATCTGCACTGTAGCGTTCCATTATACTGTTGCTGACTATCGCCTCATTTAATCCAGGAGTATCGACCTTATCACCGTTCATCGTTCTGAAATGCATGAAACTGTCTATATCCTCGTAGCTTTCAGGGATCATCAGATCTATGCTCTTTACCTTGTTTCCGTAAAGGATATCCCAATTGCTTTTGCGGTAGAATACGTATTTATCAGCGCTGCTGTCGAGCTTTTCAGTAATGCTATCCGGTATTTCTCCATTATCAGTGTTATTGAACATTATCGATGCATCAGCTACAAGTATCTCATTATACTGATCATCAGCAAAGCCGGCAATAGAGTCCTTTAATCCGAATCCAGCCAGCAGAAGTGCCATGCATCCGCTTATTCCGGTTATCATCATGAAAAATCTCTTTTTGTAGCGGAATATATTTCTCAGAGATACCTTGTGCAGGAATTTAAGTCTGTTCCATATGATCGGCAGATGCTCCAGCAATACACGCTTTCCTGCTTTTGGAGCCTTTGGCCGCATAAGACCGGCTGAATTTTCCGAAAGCTCATGACGGCATGAAAGCCATGTTACGCCCATAGAGCACAGCAGCGAGACGATCAGAGCTGTAATGGCAAGCTTAAAGTCGAATACAAACCTCATCGGGATGTGTATATACATCATTTTATATGTGATCCATATTACTCCCGGGAAGAGGAATATGCCAATGGTATAACCTATTATGCAACCAAGTAATGCTGCGCTTCCGGAATAGAAAAGATAGCGCCCGATTATTGAAAAATCTGAATAACCAAGAGCTTTGAATACTCCGATCTGTGTTCGTTGTTCTTCTACCATCCGGCTCATTGTCGTCATGCATACAAGTGCAGCAACAAGTATAAAAAATATAGGGAAGACTCGTGCGACCTGTTCAACTATTTCCGAATCACTTTCAAAGCAGGCGTAGCCGATATTCGTATTCCGGTCAAGAAGATAAGTTTTCGGAGCCTCTCTGGCCGGGAGCCCCATAGAGTCCATAAATTTGATGCTGCTCAATTTTGCCTGTTCAGCTGCAAGCTTATCCCATTTGTCTCTTCTGGCGTCGATATAGTCATCGTACTCATCGGAATATATCTCATAATCCTTGTCGAATTTGATGTATAGTTCACTGTATCGCTTTATTTCAAAGGCTTCCGGGAGGATATATATATATATCCGCTTACAGTGCCATTGCCTATCGATGTAGTGCCTCGTTCAAAATTGACATAATACGGGGAATTAACTGTTCCGACGACCGTGAAGGCTGACATTTTTAAAGAATCTGCTGTTTCCTCACTGTTCACATCTGATACGACAAGCTTACTGTCCAATGGAGGAAGCTTCGCCATGTCGGCATCGACTACACATTCATCAGGAGATTGCGGCATACGTCCGCTCACGATCTCAGGACGATTGATATTAACTGGAAGCGAATGAACTCTCAGGACATTTTCCTTCGCTTTCTTATAGTTAAAAATAACATCAAGCTCATAAGCTGTTTCAGAATATCTTACATCATCCTGGTCTGCAAAAAAATCTGCGTCTTCTTCAGCCCAGCCGTCTGTTGAGACCAATCTAAGGTCATATAATTCGTGCTCATTCATAAAACTGCCTATAGTATTGACCATAGAAGGAGTTGTTATCCGGACTCCGGAAAAAAATCCTACTCCAAGAGCTATTATGGCCAGGATAGCAAGATACCTTCCAAGGCTCCCACGTATCTCTCTCAGCGCAGCCTTTTTCATTACTGATCTCATGCTGTTACCACTCTATTTCAGAGACATCTTTGACGATGTCATTCTTTCTGATATTGGATATTGTTCCGCTTTTTACAGTTATGACTCTGTCTGCCATAGCTGATATAGCCTGATTATGAGTTATAACGATAACGGTCATTCCTGTATTCCGACAGGTGTCCTGCAAAAGCTTAAGTACAGATTTACCTGTATTATAATCAAGCGCTCCTGTAGGTTCGTCACACAACAGAAGCTTAGGATTCTTTGCCAGCGCTCTTGCTATTGCTACTCTCTGCTGTTCCCCACCGGATAGCTGTGCAGGAAAATTCTTTATTCTCTCAGAAAGTCCGACTTGCCTGAGAACTTCAGATGCATCCAGAGGCTCTTTACATATCTGTGCAGCCAGTTCAACGTTTTCGAGTGCTGTCAGATTTGGAACAAGATTGTAGAACTGGAATACAAATCCAACATCATATCTTCTGTAAGCGGTAAGATCGTGCTTGCCCAAAGCTGAAATATCTTTACCGTCAAGAAAAACATTGCCGGAGGTAAGGTTATCCATTCCTCCAAGAATATTCAGTATCGTAGTTTTTCCTGCACCGGAAGCTCCTACTATAACGCAGAACTCCCCCTTTTCGATCTCGAAGTTTACTCCGTTCAGAGCTTTTATCTCAAGCTCTCCGGTTTTATAAATTTTGCTTACATTTTTAAATTCAACATATGCGCTCATAGCTCCATCCTTTTCAAATGACGATATCCGCTTTCTCCTTCGGTTTATATGCTTTATAATAATGATCTTCGGCAGGAAAATAACGTTCAGAATACTTCTTTATTATAGCATCTCGATCGCCGATATAGCCGTCACGCTTCAATACTCTTTCAAGCCGTTCTTTCTGAGGCACATCTATATATATCGTATAGTCAAATGCACCTGAAAGTTCCTTTCTCATCAGAAATACGCCTTCTACAATTACAATACTTCCGCAAGGGATATCGCATGAGCAGACTATATACTTGTCGTTCTCTTTGTCATAAAGCTCGAAGGGCTTTGGCTGAGCGCCTTTTTTGATCGGAGCGATCAATTCCTGCATGAAATAATCATACCTCCATTGGAGATAATAATATTGTTCCCACTGAGGATAATCATCATTATACCTTACAGCCTTCGGATGAATAAAATCATCGATATGCAATAAAACTACGTTATGTCCGAGTTCGGAAAGCCTGAGCCTGAGTTGCTCTGCAATAGTGCTTTTTCCTGCCCCACCTGCACCATCTATGCCTATAACAAGAGTTTGATCGATTTTATATAAAGATCTGATCTTTCCGATTATATCGTTTATTTCCATAATAACTCTCCTGTATCACAAACTATGTTCACATTTTATCATATTGCTATTTTTTTGTCAATAGTTGGCAAAAACAAATATCCCACCGAAAAGCTCCGATGGGATACTTGTTTTATCCGATAATTACTTTATTAATCCGATTCCCTGTATAGTAAAATTAGAATTAGCGTTTTCAACTTTGATCGATACGTCAAGATCACCGGCTGTATCCTGATAGTAGCCAAGCTCTGCGTCAGGACCACCCCATGTATACTGTTTATTACCGCTTATCTTAGTTGATTTGCCGTTCACAGTTACAATGATATTGCCCATTCCTGTGCTGTTTGCCGTAAATACTACGATAAAGCCCTTTGCATTTACCTTGAAAGTCATCGGATTATTTGCGCTGTTCTTCTGGAAATTATAACTGTAAGGTAGTTTTCCTTGGCCATAGCCATTTCCTCTTGTGAATGAACCAGCATTAAATCCGTCAAGTTTTGAAGGATCAACGTTTACACAATCAGCATATTCTGAACCATATGCATATGTTGTCGGAATGATGTAGGAATCAGAACGATTTTCCGTTCTCATAGCCTGACGGAAGAAGTATGCCAAGCAATCAGCAACATACTGTCCGCCCTTTTCGTGTGGATGATATTCATCTTGGAAATAATCATCAGGCTGTAATAATTTAGTGTTGAACGCCTTTGTCAAAGCATCAGCCATGCTTATGATCGGTACATCAAAATTCTTACCGGCAGCAACCATCTGTGTCTGGCTCGAGAAGCCTCCCTTTGAGCGATTGATAAGAACAACTACCGCAGGCTCATTAGGCTGTGAAAGGCATTTCTTGATAAGGCTCTCGAAACACTTCTTATACATAATATCTTCGTGATCGTTTACAGAGAACTCAAGGAATATAATATCAGGATTATTCTTTATCACATTGTCCTCACAGCGAACAAGACCAACAACAGATGAAGTGCCTGAAAGTCCAGCGTTGATTTCCTTGAAGGAACCTTTTGCAAATGTCTGCTCAACATATTTTGAGAATGGCTTTGAATAATTCGTACCCTCTGTAATTGAGCCACCAAGATAAGCTATTGTTAATGGCTCTCCGTTTTCAGCAGCTTCAAGTTTGGAAGTAAGCCTGTATGTATTTCCCATGCTATTTATTGACGTTTTATAGAAATCAATAAATCCTGCTGATGCTGTTTCCTGATAGTCATCCCACTTGTTGTCCGGCTTAGGCGGCTCAGGCCATTCAGTAAGGTCACCGAGAATGAACTGCTGATGAAGCACGAGATCGGCTACATCAAGTTTTTTATCCCTGTTAACATCGGCTGCCTTTAAATCAGAGCCGCTTTTTATACTTCCATCTATTATAGCCTCTTTCATAAGACAGGTATCAAATCCGTCTATTGCGCCGTCAAAATCAAGATCTCCAAGCACTACCTTCTTTGGACCGCCTGCACCGCTGATAACTACTCCTTCAGGAGCTGCAACAGCATCATCTATATAGAAGGATATCTCGGAATCCTCTGTTTCAACGTATAATACCATTTTAGACGCATCTTCTGGTATCTGATAATTGGTATTGGATAGCTGTACCCACTCCCCCTTATTAGCTGTAACTGTAGCTATATTGCTATAATTTGCCTTTCCGTCAGCACCATTGTACTGCAAAGTAAGCTTAAACGTTTCCTCAGCGCTGCCGCTTGTATACATTACATTTACACTGAAGCTGTACTCCTGTCCAGGAATAAACTCAGTTGAATCAAGCTCCTTTGATGCACCATTCCATGAAGCTGCTCTGTCCTGGCAGTAAAGAGAACTGCTGCCGGAAAATGAGGTTCCGGTACTTACCGATACTGTTGCAGATCCACGTCCGCTCCAGCCATCTTTATCTGATTCAAACATATCATAAAAAATAGCTGGTATTTCTTTATCTGCTGCAGATACAGGTGACTTATCGCCTATTACAACTGTAGGAAGCATTGCTGCGCACATAGCCGAACCGGTAATGATTGAAATGACTGAACGGCTTCTTTTCTTTAATGTCATAGCCCATCAACTCCTTAAATAAGAAAAATAAAACTTTGTCATGATAGGAGAAACAGCCGTACTTTAAGTACAGCTGTTCTTCCTGATTTGTCCCTTACAATAAATTTTGGAATTTATCAATCTGCCCGGACGTATTGTGCAGATAGTCCGGGCAGTATCGATCACTTAAACTGCCACCAGTCAAAGTTTACATCGCCGCTGAATATAAAGTATACATCCTTCTTGCCGCTGATGCTGTTTACCGGATAAGTAACTTCAGTCATCTTGCCGCCGCCGGGTATCTCAGCATAGCCGATAACATCGCCTGTTGGACTTCCGGCACAGATCTTGATAGCTGCACCATTAGTTGAAGAAGCATTTATTGTTATGCTGTCACTTCCGTTATTGAAGTTAGCTCCTGTAACCTTGATCCATTCGCCCTTTGCGCCACGAACTGTTGTGTCACGTAAACCGTCAACAACGATATTCTTGGTCTGGTTTGACATTGTCTCAGCCTGAACCTTGTTGTACGGGTTGAGAGTTTCGATCTGAGAACAGCCCTTCATATCGCCTGAGCAAGAGAACTTGCCGTTGCTGAATGTAGCCTCATTGATCTGAGTTGAACGATAGTTACCGTCCTTGCTGTCCTTGCTGCGGTCATTAGGCCATGAACTATCGATGAATGTGTTGCCCATACGGATAGACTGCTGACGTGAATGGTATGCAACATAATACTTGTCCTTGAAGTAAATGATAGAGTGGTGGTTGTTACCGCCGTTATCTATTCTCTGTGAACCAGTATTCTTGAATACATTTCCGGCAAGGTTGCTTTCTCCCCAAGACAGAGGATTTGTTGAGGTCATGTAGAGGATATCTGCATTTCCAAAGTTTACGCCGTTAACAGTCTTGTTTCCAACGTCCCAGTTGGAGCAGTATGAATAGTACCATGTATCGCCGATTTTAATTACACTTGAATCTTCGAAGAGGTATGGGATATCCATTTTAACTGGATTCTGAGCAAGTGAGATCATGTCTTTACCAAGCTTAACAACTCTGCCTGTACCCGGCTTAGCAGGGTCGACACCGTTCTTACGTCCGCCGCCGAAGAAGAGGTAAGCTTCATCTGTTTTTTCATCATAGTATACGCCTGGGTCGAACATCCACTCAACATCACTGCAGTTAGGGCTGCCGTGTGTAAGAAGAGCGTGTCCGATAGGATCTGACCAAGGACCTGTTGGGCTGTCAGCTGTAACAACACCAATGCCGCCGCCGCTGTTTGCAAAATAGAGGAAGAACTTAGGCTTGCCATCGATCATCTTCCAGCAAGCATCAGGTGCCCATGCGGCACTTGCCCATGAACAGCATCCGTTAGTTGTTCTGCCGTTATTCTTAGCTATCGGAATAGCACCGTGGTCAGTCCAGTTTACCATATCTGCTGTAGATACGCAGTTGATTGTACCTGAATTGTATGTATTTATCTGCATTCTGCCGTCTTTGTAGTACTCGATGGCATCATTTGTTGTGTAGATGTAAAGTCTTCCGTCATAAACCATCCAACCCGGATCAGCGCCGAAACGCTGAGTTGTCATAGGATTGTTTTCGCCGTCCTTTTTCCAGCTTGAATTCAAGCTAATGCCGCTGAAGAGTTTTTCCATTTCTGTGAAATCGATATCTCTTTCAGCTACAGGGAATTCCTTGATCTTGCCAAGGAGGAACTGCTGAATGAGAAGAAGATCGTTTACCTCAAACTTGCCGCTCTTATCAACGTCAGCAGCCTGCTTTGTCTTGCTGTCCTCGAAACCGCCTTCAAGAAGACCGATACGTCCGAGAGTAAGATCGAATCCTGTAATAGTTCCGTCAAAATCTATATCGCCGAGTCTAACAGTCTTAACTATAGGCTTTCCTGCACCAGGAACTACTGTTCCTGCTACTGCGCCAACTACATCGTCAACGTAGAAGTTGTTGTAAACGCCATCATCATTTGTAGCTGACTCAACGTAGATAGCAGCATTTGTTGCGCCCTCAGGGATCGTATAATTTGTATTTGAAAGCTGGATCCACTCGCCCTTTGAAACTGTGCCGCTTGCTATCTCATCATAATAAACTTCATTGTCAGCACCTGTGTACTGGAGCTTCATCATGAATGTATCGGTCTCATTATCGCCGTCCATGTAGCAAACATTTGCGGAGAAGCTGAATTCCTTACCAGCCTCAAACGGATTGCTGCTGAGATCGTACTTTGCACCGTTCCAGCCGGCTGTTCTGCCCTTTACGAGGAGAGACTCGCTGCCCTCGTAAGCGGCTCTTCCGCTTGTGAGAACTTCCTCACAGAATCTCGTATCCCAGCCTTCAGTTGAGCCTTCAAATGTATGGTGGAAGTAGTATCCGTTCTCATCCGGCTCAACAGGTGTAGGCGGTGTAGGTGTGAAACCTGTGCTTCCCGGACCTGTATATGGTGTACCTACACCCCACTTGCTGTCTGGAAGCATTGAATAAAGCTTGTTAAAAGCTGCCTTAGGCTGGTTGCTTGTGTCACGGAGAGTACCGTTTGCACCAGAACCAAGCCATGAGTTAGAGTCGTTTGGTCCCCAGATCTGGAACAAAGTTACACGACCTGTTCCCTGCGGATTATCGTTCCAGTCCATAGCTGCCTGACACAATGCACCGTACTTTGTAGCCTGATCGTTGTTGTTGAACTTAACAACATTGTTATCCTTAAGGGATACATCGAGCTCTGTGATCTGAACTTCACATCCAATAGACAGATACTTCTTCATAGCGGTTACATAATTGCTTACACCAGAGAAGCCGTCATATCCTGCATTAACATGTGACTGCATTCCGACACCGTCGAGAAGTCCCTTCTTATAGAGACTGTTACACATATTATAAATGCAGTCTCTCTTGTGATCCCAATATTCGTTATAATCATTGTAGAACAGCTTGCAGGTGCTTGGGGCATACTTTCTTGCGTAAGTAAATGCTTTTTCTACAAAACTGTTATCTCCGTAGACCTGTACCCATGCAGACTTACCGCCCTGTCCCTGAATATTGCTGTCTCCGGCTTCTCTTGCGCCGCCGTAGCTTCTTGTGCGGTTAGAATCATCAGAAACACATTCGTTACATACATCGTATGCAAAGAGATCAAGTGAAGGATACTGTGTCTTGAAAGCATTGAACATATTCTTTATGTAGCTTTCCATACGCGCATCCATTGTGCTCTTATCAGCCCAAGAGCCGTTATTCTGAAGGTTAGTCTTAAAGAACCAGGAAGGTGTCTGGCTATGCCATACGAATGTATGACCACGGAAGCCGATATTATTCTTTACACAGAAATCAGCAATAGCTGAGCACTGATTAAGTGAAACAGCAATATTATTGCCTGATGACTGACTCTGAACCATAGTTCCCTGAGGCTTTGTCTCATTCTCACACTCGATACTGTTGAAGTCCTTGATATAGTCAGCACAGATCGTTGAGTTTCTTACTGTAGTGCCGTTAAGGATATTTCCCACACGGAAGTAGTTTGCAAACTCATCTTTGAGGCCTTTTCCGGAAGGTGCTGCATAAACAACATTTGCAGATCTCTCCTCGGTAATGAGAACATCGTCGAAGCTGAAATCATTTGTGGATTCTGTTGTGATAGTCAGCAGATATTCAAATGTGTTTTCAGGAGCTTCATATGAAGCAGAAAGCTCTGTCCACTCTCCGCCATTAACGCTCTTTGTAATGATCTCCTTTATTGTCTCTTCCTCTGTGTCGTTATCCTTGTAAAGAAGGCTAACATGGAATACTTCATCAGTTTCGCTGTATACCTTAAAACTGTAGTCGTATTTCTTTCCGCCTTCAAGGTAGAAACCCTTTGAAGAAGCAACGCCTGATTCAGGGCTTGTTCTTCCGGTTATGGTCATACCTCTTGTACCATCATAGCCTGTGCCATTAATAGCTGTCAGTCTACTTGCTTCATCGTTTGCATACCAGCCCTCATAATCTGTCTCGAAGCCGTTATATACAACTTCGGCAGCGTAGGTGCGAGCTGTGAGCTCCGGAGCAACTACGATGAGGCCGGCGGTGCATGCTGCAGCAGTTGCAGCAGACACGATTCTCCTAAATTTCATCAGGATACCCCCTTATTATAAATGAATGTTTCTCGGCAGTCTATCCAAATATTGCCGATTCCGTACCAGATTTTGCTAATGTGCAGATATATCTCCTTTTTTAATAGGTTCCGGCATCTTCTGAAGCATAAAGAAAGGCGTTCCGGAACATATAAACTCATGCTTATGTCCAAGCACGAACGCTCAGCTTAAAAAAGTACACAATTTATCTATACACACTTTGCATCTTCTGTGTCTATTATACAATTGTTAACAATCTGTTACAACCCACATTTTGCAGTTTTGGTGGATAAAATGTACAGATAGCATATTTTTAATATTTTGTTCATATTTAGTGTGCTTTGCTACTCTATCAGTTGATTCTCATATATAATTTCAGCAGATTAATAAAAAAAGAAGACGTTTTTTCTTAAATTTTGTTATCTAACTGAATTGCATAACGCTTCTAAGAATGATATAATTATAATGGTAAATTTTGATCAAGTGAAAAGAAGGTAGTATATGAATAAAAAAATATCTGCACTATTGACAGTATCGGCTTTGGTACTGTCATGTGTAAGCTGCGGCGGCAAGAGCAGTTCTTCTCATGCTGACAGCAGTTCAAATAACAACGCTTCGTCTTCCGGAGCTGTCGAGGAGGATCAGACTGTGGCTGCTATCGAGGAAAACTTGTCCCTTACAGAAGAGACTACCGCAGAACCGACCACGGTTCATGTTAGTCCTACTGAAACTATCTCCGTTGAATCCGGTTCACAGATAGAAGTCGGAAAATCACTCCCTTACACCGAAGGAAACAATACTATAAAATTTGAGCTTGCCGACCTTATAGAAGAAGGTGATCAGGTCAATTCCTTCACATTTGTTATCCGCGCTGCTGATGGAAAAAACATCGGTGAATTCAAAGGCGGCTGCGGAATTTCTGTAAACGGTGACTGTCCTTCGGCGACAACAAAGGGGTGGTTCCAGTCCCCTGATTTCTCTGCTCCAACACAGGGAACATACGGTGAAATAAAGTGGGATGTACCGTCTGAATTAAAGAATTATATCACAAACGGCGGCGAACTTCTTTTTGGATACTGGTGGGGCGGCGCTTCAAGCATTACAGTTGAAAGCGTTATCTGCTCCTTTACCCGTACACGTCAGGTCCCTACTGATGGTAAATCATCCATCGCTCTTAATCTGAGTACCGGATATACCCAAAATGCTAATCTGATATCGGTTCCTCTTAAGGATATTATTCCTGATAACACGATTCCGGAGACACTGACTTTTGACGTGTCAGCTGGAGGCGCTTTTAAAAAGCTCAACTGCGGATTCAGCATAGGTTCTGGAGATAACTTTTATCAGTCTTCACCTGATACTGCTATAATGACTGATAGCTCAACCGCAAGTGTAACATGGTTCCTCCCTGCTGCTGCAAAGCAGTATATCTCACCAGAAGCTGAAGTCAGATTCGGTTATTGGTGGAGCGAGCAGCCGACGCTTACACTTAAAAATATATCTGCTCATTACAGCCAGAGTGACGGCGACATATCATATGTAAGTGATCCTTCGCTCAATTCTCCCGACCCTCAGAACCCTTCTTCAAACAGTAACTTCAGATCAGCTTCGCAAATAGTTGAAGCTATGAATGTCGGATGGAACCTCGGAAACACTCTTGATTGCTACAATACCGGAAAATCAGGCGTTGACACTGAAACCGGCTGGGGCAATCCAAAAACCTCAAAGGAAATGATAGATTCCGTTAAGAATGCAGGCTTCAATTCAATTCGTATTCCCGTAACATGGGGCGAACACATGAATGGTGACCAGATAACAAGTGAATGGATGAACCGTGTAAAAGAAGTTGTAGATTACGCTTACAATAATGATATGATCGTTATTCTTGATATGCATCATGATGATTATATATGGTTCACCCCACAGAACGATGAATATGATGGCGACAGCTCTAAGCTCAAAAAGATCTGGACTCAGATCTGCACAGAATTTGCTGATTATGGCGACAGACTTATCTTTGAGGGCATGAATGAACCAAGGACAGTTGGAAGCTCTAACGAATGGATCGGTGGAACATCAGACGAGAGATCCCTTATAAATAAGTATGAGCAGGATTTTGTGAACACAGTCAGATCAAGCGGCGGAAACAATCCATACCGTACTATTATAATTACATCTTATGCTGCATCTGCTGAAACTGTAGCGATAAATGATGTTAATATCCCTGTAAATGCAGGAAATGTTATCTTCTCCGTTCACTATTATGCGCCTTGGAAATTTGCTGATGGTTCAGCTTCTTCTTACTCGCAAAGTGAATTAGATGATGTTGCAAATAAATTCAAGGTTCTCCATGATAAATTTATTGCCAAAGGAATACCTGTCATCATCGATGAGTTCGGCTGTGTAAATTCAAGTGCAGAATCGATAAGAAGCTCTTATTATAATTTTTATATTTCATCTGCAAAGAAGCAGGGAATAAAATGCTTTGTCTGGGATAACGGCCTTTCATCAGGTTCCGGAAGCTATGCTATATTCAACAGATCTTCTCTTACATGGGACACGAACATTTTGAATAGTATTATTAGCGCCGCTAATTCATAAAAGAAATACCGCTGCATTACCGCAGCGGTATTTTTGTGTAAACAATGTGTTGATTCCAGTTACTTCCTTTTCACATTAATTCACATTTTCTTCAGGTTAGTGAAAAATAGTTCACGCAATACTTCTGAAATCTATACAATTATAGCAAATTTATTTCACATTGGCCATCTATAATATGACCATAGCCTGAGGAAAGGAACTCAGAAATAAATGAAAAGGAAAGTGAATTTTATGATGAACGATAAAAATATGAACACAGGAATTGAATACGAAGAGGAAGCTGTTCACCTTCAGTCCAATCCATATGTTAACGAGATAGAGACCGCAAAGTTCTCTGCAACTAAAAAGAAACACACCGTGCCTAAGATAACTGCTTTTCTTATGGCAATGGCTATAGTATCCGGAGGTTCGATCGCAGCTTATCGTGAGTTCGCTCCTGAAAGCAAGAATACATCATCTGCCTCTGCTGAATTAACTGAGGTGGACTCTCCGAAATCTTCAAATGCACTTAAAGCTGAAAAATTAAGCGCTATCGATCAGAAAGACTCAAACAACGAGGAATTGACCACTGAGGAAATTGTTGATAAGCTTCTCCCATCAGTTGTAGGTATTGAATCCAATTTCACATATTCAAATGATAACAACGGTTACTATTATGGATTCGGATTTGGCGGAAATACTCCGTCAGAATCAACTGCTTCTTTTACAGGCACAGGCGTTATTATCACAGATGACGGTTATATTGTAACAAATGCCCATGTCATTTACGACAGTGAATACGGCCAGGGAGTTTCAGATGATATATCCGTACTTTTAAATGACGGAAACAGCTATGATGCTAAAGTTATAGGTTATGATACAGATTGTGATATCGCAGTTTTGAAAATCAATGCAGAGGGACTTACCCCTGCTCAATTCGGCAACAGTGATGAACTTAAACTCGGAGAAGATGTCGTTGCTATAGGCAACCCGCTCGGTTTTGACCTAATGAATACTGTTACAAGAGGAATTATCTCTGGTAAGGATCGTCAGGTAGCGATAAACGATCAGTCAATGGAACTGATCCAGACAGATGCTGCTATCAACTCCGGAAATTCCGGTGGTCCTCTTATAAATAAGTATGGACAGGTCATAGGTATCAATTCATCAAAAATGAGCAGCAACTACTCCGGACAAGCTTCGATAGAGGGCATCGGATTTGCAATCCCTTCAAATTCCGCCTCAAAGATAATCGATGAACTTATGGAATATGGATATGTCAAAGAAAAGGCACAGCTTGGAATAAGCTGTCAGGATGTTACTGAAGCAATATCAAGTATGTATAATCTTCCGGTAGGCGTTTATGTTACTTCAGTATCTGAAAACAGTGCAGCTGAAAAAGCGGGCATACGCATTGGTGATGTTATCACAGCAGTTGATGATGAAGATGTAAAAACATACGTTGAGCTTAATACAATAAAGAAGAAACATGAGGCCGGCGATACTATCGAGCTGACTATCGTAAGAGAAGGTCGTGAAATGTCCATTGATGTCACTCTCGATGAAGCAGATAACAGATAATAATTGCTTTTTCATTTCTCCTTTCTTGATATAAATACAAAACGGACTCTTAACACTAAGAGTCCGTTTTGCTGTTCAGTGAAGCGTCTTATTGATATGCTCACAGCAGCGTACAAGCATATTCCATGTACTGCTGTCAACCTTGCCGTTCTGTGGCAGACCGGTTTTCTTCTGGAACATCTTTACAGCATCCATAGTTGTATCATTATAATTTCCGCATACATCTATTACCGGGAAATTCTCATAACTTCCACTTATGTCGTTAAGCATTGCCTGAATAATGTATATCAGCTCTCCTTTATCACCTGAACTGCACACGTATTTTGCTGAGGGAAAAACGTTATACGGCACTGGTGCTGAATTGATGTATGACCGATAAACACTTACGACCCTGTTCCATGTCAGAGGATCGGTATTCCCTGTCTCCGGAAGGCCGTATTCCTGCTGAAAAGCTCTTACTGCCGCCACTGTATCTTTTCCGTATACTCCGTCCGGAAGAACCTGTGGGATATTATTGTTAAAAAGAGATATGGCATATAAATATGTCTGTAATTCATATATATGCTGTTTTTTCTGTGCGTTTGTATAAGGCATATCATTTCCCCTTTCAGCCTGTTATCGTATATCCCGGATTCTGATACGGACGCTTATCGAATCCGAATCTGAGATCAGAATATATTTCTGTGATCTTATCCCATGTTACAGCACCAACGATACCTGTGGGATTTATTCCGAACTGACGCTGAAATGCGGTTACAGACTGTTTGGTTATTGGGCCAAAATATCCGGTATTATTTACTGCCGGGATATTGCTGTAGGTACGGTTGATATATGTAAGGTACTCCTGTATTATCTTTACTGATTCTCCGGAATCTCCCTCACGAAGAACTGTTCCAGGATATAAAGCGACAGCAGTATATTTTGGTGGGACCGACTCTGCTATACCCTGATATGCACGATAAAGATCGTTTCTTGTCGCTCTGTCAACTTCTCCTGTCTGTGGCAGACCGAAAACACGCTGGAAGGATTTTACTGAGCGTTCAGTTTTTTCACCGAAATATCCTGTTATCTCTACAGGTTCAACCGCAGCATAATACGCTCCAATAACAGCAAGATAGTATTGCAGAACGCTTACCTCTATACTCTGCATACCGATTTTCAGATCCTCGGTATAAGGATTTTCAATTTCGTCCCAGCGTACTCCTTCGGAATTCAGTTCTGCGATCTTTTTGACGCTTGTATAGATATAGGTTATCCTGTACCATGTTGCAAGATCAACGATACCATTGACCTGGAGGCCAAAGACTTGCTGAAAGACTTTTACAGCATTTTCAGTTGCCTGGTCAAAAATCCCGTCAGCAGCCGGGATTTTAGGGATAGCTGGATAATTTCCGGAGATACGGTTTAGAAAAATCTGTAACGATCTAACGTCGTTTCCGGCTGAGCCAAATTTTAGTTCAATACCGGGATACGAAGGCAAAGCCGAACGAACAGGTGCATTTTTCACTATATCTATATTTTTCCCATAATAATATTGTAAAATCTCGTATGGTGTAAGTCCTTGGTTGGCAAGTGCAACAGTCCCCCACTGAGAAAGGCCTGCACAAGTTGTGGTTGTTCCATTGCAAAACGCTGTAAAAAGCGGTTCAACTGTTCCTTGCCGCCGGATGTAATCGTTAAAAAGTTCGTCTACAAGGTAGCTGATGTTCTGAAAGTATTCCCTGCCGTTTATAAATTTCTGATCGTACTGCGTTGTTGATGTTATATCAAAATCATATCCCCTGGAACGATACCACTCTGTGTATATACGATTAAGCGCAAATGTTGTTATTGCATATATATTTGCTCTGATCGCATTTTCCGGCCATGTTGGGTATATCTCGCTTGATGTTACATTTTTGATATAGGATGCAAAATCGAGCGTTACATTCGGAGCGTTGGAATCTGGTGTCCCCAGGTGAACTGTTATTGTTTCAGGAATATATGGTTCTCCTGTAAGCATATCACACCTCCCTGCTTGTTGGTCGGTCAAATAAGGGCTCCTGATTATAAACTGTAACTATTTCCGAAGCCTCCCCCATCATCAACGGGACCGGAATCATGCTGAAATTCTGGACTGATGTGATTCCGGAAAAAACTGGAACATCGACACTTCTTGTATTAAAAAATCCCTTTGCAGTAACGCTTACATCAAATAGATTATACGGACGGCTGTCAGTAACCGGTTTCTGTGAATGGCTTATATCCGGTGCCGGAACCTCAATTTTTCCTGCCGTTCCGTTCTGGTCGGTCAAAGCAGACGCTATTATAACCTGCTCTCCATTTACAATTGCGGTTATAAGCACAGAGGCACCCTCTACAGCAGATGATTCATCTCCTGTCCGGACATTGACAAGGATATAACCTTTACCGCTTCCAAGACTTTCTTCCGAGAAATACTCCGGCGGCTTGCTGTCTGCTGCATTGTTTTCTGCATCAATGATCTCAAAGTCAGAAAGATCAGGCTCCGGATAACGGTTATTATAATCATTTTCTGCATCTTCAGCATCACTGTTCTCCTCTTCGATATTCGAGGAAAATGCTGTATCATCTGCTGATTTCTCATCTGTTTCATGTATTTCCGGCGACTCAAAATCGTTTTCTTCATCAATTACTGTATCCGACAATCCTCGGTCATTCGATGATAAGTCTTGCTGGTGGCTTTTTCCATACATTTTCATCATTTCATTTTTGTATTTATCAAACTCATTTCTATCCATAATCATCGCCTCCTTGAATATAGTATTCTTAGTTCGGGCGATATATTACAAAAAATTGCCTGAGAGCCATAACTCTCAGGCAATTTTTATACTGTGTCAGTTCTTTATCTGCTTTGCAACAAGACTCTCTCCGCAGTACTTCTCACGGAGCTTTGGTTTCTCGATCTTTCCAGTAGGATTTCTTGGAACATCGGCAAAAATTATCTTGTGTGGTCTTTTATATCTCGGAAGCTTCTGACAGAAGTTGTTTATATCCTCTTCTGTGCAGTTACATTCTTCCTTGATAGAGATTATTGCAGCCGCTATCTCTCCGAGACGCTTATCAGGAAGACCTATTACAGCAACATCCTTTATAGCAGGATGAGATCTAAGGAAGTCCTCGATCTGAACCGGATAGAGATTCTCACCGCCGCTGATGATATCATCCTTCTTACGGTCAACAAGATAAATAAATCCATCCTCGTCTTCCTGTGCCATATCTCCGGTAAGAAGCCAGCCATCCTTAAGTGTTTCAGAAGTTGCTTTTTCGTCTCTGTAGTAGCAGGTCATTACTCCCGGTCCCTTTACATAAAGTTCACCGACCTGTCCTCGCTCAACAGCATTACCGTTTTCGTCAGCAATCTTAACTTCCCAGCCGAATCCGGCCTTACCAATAGCGCCGACTTTATGTATATTCTCCACACCAAGATGTACGCAGCCCGGTCCTATAGATTCGCTAAGTCCGTAGTTGGTATCATACTGATGATTCGGGAATACCTTCTTCCAGCGGGAAATAAGCGACGGAGGAACTGGCTGAGCACCAATATGCATAAGCCTCCAGCGGCTGAGATCGTACTGAGAAAGATCAATGTCTCCCCTGTCTATTGCGTCAAGAATATCCTGTGCCCACGGAACAAGAAGCCATACGATAGAACATCCCTCATAATGAACAGTCTCAAGAATAGCTTTAGGCTTGATTCCTTTAAGAAGAACGGCTCTGCTTCCGGAGTAAAGACTTCCGAACCAGTGCATTTTAGCACCCGTATGATAAAGAGGCGGGATGCAAAGGAATATATCTTCTCTTGTCTGACCATGATGATTCTGCTCGACCTTTGCAGAGTGAACAAGGCTGCGGTGCTTATGAAGTATAGCCTTCGGGAATCCGGTAGTACCAGATGAGAAATAAATTGCTGCGTCATCGTCATCTGTAAGTGATATTCCCGGTGCAGTGCTCTGACAGTTAGCAACAAGGCTGTCGTAATGCTCCGCAAAAGTAGGACATCCTTCGCCTACATAAAAAAGAAGACGATTTTTACTTATTTCATCAGCTATTTCCTCGATTCGACCTATAAATTCAGGGCCGAACATGAGTACATCGACCTCAGCAAGATCAAGACAATACTTTATCTCGTCAGGTGTGTATCTGAAATTAAGAGGGACCGCAAGGGCTCCTGTTTTAAGAATACCAAAGTATATAGGAAGCCATTCAAGACAGTTCATAAGGAGGATGCCGACTTTATCGCCCTTTTTAACACCTCTGCTAAGGAGGAGATTTGCAAATCTGTTAGCCTTTTCATCAAATACCTTCCATGTGATCTCACGGCGGTAGAAGCTTATGGGATCTGATTCGATCAGGTCGTAGTCTCTCCATGTTTTTCGTCTGACTTCAGTTATTTCCGGATTGACTTCAACAAGTGCGACATCACTTCCATAGAGTTCGGCATTTCTTTCGAGTAATTCTGTAATTGGCATTATGATTATTCCTTTCTTGTCATAAACTGCAATAGCTTAGGGACAGTGCCTTAAAGCACCACAGCTTCAAAGTGTTAAACTATATATATTTTAACACAAAAAAGCAAAAAAGTAAAGAGATATCCAAAAGCATAATCAACAAAAAATCCACAAGAATATCGGCACTTTGCATAATACATAACAAATTATCCGCACCAGCAACGTATTGCCGGTGCGGATAGAATATTAATCGCCTATTTTAGTTCCGCATTTATCGCAGAACTTCTGTGTTGGATCGAGTTCAGCACTGCAATTAGTGCAAAATCTCTTCAGGGGCTCGGTCTGAGAAACAACCTCGACAGGCTGCTGTACAACGTCATTGAAACCTTCAATAATTGGAGGCTCCGGGAACTCTATTTTGGTTCCGCACTTGTCACAGAACTTCTGTCCTTTGACTACCTCTGCACCGCAATTGGAACAAGGCTGCTTGTCCTCATATGAAGCAAGAAGAAGCTTGAATTTTTCAATTCTTTCTGTTTTGCTTTTTATGTCACTGATAGGTGCGATATAGTCCTCTTCGGGAGCTTCGGAGTGTTTTTCAAAATATCTCTTTCCGATAATGAAGTAAGCATTATGGATCTCACTCTCAAGCTTATTGATCTCATTTCTTACCTTAGTCTTTTCTCCCATTTTCTTTGTACTGTCTGTAACGGACTTTACTCCGCTTTCCACTGTACCGCTAACTTTTTCTGCAATTCCTTTTACTGAATCCATAAATCCCATGATCAGCTACCTCCATTCAGCTGTTTTTTTCATTGTATCATATATTTTTAATTAAGTCAAGGGCTTATGGCAATTGACAGATTCAAAATCTATTGCATTCAACGCCCTTACTGCTGCATCAGAGAAATCACTGCATAATGTTGAGTAAAGTGTCATAAGCTTGTCACCTGTAGATACGGTATCACCTGGCTGTATATGCATTACAATACCTGCTGTTGCATCAACATGGTCATCCTTTTTTAGTCTGCCTGCACCGAGAAGCAGTGAAGTCATTCCGATCTCCTCGCTGTCGATGCGAAGTATCTTCATATCCTGCATCGCTCTTACCTCATACGAACATCTTGCCTGAGGAAGAAGTGATACATCGTCACATACTGCAGGATCTCCGCCCTGAAGCATTATTGTGCGGCGAAGAACATCAAGAGCTTTGCCCGAGGCAACGGACTCTTCTGCAAGTTTTCTGCACTGCTGATTATCACCCTTACCGGCAAGTTCAAGAATATCTGCTGCAAGCTCTATACTTGTATCATACAGCCTGCCTTTGCATTTCCCCTGAAGAACTTCTATGGCCTCAGCAATTTCAAGTGCGTTTCCAATGTTCATTCCAAGGGGACTGTCCATATCAGTTACTTCAGCCTTACAGCGTTTTTCAGCGCCCTTGCCGATCTTTTCCATAAGCGATGCAAGCTTTTCTGCATCTTTTTTTGTTTTCATAAAAGCGCCTGATCCATATTTTA
>ERZ795051.1047-NODE-1047-length-38221-cov-9.928837_pt1 | contig 38221 bp, 47 predicted proteins | sample MGYA00375135_ERZ795051 | MGnify/ENA primary metagenome ERZ795051 (study PRJEB30180, sample SAMN05720222) | activated sludge metagenome | isolation source: Anaerobic digester | place: Japan | collected 2015-05-26 ... | reverse complement strand
TGAACCTGTGACTACTCAAGAAGAAAGATTTTTAAATGAATTATTAAATAAATAAAAAAGGAGAAAAAAATGAAAAAAACTACAACAATCGACAAAAACTTTAAAGGTTTAACCTTTACAAATGGTCGCTTTATTTATAACGGCGACCTTATAATCAACAACAATGTAATCGTCGAAGTAAAGGACTTGGTCGTCGACGGCGACTTGATTGTCGATGGCGACCTTACCGCCGCAGGCAATGTAAGTGCAGACAATATTTTTGTCGCCGGCGACCTGATTGTCGACGGCGACCTTATCGCCAGAGACAAAGTTGTTGTAAACGGTAACGCAACAATCGCCGGAACAATAAGAACGAAGTTAGTTTCAGCGGAAAACATTACAGCAGAAAACATAGTAGTCGATAAACTTCTTAATATCAATGGAAATATAAGCGTAAGCGGGAAAATTTACGCACCGTTCGCTTTTTAACAATTTCAATACTAATATAGTGCGATTAGAACACAACTAAAAAGTTTGCTTTAACGGAGGAGTATATGGTGTCGGCTGACGATTTTTTGTGCGGTGGCAAAAAAAATAAATTTGAAAAATTTAAAAATATGATTGAATTAAACAAAATTTACAACGAGGATTGTTTGGAGGGGATGAAAAGGATTCCGGATAAGTCTGTCGATATGATTCTTTGCGATTTACCTTACGGGAGAACACAAAATAAATGGGATAGCATTATTCCTTTTGATAAACTTTGGGAACAATATAATAGAATAATTAAAGATAATGGCTGTATTGCCTTATTTGCAGACGGTTTGTTTATGGCAGATTTAATGATATCTAATCGTAAAATGTGGAGATATAATTTGGTTTGGAATAAAGTATTGACCAGCGGATTTTTAAACGCTAACAGAATGCCACTTAGACAACATGAAGAAGTTTGTATTTTTTATAAAAAACAACCTACATATAATCCTCAAAAAATAAAAGGTAAACCTAATCATAGCAAAGGTAAGCCTAAAATATGTGATAATAATAACTACGGAGCTTATGATTTTGTTGATAACGGTAAGGAACTTGGTGATATGAAACATCCTACAAGTATTTTAACTTTTTCAAAACCGCATCCATCGGTTATGCTTCATCCCACAGAAAAATCAATTGAATGTTGCGAGTGGTTAATTAAAACATATACTAACGAAGGTGATTTAGTTTTAGACAACTGTATGGGTAGTGGCACAACCGCTATAGCTTGTATAAACACTAATAGAAATTACATAGGCTTTGAATTGGATAAGCACTACTGCGACATAGCGAATGAACGCATAAGAAAAGCCCTTGCTGGAAAGAAAGAAAAAGACTTACAAGCACAAACTTTGCTTAATGAACTGGATTAAGCACTTGTAGGTAACATTTTTTTTATTTCAATACTAATATAGTGCGATTAGAACGATTAAAAATTTATAACAAAAAGGAGAAAAAAATGGAAACAGATAATTATGAGAAGGTAAATCTTATGTTTGAATATTTGCATAAGTATATGGGAAGGATAATAGACATTTATTTAAGAAAGCATGAAGAGGAGCAAAGAAAGAAAGAAGAATTATGTTTAACAAATATTGAGGAAGAAAATGATAATATTGCATAATGATATAGTAGAATATATCAAATCGAAATTAGCAGAGAAGGAAGGTCTAACATGCATTACAGGGAACCAGTAAAATTCACTTGTCCTCTGATTGACAAGTGCATCGAGCAAATTAAAGCTATTATTGATAAAAGTGTAGATGTTTTGTACAGCAGAGATGTAGATACTATGGAGGAGTGGATAGAAGATACAGTGTGGTTGTTAAGTGAAATTATTGATACATTAGAAGAGTTGCGAGACAGCAATTCTAAACTTAGAGATTGGGGATGTAGCGAAGCATACAGTGTAGACGAATTAGAATTAAAAATTGTAAAATTAGAAGAAAAAATTGAAGAGTTAGAAAACAAAATTTATGAACTAAAAGGAGAAAAAAAATAAAAAAAATGAAAAAAAAGTAAAAAAAAATATTTGGAAATTATAAAAAAATTTGTAAATTGCATCCGAATTTAACAATATCTAAATTATTATAAAAATTAATGAGGTTGATATGGAGAACAACATTGAAAAACGTAAAGATGAAAAGAAATATCCTGTTTTTATTTTAATGGATAAGGAAGATTATGATATGCTTATTACTTTCGCTAAAATCGAAAGACGTGCAAAATCAAATGCCGCTCTAATGCTAATAAGGAATTCTTTGCAAGCTTTATTTGCTAATAACAATAATAAAACAATTTAATAAGGAGGTGGGTTATGAATGTAGAAGCAATCGAAAGGCTTACCGAGATTAAAGAGCAAATGCTTGAATTACTCGAAGAAGCTAAAGACCTTCTACCTGAAGGTATGACAAAAGAACGTGCTAAATGTTATTGGTATGCCCAAATCAAGACAGCTGTTCTTAAAGAACACGAATTTTTAGGTGGTTCTTTAGTAACTATCGATGATACAATTTCAGAACTTAGCGAAAATTTTGAAGAGGCTGAATAATGCAATTAATTTTTACTTGCAACTCAAATGAGGACTTTAATAAGATGAAACTTATCATTAGTAAATCAAAATTCAATGTAGCTGCCTTAAATTATAAATTTCGTTCCTTATATTTCCAATGTTGGGATAAGCAGGATGCAAATGCACTGAAATCAAAGCTTCTTAAAATAGTAAGCGAAAATAATATTTCAGGTTACTTTGAGTTGAAAGAAAAATGAAAAGGTTATTTAGTCAATAATAAGTATAAAAACAAAAAAAATCCTTTTGACTGGTGCTCAAAAGGATTTTAAAAGGCATCATAATTTTCAACTACAAAAATAAGGAGAATTTTCCTATGGAACAAACAAATTTTTCTAAAATTGACTTGGGTTCTTTGGTAAAAGAGCTTGAAAGTCGAAAGCTAAGAAAAAAAAGATTTGATTATCCCTTCTGCCTATTATTCAACCTTTTATCAAATTCGAGAAAAAAAAACATCAACAAATTAATTGTAATAACTTTGTATATAATAATAACATTACTTTTCATTTCTGTTTTTTTAATTAATCGAGGGTAAATTAATATGTTTAAAATAATTAAAGCAAACGAACCGTTAACAGTAACCTCTCTAAAAGTGTTGATCTACGGTGAACCGGGTTCAGGTAAAACGAGTTTGGCGAATACAGCCGAAAACCCGTTAACATTAGACTTTGACAAGGGTGTTCACAGAAGTGATTTCAGAAAAGATGTTCTTATAATCGAGAGTTGGAAACAGATAAACGATAATATGGCAGAATTAATTAAAGCATTCAGTAATTATAACACTATAATCCTTGATACTGTTGATACGTTATTGGATTATATGGGGACTTGGATAATCGAGCAGGAACCGAAACTTGCTCGCAACAAATTGCAATTTTATGGCAAACTAAAAGATGAATTTTCACTGTTTATTGGTAAACTCAAAACACTTGGCAAAGATGTTGTAATGATAGCTCACGTAAGAGAAAAAGAAGAAGGTGATTTGAGAATCAAACGTCCCGCTATTACAGGTGGGAGCTATGATAGAGTTCTTCAAATAGCCGATTTAGTTGGATATTTATTTATCAAAGATAATAAAAGAACGATTGATTTTAATCCTACTGACTATTGGATTGGTAAAAATTCGGCTAAATTCGACACAATGACTATCCCTGACTTCAATAACAATCCAGACTTTTTTGCAAAATTAATTAAAGATATGAAGTCTGCAATTAATAAACAAACTCAATTACAAGCAGACACAATAAATATGTTGGAAGAATTTTCGTTAAAAATTCAAAACCTGACTGATTTAGATAAAATTAATGCTTTTTTGCCAAATTTAACAAGTCTGAAAGCTGGAATTAAAAAACAGATTTGGGACAAAATACAACTCCGTGCAAAAGAACTGAATTTTGAGTTTAATAAAGATGAAAAGAAGTTCTATCGAATTGAAAACACAAAAATGACAAAATCAACACCGGAAAAAGAACCTATTATGAATGAGAAACCTAATTTTGATTTTGAATAGGTGTTATTATGCTCAGAATTTCTGTAACAACAATCGAATTATTTCGAAATTATTTAAACGATTTAATTGAGCTTGATGATTTGATTAAAAGAATACGAGGAGAAGTCCCCCCATCAAGATATATGGATTTAGGTAGTGCGTTTCACGATATACTTGAAAATATAAAGGATCGATTTATCCCTGAAAAAAATGTGTTCAAAGCTAAAAATGGTATTGAATTCAATTCCAATATTATATCTTCTTGTTATGAAAAAATCATTCAAGATGCACCATTTGAAGTTAAAATGACAAAGATTTATAAAATTGGAAAAGAAGAGGTTGAAGTTATTGCCAAAGCTGACCAATTATATGGTAATTATGTCATTGAAAATAAAACTTGTTGGGGAATGTTTGATTTTGAAAGATACTTCAATTCTTGTCAATGGAAATACTATCTTGACATTTTTGAGGCAGAACGAGTTTATTACAACGTTTTTTGTTTTCTGGAAAAAGAAAATGATATTGAATTAAGAGGCATCGAACAATTTTCGTTTTGCGACTATCCTGATTTGCATAATGATATTAATGAACTTTTAACTGATTTTGTGAAATTTATTCATCAACAAAAACTTGAGGAATATTTCGCTTCAGATTATAAAAGCGAAACAGAGCAATTAAAGGTTATTCAATCATCAAATCAAATTAATCTTAATAATCAAAAGGATTTAGATATGAAAATTCAAAAAATTAAAATAGCAAATCTTCTTGGAATAGAAGAATTAGAATTTAATCCCGAAAACTTTACTTTGATAGAAGGCAAAAATGGTTCAGGTAAAACGTCAATCCTTGAATCGATTAAACACGCTTTAAATGGCGGTCACGATGCTACACTACTCCGTAACGGTTCAGAAAAAGGTGAGGTTGTTCTCGTTTTTGATGATGGCGTCCAATTAACTAAAACGATTACACAAAGCAAATCTGATGTTAAGATATTAGACAAAGAAGGCAACAAAATCAATAAGCCACAAACGTATATTAATAAACTTGTTGATATGTTATCTGTAAATCCAGTGCAATTTCTGACTGCAGACAAAAAAAATAGAATTAATTATTTGCTTGAAGCAATTCCAATGAAATTAACAAAAGACCATCTTGAGAGCTTTTTAAAAGATATGAGTGGCAGGGTTCAAGATGATTTAAATGGGCACGCTCTTGAAGTAATAAGCAGGATATACAAACAATTTTATGACGAAAGAACTGGCATAAATAGAGCATTGAAAGAGAAATCTGCCACTATGACCCAATTGAAAGAATCCATAACAAAATTAGATTACTCTTCACCAAATGAATTAACCGAAAAGCTTAAATTTTTAGAAAATAAAAAAAGCGATATTGAAAACAAAAAGAATATGTATTTAGAGCAAATTGTCAATATTAGAATTCAAAAACTCGATGACGAAGAAGAAAGATTTCAAGATGAAATGAACAGGCTTCGGCTCGAACACGAAGCTCGTAAGCAAGAGATTTATGATTGGTTCGAAAATCAAAAAAACGAAATTCATTTAAAATTTGAAGATAAATATCTACCTTTAATTTCAGAAATATCAACACTTCAAGAACAATATAAGCAATATCGCAATCAAGAAAAGACACGGGAATTAATAGAACAATTTCAAATAGAATGTTCAAAATTAGAAGATGAAGCCAACAATCTTAGCCATGCTTTGGCTGGATTGGATAAACTCAAAGCAAACCTTTTAAAAGAATTGCCAATTGAAAATCTTGAAATCAAAAACGGTGAAATTTATTGTAAAGGTGTTGTCTTTGACAAATTAAACACAGCGGAACAGGTCAAGATTGCGGTTGAAATAGCAAAATTAAGAGCAGGTGAATTAGGAATTATTTGCGTTGATGGGATTGAACGACTTGATAACAAGACTTTCGAAGAGTTTAAAACTAAAGCTATCGAATCTGGTTTACAAATGATAGTTACAAAAGTTGGCAATTCTGATTTAAATATTCATACGGAAATTGTTTCATAAAAACAAAGCCCAACTATCGAAAATGTTTTCATTCCCCCCACCCCACCCTTAAGATAGTTGGGCTATTCTGAATACAAATAATATTAATAACAAATAATTAATTAGTTTTATGAAAGAAACATATTATTTTTCGCACGATACAAATGCAAGAAATGATGAAAAGATTTTATGTTTGCGAGCCGATTATGGTATTCTTGGCTATGGTGTCTTTTGGGTGTTAGTTGAAATGATGTTTGAAAATCCAGACACACAATTAAGTTATAAACACATAAAGGGTATTGCTCATAATTTAAATATAGAAGTTGAGTTACTTACCAATATCATCAATTCTTGCGTTGAATATGGTTTATTTGTTAGCGATGGAAATAATTTTTGGAGTGAATCGCTTCGTAAAAGAAAAGAAACGTATATTAATAAACGTAAAAAGAAAATCGAGGCTGGTCTTAAAAGTGCAGAAGCGAAGAAATTAAAAATTTTACAAACTTCACAACAAATTTTTGATTTAAAAGAACCAAATGAAGATATTGAACAAAATATCAACAGTGTTGAAACAGAAATCAACGATGTTGAAACAGAAATCAACACAACGTCAACAGTGTTGCAACAGTGTTGCAACAGTGTTGAAACAGAAATCAACAAAATAAAAGAAAATAAATTAAAAGAAAAAAAAATATATAATTCTTCTTCTTCGAAATCGGAAATTTCGAAGGAAGGTGAAGAATATGCGAATTTTTTCAGAACTCTTTTGCCACCCACACAAAAAATTACTAATGCAGACTTAAAAAATTGGGCGATTACTTTTGATAAGCTCGTTAGAATTGATAAACGTCCAAGGGATGAGATTTATCAGGTAACAGAATGGGCAAGGAAAAATTCGTTTTGGGGTGAACAAGGTAATTTTCTTTCTGCTTGTAAGTTGCGAAATAAATCCAAAGATGGAGTACTTTATTACGATATATTTTTGCAAAAATTTAAACAGGAGAATAAAACAAATGGAACAAATAAAGAGTTGCAAATCGAAAGACCTGATTGGATTAAAGCAAAAAAATGAATTTTTAGCAATAATGGATTCGCTTTTCCCGGAACAAGATTTATTAAATCCCAATAGTCGTTTTCGGAAAAAAATAGATTTTACTTTTGAGTTGATGGAACGACAAAATTGGAGTAAAGAGGAATTTGAAAAAACGATGCTTGAGTTTTCAATAAAATGGGGGTATAATTTTTGGATGCCTGCAAATATTTTTGAATTTAAAAATCAATTATTTTCTGATAACAAGATGGTAATATGATGAAGGTCGTTCAAATAAAATCACCTAAATACATTGAAATCGATAATTTTTATAAAAATAAGTTATTTTTTGATATTGATTTTTATGAATTTGAAGAACGTGCGGCTATATTTGAATTTGATTTCGGGATTGAATTCAAAGAAGCCGCAAGGCTCTCTTTTAACGAATTAATTAAAAAATATGCATATTTAAAGGGGACAATAAAATGATTAAAATAACTGGATTATATAAATCCACATCAAAAAAGGGTGGAAGTTTCTTATCGGGTAAAACTATTGATGGAGTTAAATATTATGTTTTTAAAAATTACAAGAAAAAAAAGGATAGCGACCCTGATTATAATTTATACATTGAAAATAATAACGTAAATCCATCAAAGTCTAAAATAACTGATGATTTTTCTTTTTAAAGGAACGAATTATGTGGGGTGATTTTGAAAGTTTTGGTATATATGGAATAGATAAATATCGGACTGGAGAACAAAGGACAGTTTGTCCAAAGTGTTCTCCAACTCGAAAACCTGCACATAGAAATATCAAATGTCTTTCGGTTAATGTTGAAAAAGGAACTTGGTTTTGTCATCATTGCGGTTATTCGGGTAGTTTGTTTAAAAAAAAAGAAACAAAACGTTTTTCACCTGTTTCAACAAATGCAATTTCTCCAACTGACAAAATTTATAATTGGTTCGCTTCTCGAGGAATAACAAAAAACGTTGTTGATAGAAATAAAATCACTATTGAAAAGGTATTCTTGTCTCAATTAGGAAAAGAAGATTGGTGTGTCTGTTTCAACTACTATGTGGATGATATTCTTGTCAATATTAAATATAGAAATTCACAAAAGATATTTCAACAAGTAAAAGGGGGGTCAAAGGTTTTTTATAAATTAAACGATTTAAATAATCAAACCGATTGTATTATAACTGAAGGGGAGATTGATGCACTGTCATTTGAAGTTGCAGGATTTCGTAATGCGATTTCGGTGCCGGATGGGGGTATCAGTCCCGAAACAAAACAAATTCAAACGAAACTTGAATATTTAGATAATTGTTTTGAATATTTTAAAGATATACAAAAAATATATTTAGCAACGGATACCGATGGACCCGGTATTAGATTACGGGAGGAATTAGCTCGTAGGTTAGGTAAAACAAGATGTTGGATTGTTCGTTATCCCAATGGATGTAAAGATGCAAATGACGTTTTAGTAAAATATGGGGTTGATAAACTCAAAGAGTGTATTGTAAATGCCGAGATTTACCCGATTGAAGGAGTACATTATGCGAATGAAAAACGAGATGAATTAAAAGATTTATATGATAATGGCTTTCCCGATGGAGCTAAATCCGGATATTCAAATTTAGATGAGCTTATTACTTTTTACGGTTCTCAATTAACAATCGTCACTGGAATTCCATCGCACGGGAAAAGTAACTTTATGGATCAGTTAGCCATTAAATTAGCAATCAATCATAATTGGCGTTTGGGGGTGTTTTCACCTGAAAACGCTACTATTGAAATTCATTTATTGCGGTTGATTGAAATTTTAGTCGGGAAACCTTTTTTAAAAAATTATAATAATCGAATGAGTTTTGAGGAGGTAGAAGCTGCTCGTGAGTTTATTAACGACCATATATATTTTATTTTGCCTGATAATGAAGAATATCGATTAGAGAAGATACTTGAAGCTGCCAGTGGATTGGTTTTAAAACACGGTATTAAAGGATTGATAATTGACCCTTGGAATACGCTCGAGCATCAATATGGTAGCGATACTGAAACTATATATACGGGTAAAGTGTTAAATCAATTAAAGTATTTTGCAAGATACCACGATATCCATTTGTTTTTAGTGGCACATCCACGTAAAATGACACGTAAGAAGGATAGCAAACTTTTTGAAGTGCCGACCCTTTATGATATTTCGGGTTCGGCTAATTGGTTTAACATTGCCGATAATGGTATCGTTGTATATCGACAATTCTCCGAAGATTTTACTGAAAGCTATCCAATCGTTTACGTGCAAAAGGTAAAACATAAATTTATAGGTAAAACTGGTTTTGCCAAATTTGATTTTGATGTTTCTTGTCAAAGATATATAGAAAAAGGTAAATACAATAACAAAAATGAACTTGATAATTATGTTGATATGTGTTCAGGGGGCTACCCAAGTTCTTGGATGACTAATTGGGAAAACAAAAACGATAATGATATTGAATTTTAATTTTGTAAAATAATTGAGATTGTTTTTATGAGAAATCAAGATATCATTGAATTGCTTGAAAAACAAGATTTACCTGAGCATTTTCAAATCGTCGTTGAGACGTGCGGAATTGAAATTGCTAAAATTTTAATTAAAGAGTTGGGAGGGATTACAATAAATATCCCAATGTTAAATTCATTACGTTCGTTAATCGAACGATATATTAAAGTAAATGCAAATGAAATGTCGATAAAAAAAATTGCCAGAGAACTCAATATGAATGAACGAGTAGTAATAAATATAGCAAAGAGAATAATGAATAATGACAAATCTTATTTTAAATTATAATTGATAATCGAAAGAATTTCTTCCCAATCTTCTCGAGTTAAAGTAACATATGGTCGAGCTGGAATCCTAATAGTTGGTTTCAGCTCTTTCTTCTTTGTTAGTGCCATTGCTTTCCAATTGACCAATCTTGTGTTGTAATACTTTGCCCAAAAGAATTTTCTCATTTTGGGTGTAATTGGGATTGTGGGTGTTAACGTTCCACCAAATTGATGGATAGCCGCATAAGGTGAGTTTGCTGAAATAACTATCGAAGATTTACCTTGAGGTCTTACTTCAATTGTTGACATAAGACCTTTTGAACGATTTAAAGTTGGTTCTAATTCCCAACCTAATGTTTGATATCGTTCTTTTGTGGACGAAGCAAGAGCTTTCCATTTTTGGGAACCCCCTGAAAATATCGAAATATCATTTTCATTTCCATCCCAACGACCTCGTGCATCGAAATTTGCAGAAATCGCCCTATCAATCAATGCTGATATTATTTCGAGTACAGGAGTAAGGTCATCGAATTGCTTTTGCAGTTCGATAAACTTTTTGGAAAGCGAATTAACGATGTCATTACTAATCATTATCTTCTCCAATATTCTCCTCGGCAACAACAACCCATTTTTGAACTTCTTCAGGCAGATCTTCAAATTTTTGAATTGATGCAATTTTAAAAGTCATACGCACTACATCATTTGGATTCACATCGTTGTATAGTGCTATGCGACCCCACACTCTACCAAGTCTCCTACTTAAATCTGCAGGCATATTGACAATTTTCTTTTCACTAAATTCCACTGGTGGTAACTCTACATTTTCTTTTTGAACAATACATTTAGAACGATTCATAATAACTAAATATTTCTTATCTTCAACAAAAATGGCATCATATCCTTTCAAAATTGCATAATTTCCAATATCATTTAAAAAGGAAGCATTCATACTTATTTCGGCAAATTCTTTGAAAACTTCTTTTTTAATTTTCTCGTATCTGTATTCCAACTCATCTATTTCCTTTTCACTCAGTGATTTATCATCCATCAATTTCCTCCAAATAATCTTATCTTCATAGGGTTCATATCCGAGTTTTTTATAAGCCATAACCATCATTTCATCTTCTCTTTTATTGAAATCTCTCTCTAAGTCTTTAAAATTAATTATATTAGCATTTTTTGGATAAAGAATTTTCATAACATCTTTTTGGTCTGTGAAAGGTCTTGTTGCATCAATATCATCAATGGCTACATAAGTACCACTTCCGAATATACCTCTACCAGAGAAATAATCACCATATTTGAATTGGTCGTAAAACTCTTGGGCTTTAATTCCATTTAAACCGCGATAAGTTATATAGTAGTCCGACAAATTCAATTCATCAATTTCTGCTTTGTTTAATACTTTCGGCTTAGCTGTAAATCCAAGCATTTCAGCAATATGATGATGCCCTAAATCTTCCTTTGATGGCTCCTTAAATTTTTCACTTATTTTCCTCAAAAGCTCTTCATTCTCAAATGCTTTATCAAAAAATGTTGGTTTAGTGTTAAGCATTTTATCCAGCTGATTTCTCAAGTCTTCAACATATTTTGATGTGTCTATTTTCCAAGTTTTAGCTGAATGCAATGTAAAATCTTTTGTTGTTTTTAATTCTTTTAAATATTTAGAACCATCCTCGACATTTGAATCGTCTTTAATAGGAGTAACGGAACATTTACATCCAAAACCTGACGGAGGGTATATTAAATCCCATATTGGATCATCGTGTCGAAAAACTTTATTATGAAGTAAACTATGATTATGCCGTTTCGTTGGGCGTTGAATTTGAGTATATTTCCAATATGGATAAATATGCGATATAAGTTTCTGCTGATGATATTTTCCTTGAGAATACGCCATTTGCATATTTGTATCATAAATGACTTTTAACCGAGATGGAGTTACACCAGTCCAACCAGCTTCTTCTAAGCGAGGCAATAACATTGTTTGAAATTTACTTAAAGTCATTCCTTCTGATTTGGCTTTCTCAACATAATCGTAAATTAATTGAAGTATATCAGCACTCATAACTTTTGCTACTGTAAAAGCTTTGTTATGTGCTTCTGCGTCAAGTTCATCCCAATCAATTGATATTTTAAGGTTTTTCCCTCTTCGTTTTAACCACTCAAGTGCTCTTTCGGGGGGTAATTTAAAAGCAATTTGCAAAGGGTCTTCAAAACGAAAACCGCTTAATTTAGGTATTTTACCTGTGTGCTTAAAAAAATCTATTATGTAATTTTTATTTCGCATCGATTATTCCGCTTCCAGTTGCTAATAAAATACCTTTTGCTAAATAATCCTCAAGTTCAGAAGTGTCTAATTCCGGAAACATTTCAATTATTTTGTCTTGGATTTCATTGTAACTCTTACTTTCATTTATCATTTCAAGTATTGGCTTTAAGACCGATTGAGTAATTTCATCAAATTGAGAAATATCAAAAGCTGACTTCTCAAGGAGTTTATCAGATTCGGAGAATTGGGGCTTTATTTGTTCAAATGAAATTTCAATTTCATCATCTTTGAATCCATAGTTCCGTTTGAAATATTCTTTAGTAAACTTCACTTGCCCGGTTGAAGAAAGTATTTGGTCACGCTGTGCTAATGTCATATCAACATCCTGCTCTTCATACATAACAAAGCGTGGCATTTCTGAAACCGATTCAAAATTGAATTCAATAATCCACTCGATTAATTTATTTAGCCAATATTCCACAAGTTGTTTATCCGCATCAATTACATCTTTTCTTACTTGCAGGTGCGTTTGGCTCATTGCATATGAACCCGTATCGCCTTGTTCTGTTGTTAAGGTTTGTGAAAGTATAGCTTTCGAAATTTCTGCATTACAAAAATGAAGTAAATTTTTGTATACATCGGCAGAACTCGTTTTTGAAGATTCAAGGATTTCTATATTGACCTCTTCTTCAGTAACAGCAATTCCATCTTGTTGTAATTTTTCCAAAACATTGAACAACTCTAAAGCTTCTTCTTGTCCCTTACCAATTCCTATTTTTCCGTGAAGAAATGGCATTCCATATTTTTGAGTAAATATTGACCATAATTTCATCCCGCCTTTTTTAAAAATTACAGGATAATAACACTTTGCAAGGATAGCCTCGCCATAAGGGTTATCATAAGTTGCGTTATGTTGAACTAATAAAAATTTCTTATTTGGCAGTAAAACTCCATCAGGTTTATTTTTATCTTTAAATCGAAGCATATTATTATTATCAAATTCGAACCACCAAGGCGGTTTTCCTTTTAAATCTTTAGGAATTATTTTCCCATCTACTTCACCCCAATAAATTTCGATAGGTTTAAATCCAAATAATGGAGCATCAAGCATTTCAGAAATTATTTGTCTTAAATTCAAATTGTGAAATATTTCCTCAATAAATTCTGATTCTGTGTTTTTAGTTCCTCCTCTATTTATTTCCCAATTTAAACTCAAAACACCTGCTTTTCTTGATTGGATGCAACTTGAGACGTGTGCATCGTAAAGAAAGTTTTTATACGTTTCTAAAGTTTCGTTATTTTTTTTTAAAATAACATCAGGATTTGGTAACAATTCATTTAAGGAATTGAAAATAAAAGCTTGTCTCGTGGCAATTACTCCTAAAGGATATGAACGTTTATTAACGTTATTTTGTTCTGAGAAAACGTTTTTAATTTTATTAATGAATTTCATTTTGTTATCTCTTAATAATTGATAAAATAATTATTTGTTTTTTGTGTTAATTTATTTAAATATAAAAATGATTTATTTTTTGAATTTTTTGTTTTGAGATAACTCAATGCTTGTGTAATACTATCAACGATATCATCATGATTGCCATAAGGGAATTCTGAACATTCGTTAATGATATCAGCTAAAAACGATGCATTTTTCGGAAGGAAAACTTTTCCGGCTTCAATTAGTGGGGTTATTAAATGTGCTCTTGTAACCTTATCTTTGATTGCTTGAATTGGCTTGATTGGTATTTTAGTATCACGTTGAAGCACTTGAATTAGACTTTGACCACTTGCCGCATCTTCGATTAAAACTACATTTGGATTGTGCTTATGATATTGCATCACAACTTGTCTTTGTAAATCGGGAAACAAAACTTTACCTCTCCAATAATCGATTAAATAATATCCTTTATCTGAAAGCATCCACGTTGTGCAAACGGAAAAGTCGTTTTGTTCTTTCTCTTTAAAAGCTGTATCCCAAGATTGAATTATCAAATAACCGTTTGGTAATTCGGTATATTCTTGCCACCACTCAGGTTTAAAGATTTGATATTCCGTAGCAATTGGCTGTTGTTGGTATAGAGCTGAAAACCAATATGACCCTATTTGATTTTTAATTTTGTTTAATTTCTCGATTGGATATCGGCTCTCCCATAATGGCATTCCGATATTTCTGCTTAAAATATCATTTTCTTTTGCGATAGCAGGAAAACTCAAAACTTCCCATTTATCATCAGAATCAGGATTGTTTATTAATCTTCCTGCTAAATCGTCAAAGTGCCATCTGGTCATAACGATGATGATTGCTCCATCAGGTTCAAGTCGTGTATATGCGGTTGCTCTAAACCAATCGTACGTTTTGTCTCTATAAGTCTTACTATTAGCTTGTTCGTCATTTTTAACAGGGTCATCGATAATTAAAATGTTAGCACCTTTCCCAGTAATCGCACCTCCAACACCTGTAGCATTTAGCCCTCCTTCTCTATTTAAGATATCCCAACGGTATGCAGAATTTGAAAGTCGATTTAATTTAATTCCAAATAAACTTTCTCCATACTCTTCTAATAATTCTTTAGATTTTCGTCCCCAAGAAGCGGCAAATCCTGCTTCGTAAGACACCAAAATTATTCTTTTATCGGGAAATGTGCCTAAATACCAAGCGGGGAAGTATTTTGAAATAAGTTCAGATTTGCCATGTCTCGGTGGCATATTAACTATCAGTCGTTTTATCCGACCGCCAGCAACATCAAGAAGTTTCTTGTTCAGTATATTGATGTGCGGAGCCATTTGATAACGTCCCTTCGTTATATACATTGCCATTGTTGCTGGGCTCGCCGTTTTGAGAATTTCCCACGGCATCAAGGAATTCAAATAATGCATTTGTCGTTTTTTCATTGCTTGAAATCAGTTCCCCAAATTTATCTTTTTTATTATCAAATATAACAGTATTTTCATTGCGTCCAATCTCAGTTGGCATACCTCTGGCAATTCTTTCAATATTAACTAAATTACCGAACGATTTACTTACTTGAATAATTAACTCAATTAATTCAAGGGTTGATAGTTTATTTAAATCTTCAATTGCGGGTGTTTTGTTATCTTTGTCTTTTTTAAGTCTTTCAGAAAAAGCCGTAACAGGCAGAAATATAATTCTTTGAAACGTTTCTGCCTGTTGAGCTTGTCGTTCATTCATTCTTTGGATATTCTCTTGTTGACGAATGCGATTTTTTCTATCCTCATCATCATCGAATGCTCTAACTCGAGCTTGCCAATTATATTTTTTAGACCAAATGGCAAATTGAGTTTTACTCTTTTTTCCAAGCTTATTTAATAATGCACCGAAACTTCGGTTTTGTCTAAGGTCTCGATATACGCAAAACGCTTTAAAAGCTTTATTTGTTTCCCCTGGCATCCGTTCCCAAGGAACATATCCTAAATCTTCTGACATTATTCATTACCAAGCTCTTTTTTACATAATTCAAGTAACTTCAACGCTGGTTTTGCACCAAGAACCTTTTCGATTATTTCAGCTTCTTCATTAGCAAATATTAAACTTATACGATATAGTTTAGTTTGCTGTTTTGCCATTTGTCGTTCTTCTTCGTTCTTAGCAGATTGAATTAACGCTTGCCTTTCTTTAATCGTTTCAACGGCTTTTAAAGATGCGGCAGTTATCATCTCTCCACCGTGAGTAGTGCCATTAATTTGCCTTGAATTTGTATCAGTATAGTCGTCTTCATCATAGATTTCGGACGGTTCCCAAGATGGTGAATAATCATCATTTGCGAGTGCTTCCGGAACTGGTATATCATCGAGTAATCTGTTGATTTCCTCATCTGAAAGCATTAATGAATCTTGTGCCCACTCTAAAGCCCCAAGCTCTTGTAAATCCCTCAATACTTGAACGGACAATTCTAAATCTTCACTTCCTCTTGCACGATTATGTCTTAACGTGGCAATCCTCATTTGCTCTGGTGTCATTTCAACAAACACCACGGGAATTTCAGTATATCCAAGTACTGTTGCGGCTCTCCAACGATGCTCTCCATCAACAATCATTTTAGTTGATTTTTGAACGATAATCGGTTGTGTGAACCCATCTTCTTCCATTGATTTAATAAGTAATTCAAAATCGTGTTCGCTTTGACGATTTGGATTATAATCGTTCGGTTTAATCGAATTGATTGGAACGTATTCAATTCGTAATTCTTTTAATGAAACGTTTTTCTTCTCAATTTCCTTTTTACCTTTTTTAATGATTTTTGCTGATACAGCTTTTTGCGTTGCTTCTGGTGTAGTGTTATAATTTTCCATTTAAAACTCCTATAATTTATGAATAATTAAACCTTGTTGGTGATAATAATCGATTAAGCAGGTTCAAAAGTTTTCATAAATCAAGTCATTCATATTTCTTAAAATCATTTGTTCGATTAATCAAAATTGTTTGATGTAACGGAGCATCCATTGTCCAATATTTGTAACCGTCATGATAGAAATATATGAATTCTTTCTTATAGAAAAACTCTTTAACTCCATTGTTTCTGATAAACATTACTGCATCATTGAATTCATCAACGCTTTGAGAGTTCTTTTTTAAGCAATACTCGTGTGGAGCTTTTTCAGAATAAGTTTTGGCAAAAATCCAATTCTGGCTTTGAATAAATTTTATGAAACCGTTTAAATCCATATATTTCAAGACGTTACAGATTATTAAACATTGTAATATGAAAATATTCTTTTACCAAGTTGGCTTTCCTCCCCACGTTCCTGCTCCTTTTCGGAAGAATTCAGGTTCTACATATGGAATTATATGACCAGCTTTCATTGAGAAAGGGTCTCCCATATACATAATTTTGGATAGGTTTCTCCAAGATGAAAGCATCTGGCATTTTGGACATCTGGTTATTTCAGGAAATTCTTCTGTTGAATGCCGTGAATGATTACGAATTACATAATTGACAACTTCTTTAGAGCGTTCTGCAATCCAATCAGGTGCTTCTTCAATGCAGGTTCTGTAAAAACACTCCTTCCAAGTTTCACCTAATCGCCTAATTGGTTCAACAGAACGACGACCAAACATAGCCGCAGTTCTCACTCCGGGTAACCTCTCACAAACCTTGTCAAACCATTGAGGCCAAGCTTTGGCGGCAATCATCAATTGTTCAATCGCTGCTGCGGATAATGTAGGCGGAGCGATACGAAGCCTATTTCTATGAACTCCTAATCTATGCATCGTATCATAAGCTTTGTTATAATCCCAATTATTGTCTTTGACAGCTTTCCATACATCTCCGTCTGACCAGTCATAAATAGGTCTTGCATAGTAAGTTCCGTAACTATTTTTTCCTTTTGTTAGATAATCCTTACTTGACATTAAACCCATTTTTCGAAGCATTGATTCATCAGTTCGTAAACCCAAGATAGTATAAAGATTTTTACCTTTTTTAGGTGGAAACTTTTCTTCACTAATAAGACCTTGTATATTCTGCTCGTGAATTTTTTTAGCAAAATCAGGTGGAGTGCGAACCCATTTTTCTGGAGGTAATAACGGGTCAAAAACCCAAAAATAAGGATTTTCACGATTGAAAACATTAATTATAGGTTGATTTGCATATACCCAATGAAATTCAACTTCAGGACGTATTGCAACTCTTTCGGCATATTCAAACGTTCCGGGAAACATGATTTCTTCATCACGCATAACAACTTCAACAGGAAGCCTCCCTGTAATTGTTGCCGCTATAATACAAAGTTCAAGGCAAACCCCTGAATCTTTCCCCGCTGAAAACGAAACGACAACTCGATGCCCATCCTCATATAACTTTATTATCCTATCAAGTGCCGCATCAAATACGTTTTCAGTTCTGTAATGTTTTGGCATTTTTTTTTCCGGAAATTGTTATAAAATAAAATTTATTAGGGAAAAAAGAAAATAAATATTTTTGTTCAAAATTAAAAATAAATTTAACAATTTTAGGATTTAAAAATTTTGATGAAAAATCGCTAAGCCAAGTAATACCAAATATCTTTTTTTCGTCAAATCGTGAAAATAAAGATTTGATTTCCTTATAATCAAAAAATGTTGCGGGTGAAACAATATTAAATTTATTCAATATATAATTCTTCCGTGAATGATATTTACGTCCACAACTCATAATAAAAAATTTGCCATTCGGTTTTAATACTCGTTCAATCTCTTGCACTGTTTTTAAATGATTAAATGAATAAGAAAAGCTACCGAAAAGCGAGATAACCGAATCAAAACTATTATCTTCAAAAGGCATATTTGACATATCCCCTTTGATAAAATGATATTTAGGAAACTTATTTCTGCTAATCTTTAACATATTATCAGAAATGTCTAATCCAAAATAATTTTCAGGTAATAAATTAACCTTTTCCAATACAATACCCGTTCCACTTCCTACATCAAGAACCTTCCCTTCAAAAAAACCGTTATCAAGTAAGTATTTAAAAACAAAATCGTTTTCGATTGCGTGAATAGGTTCGTTATAGCATTCATCATAAACCTTGCTTAATTTGTCGTAAATAATCTCTGGAGTGAGTTTTTTCATTTCATTTCAGTCCCAAAAAAGTTATGCAAACGTTTTATTTTAGTATCAAATCTGTATTGAATTCTAAAAAAACAATAGAATTTAATATTGCAAAACAATAAAATTATTTTGTAACGATAAATGTAGCGAATATAAATATTTATTACGTACATCGGATGCAGACAATAAATAAATTTTTTGTCAAATATCAACAAAATTCAACACAACGTCAACAGTGCTTCAACAGTGTTGCAACAGTGCTTCAACAGTGTTGCAACAAAATTCAACACAACGTCAACAGTGCTTCAACAAAAGTCAACAAAATAAAATAAAATAAAATAAAATAAATTAAATATATATATATTCTTCTTCTTCGAAATTTATCAATTTTGAAGAACGAAAAAAAAATTGTCACCCATCGAAAAAAATTAACATTATTTTGTCAGATGTAATGAATATTGTATTCATTGTGTGTATTGAGTGCAGACAATAAATAATTTTTTGCTAACAAAAAAATTGAATAATTTATAATTGTCATAGTGTAATTATTTTAAATTAAGAGTTATGTGGAAGGAAATTTTTAAAATAGGTAAACATATTGATGCAAATGGGAATGAACGAGAGTGGACTATTGAAGATTTAGATATTATTGTATCGAAATATAATAATCAAGAACCTGACAACAGACATGAAGCTCCAGTTGTGATTGGACACCCTGTAAATAATTCACCTGCATATGCTTGGATTGAATCTCTTAAAAGAGTGGACGATGTGTTGCTCGCAAAATTTACACAAATCGATCCTGAATTTAAAAAACTCATTCAAGAAGGTCGATATAAAAAGGTTTCAATGGCGTTATACCCTGATATGTTATTGCGTCACGTTGGATTTTTAGGTGCAATTCCACCTGCAATAAAAGGTTTAAAAGATACTAAATTTAACGAAGATAAATCTTTTATTTATTTCGAAGAATTTAAAATTGACACAAATCAAATAACAGAACAAACATTAATTAACATTCAAGGAGGCGATATCATGTCCGAACAATATCAAAAGATTTTTGAAGAATTATTGAAATGGATTGCTTCGACATTCAACGAAGAAATTGCCAATCAGATCGCAGAAGAATTTGAGAGGATTAAAAATAAATATCTCAACGATTCTGAACCTGAAACGAAATCAGACGTTACGGAAGAAACAGACGTTTCTGATACTAAACAAAATAAAGAGTTTCAAGAAATGCAACGAAAAATTGAGATGCTTGAAAATGATAATTGGAATATGAAATTCAATGAGTATTTTAAATCGCAATTGGGGCGTTTAGTCCCTTCACAAAAATCAATTGTTAAATTGGCTTTTGATGCTGTTAGAAATAATAAAGGGTTTGAATTCTCAGAAAACGGCAAAACAATTACAATTTCAGGTGAGGATTTAATTAAAAAACTCATTGAATCGTTTCCGATGCAAGTTGAATTTAATGAATTTGCAAAACAAAATTCTTATAACGATAATGACCTTGAAAGTCAAAACAAATTTATTGATGAATATTACAAAAGGAGACAATAAATGAGCACGAAATTAGGTATTACAACACTTATCGCAAAAGAATCGCAAAACGATATTTTTGCAAATTCACATCCAACAATGGAAGTGAATAATATTGTGATTTTGTCTGGACAAAACCTTAAACGAGGTGCTTGTCTTGGACAAATCAACGAAACAGGAAATTCTAATAATGGTAAATACGTTCTTTGGGATGAAAATGCCACAGACGGTTCTGAAGTTCTTCGAGGAATATTAGGTTGCGACGTTGATGCTACAAATAGCGATAACAAAGGTTTTATGTATGTCCACGGTGAATTTTTAAAATCAAGTCTCAGTGCAGTGCACGAAATTATTCCCGGTGTTTATAACAACGGTTCAATAGTTATTAAGGAGGACAAATAATGAATGCATTAATTGATATGTTTGAAGCTAGAAGCTTAACAAATGCGATTAATCGAATAAAGATTACAGAGCCATTTGTATTGAATACGATTTTTAAAAATAAGCAATATCATGCCGCTGACAAAATCGATATTGAAATAATTACTGGTTCGGATAAATTAGCACAATTTGTCAATCAACACGAAAGTGCGGTTCCGATTAAAAAAATGTCGAGAATAATTAAAACGTTATCTTTGCCACGAACATTTGAAAAGAAATTATTTACAGCATTAGAACTTGCAAATTATAAACCGCTTAGTAATTTATACGTTACAAATCCGGAAGAAAGAACGAGACTTGCAAACGAGATGGTTCTTCAAGAGCTTGAAGAGCTGAAAAATAGGATTGTTCGTAGGCGTGAGCAAATGGCATGCGAAGCGTTATCAACTGGTCAAATTATTGTAAATCAAGACAATATTGATTTTTCAGTTGATTTTGAATTTGAGAACAACGTTCATCTTATTACACTCAGCTCAACATCGAAATGGAGTGAAGCGAATGCAAAACCTTTAGTTAATATTCGAGCTTGGAAACGTGATATTATGAAACGTTGTGGGTTAAATGCCGATATTTTGATATTAGGAAGCGAAGCGGCAGATGCATTTATTACAAACGAGTCTGTCAAAAAAGAGCTTGATGCAAATAATAATCGAGTTGGGGTGATGGATTTAACTCAACCGTCGACAAGGGCTGGAATGTATATTGGACGTCTAATGGGTGTCGATATTTATGAATATAATCAACAATATACGAAATCAGATAACACAACAGCGGATATGATAAATCCCAAAAAGGCGATTATGGTAGCTAGTGGGTCTTCTGGATTTAGAACTCATCACGGTCCTATCTATCGTGTAGATAGTGGAAATTTAAAGATTTATCAAACTGAGTTTTTAGTTGAGACAAATACAAATGAAGATAAAACGACTTTGGATTGGAAAGTCGAACAAAAGAGTTTACCAACAATACACGAACCGAATGCAGTTATTTCAGCTACGGTATTGTAATGTATTGCACAATTCAAGATATTATTGATGATTTAACTGAAAATGTTGTTGCTCAATTGAGTAACGATATAGAACCGAACGTCATAAATCGTGAAATTGTAAATAAATACATTATAGATGCTACTCAAATAATTGACGGTTATCTCAGAGGTAGATATAAATTACCACTCATTAATGAGCACTCAATTCTTAAAAAAATTTGTGTTGATATTGTGAAATACGAACTCTATAAACGAAGGGGAAAGATATTTGACAATATACAAGATTTATATAAGGATGGAATTGCTACGTTAGAAAAAATTCAGAAAGGTATAATTACGTTAAACGAAGGAACGACTGAAACGAGACCAAGTTTCTATCTGGTCTCTGAAAGAGAGCCTGTTTTTGAAAAAACAACATTATCTAACTACTAATGAAAATAACGGAAATTGAAAATGCTATCATTAACAAGCTAAAAATTGATATTCAAGATTTGGCAGTTGAGCCTTTTCCCGACAACGTTGAAGATTACAAATTATTACATCCAAAAGGTGCGATATTAGTAAGTTATGAAGGTTCGAATTACACAAATCCACAAATCGAACAACAAATAAGATTACTTGAATTTGATGTTATCGTAATCGTTAGAAACCTACGTTCTTATTTAGGTGCATATGAAATTTTAGATAGAGTAAGGCAATCGTTAACAAATGATTTGTTTATTGAAAATGCAAAATTATATCCTATTTCAGAAAAGTTTTTGTTTGTTGAAGAAGACAAATGGCACTATGAAATAAGATTTATGCTCCCAACAGTTCATTTTATTGGGGAATAACGATGGAGGGGGATAACGATGGATTTTGTAAATGGATTGATTAACAATGCTATGCAATTTGTGCTTATGATAGTTGGATTGCTTACTTTCTATTTTATGCTTAAACGTGATAATAGGAAAATGAATGAAGGAATACTTTCAAATAAATTGTCTGAAATTGAAAAATTTAACAATCTTGAAAAAAAAGTTAAGTTACTCGAACAAAGAGTTGATTTATATGATGATGCAAATCGCAAAGAACTTGAGGATATAAGAAGAATATTGAATGAATTAAATAAAGAACTTCATAATCATTTAACATCAAGTCATAGGTTTAACATCAAATCATAGGAGTTAAAGATGAACACTAAAATTAAATCAGCTATTGATTTCGTGTTTAGAAATGCAGTTTGGTTTATCACCGGAATTGTAGCAATTTTCTTCCTACATCCGGGAGCAGCTGAAATTCAAACTTTTCTTTTTATAGTGGTTCTTGAAGCAATGGCGTTATTTTTGTCTGGAGTTGCGTTATTTGTCTATACCAAAATACCTTTCACAAAGTTGATTATGGAAGGTGATGACAAAAAGCTTAATAGCACTGAAAGATACTCAATAATGATGGTATTAGGTCATATATTTTTAGGCGTCCATATATTAGTTGGGTTAGTTGTTTTAGGTGTATATATTGCTCAATTTTCGCATTAAAAAACAATTATGAAAAGGTTTATCATTATAACAATATTATTGTTTTTAATTGGCATCGTTCAATCTTTTTCAGCTTTGAGATATTTAGTGCCGTGTAATAATAAATTGTTATTGGCTTCTCGTGATAGCTTATTTGCACAAGTTGGAGTAAAAGAGAAAACTAATAAAAATGATGGAATTAATGTTGAGACTTATCTTAAAAGTGTAGGTTTAACAAAAGGTAATCCGTATTGTGCCGCAGGACAATATTGGTGCTTTTATTCGTCGGCGAAAGATTTAAAATTACCTACAGAATCTATTCCGATTTATCGAACAGGTTCAACCATTACGATGTTTAATTTCGCTGTTAAAACTGGACAAAAAACTAATTCTAATCCTGAAATTGATGATTTAATATTTTGGAGAAAATCAAATGATTGGAGTGGACATGTGGAACGAATTATTGAGGTAAAAGAAGCTGGATGGATTTACACTATCGGGTTTAATACGAGTTCTGAAAAGAAAGGTTCTCAAAATGATGGCGATGGCGTTTATAAACGCAAACGAAATATTTATCACTTTTTAGGCAGAATGGTTGTTAGAGGTTTTATAGGATTTAAAACAGTATGAAAAAAAAGTATCATTTATTAATAGGGATAGTTCTATTAACAATATCTTTGCTTTTATGTTTCTACTTGGGAAGAAGTTCAAAGTATTGCAATGAATTTACAAGTGTAATTACTAAAAGAGATACTGTAATTGTTGTTAAACCATCTGAACCCATAATTATTGAGAGAGCTAAAACGAAAGTTATTTTTAAAAAAGACACTATTATTGAAACTAAACCGTTTACTGCTATTATTGATACAATTATCAAACGAGATACAATATATGGGAAGTTTAATTTTCCTGAAAACAGTTTCGATTTCTGGATTAAGAAAAAACCTGATAGCACGATGGTTCATACGATTTATGTTACTAAAGAAGTTTTAAAAGAAAAACCTTGGTGGGAAACACCAGCCTTCATATTGGGAGGAACGATTGTTGGCTATATTTTAGGAAAAAATTTTTAATAAAATGGAGGTCTTTATGTGGGTTCAGAAAGCAGAAATTGTGGATGGTGAAATCAAATACAATATATTAGGTAAAATCAAATTAAATGAGCTTGATACAGGTATAGCGGATAAATATTATGTTCACGAACAAAACTCTGCTAACAACATTTGGCACGTCATACATAATTTGAATAAGAACCCAGCAGTTTTAACAGTTGACAGTTCTGGTACTGTTGTTTATGGAAATGTAGAATATATTAATAATAACGAACTTAAGATTTTATTTAAATATCCATTTGCAGGTAAAGCATATTGTAATTAAATAGGAGAATACAATGCCAATTGCTTTTTTAAACGATATAGATATTTCAGGAATATTAAAGATTTTCAATAACACTGGTTATTTAGACCTTGATAAAAATGAAATTAGACAAGCGATTGTTCAAAATTTAGCTTCAGAGCCTGCTTCTTCGTTAGCTGGACAAATCATTTATAACACATCTAAAATTGATGCCGTTAAAGGCGATGGGAAATTTGGTTATAGAACTGCTACATCTTGGGTTTATCCTGATATGGAAAAATCTACTTATGATAGTAATAACGATGGTAAAGTAGATTTTGCCGATAATGCCGATTTACTTAATAATCAAAATGGAGATTATTATTTAAATCGAAGTAATCATATTGGATATCAAGCCTCTGCAACGATTTCAGATTTTGTTGAAGCTTCCCGAAAAGCTGTTGGTGGTGCATTAAATGATACTAATTCAATTGACTTTACTTATAATGACACCAATAATCAAATAAATGCGGATGTTAAGATTGTTTCAGGTGGTGGAATTGAAATCGTTACTAATGGTCTTCAATTAACCGATACAGGTATTGTAGCCGGAACCTACACAAAGTTAACAGTTGATAGTAAAGGTAGAGTAACATCTGCTACAAATTTAAGTTCAGGTGATTTACCTTCACACACTCATACATCGAGTAATATAACTGATTTCCATACAGCAGTTAGAACGAACCGATTAGACCAAATGGCACTTCCAACAACGTCTTTGAATTTAAATAGTCAAAAAATAACTAACCTTGCAGACCCTACAAATCCACAGGATGCAGCTACGAAAAACTATGTTGATAATGCTATTTCTGGTTTATCTTGGAAAGATAGTGTAAGGGTTGCTACAACATCAAATATTACGTTATCAGGAACTCAAACTATAGATGGCATTGCGGTTTCTGTTGGCGATAGGGTTCTTGTAAAAAATCAAACAAATGCATCGCAAAACGGCATATACGTTGTATCTTCAACTTCTTGGTCAAGAGCTACCGATGTTGATACTTGGGCGAAGTTAGTAAGTGCAGCTGTTTTTGTAGAACAGGGTACAGTTAATGCAGATACAGCTTGGATATGTAATGTTGATAGTGGCGGCACATTAAACACTACGACAATTAATTGGACACAATTCAATGGTATTGCTGGGTTAATTGCTGGTAATGGTTTATCAAAGACGGGAAATCAAGTTGATGTAAATGTTGATAATCAATCTATTGAAATAGTTTCTGATATTCTTCAAGCTAAACTTGATTCAAATGGTGGATTGACTAAGTCTGTAAGCGGATTGAAAGTAAAAGTTGATAACACTACTCTTGAAATAACAGGAAATAAGATATCAGTTAGCAATGCTTATAGAAACAAGAAGGTAACGGCTGTAATTACTGGCGATAACTCTACATCAACATTTGCTATAACTCATAATCTTATGACGAAGGATGTAATTGTAGATGTGTACGAAGCTTCTACTGGCTACACTGTTTATCCGCTTATCGAAAGGTTTGACACAACAATCTTGAAAATATCTTTCAAAGTTGCTCCTGCTACCGCAAAAGTATATAACGTAGTAATTTTAGGATAAACATATGTCCACTATCCCAATATTAGAAGATTTGAATTTGAATTATTCAGAAATTTTGAAGGGAAGGTTGGAGAATGTGATTTCTTTACCTACTGGACTTAATTCAAATCACCGTGGTTATGCAGTTTATTATGCAAATAAAATTTGGGTCTGGACGGGTACGAATTGGGAAACTTGGGGAAGTGGTGGTTTATCGCAATTACCTTTAAATACTTATTTTGTAAGTAGCGGGTTCAACAACAGTAGTCCATATTTTACAAATATAGATAATGTAATGAATTATTTAGATAATAATCCACCATTAGACCCTGTTGGTATTATTGTATATAGCGGAAATTACACGGACAATATAGATATTCGTTATCCTACAGCTCTTTATTCACTCGGAAAAGTTCAGTATAATAGCAACGTTGTCGTTTCATCTTCAAATTTATTTATTAACGGAAGCTTTCACTTTGGTAGGTTAAGTTTTAATGGGGCAACGATTGCAGACATAAATTGTGAAAGTATTGATGAGCTTAACATAACCGGATCAGACATTCAGGCACATATTAGAGCAAGACAAATTCTCAGCATCAACTCAACTTTCGGCAATTCCTTCATTGATGTGTCTGAGGTTCAAGCAATTAGACTTGATAGTGCCGCAAATTGCAAATTGAAAGCTAACATGATAACGGCAATAAATATTGCTGGCGAAGCTAAACTTAGCGTGTCAGGAGCAAATATAACAGCAGGCAAAGTACCCCGAAGCCCAATTATTACTGATCACGGTTGTTTCTTGAAGCTTGAAAACTGCCGAGTGAAAGCAGAAGATTTCCCATCAATAACAGTAAAAGGTATAGACAGGTTAATTTTAAGTAATGTATTATTACTTACTGATGATTTGTATTGTATTGATGCTCAATCAGATTGTAGATTATTTCTAAGAGGTTCCTGTACGATTAACAAACCTAATAATGGGAATATTATTCGGCTTAATCAAATTGAAGACTTTATACTTGAACCGGACGCAGGTATAGAAAATTGGTAATAAAAAAGAGGGTTTATGGAATACATAATAACAGAACAAACCATCAATAAAATTATTAGCTTAATTGCAGATAAACCATTTAAGGATGTGATTTCAATACTTAATGAAATTAAAACTGTTCCAAATATTGAAAAAGAAATTATTAACAATGATTTAGGAGGTAACAATGCCGACAACAGCGGATAAAAAAATTATCCTAACAGGTTCCCCATTTGCCTGGATACACAAAATTGAAAATGGGAATATATCTGAGTTGTGGAGATTTGATAATTTACAATCGTCCACTTATAAGATTTTGAAACCCGGTTCAAGTTCTCAGGGTTCTGAGAACATAGACATTAACAGAGCTGACGGTGTAATTTGGAGATTTCCTAAAACTAATCTTATTCTCTCAGGTGAAGATGAAAGCGACATCACACCTGCCGATGCTTCAAGCGATGCCTCTAACAAAGGAGAAATTACATTAGTGATTAATGAAGCCCCAATTGAGGCAAACTCTTGGACTGCCTTCATTAAAGAACTAAAAGACAATATGGATGCCAAATTTTTAATTACAATCGGGACTGGTTATTCGCACAAAGCAAGAACCGATGCAACATTACGTAAGCCAGACGGATTTATTCATATGATTGGCAAAATAAATAATGATTTGGAACAGCAACTTAACAACAATCCTGCTTCCATAACTATTACTTTTGTGTCTTATAAGAACTCTGGACTTGAAGCTACAGACTTGACAGCAGTAAGCCTATTTACAGCTATTACGTGGAAACTTGGTGGAACAGGTAAAGATATAGAAGGCATCAAGCCACCGGACATTTTGTCAACCGATGCAGAAAGATTATTAACAGGGGATATTGTTGTTGTAACTAATATTACATACAGTTAAACTATGAGATTTTGGCAAAAATATCGGTACACAGAATATTTATTTGGACAACAAGCTGTTATATTTGCTGTTTCAGATTCATATTCTGAATTATTTCAAAATGTTGGAATTGAAACCGATATTTTTATGCTTGAATCTGTTAAAAAAGATTTGAATACGGAAGAAGGTAGTTATGCTATTGATGAACTACCTTTTTCCATTAATCATCTTGCTTGTCAAAATGAAAATGATGAAAAAGCTTTATACTTTGTTCTTGATGCAACAAACATCAAAGTAAATAGATACTGTGGGGTGTTTTTTGGTGAAGATCCTACTCTTGAAAATATGCTTTTTCTGGGTAAAATAAGCAGTAAAGTGTCTGGAACTGATAAACTTTGGATTGGAGAAGATTATGACTTCTTTGTCAATCCCAAAAGAGAATATAAGTTTTCTGCTTATAGTTTTGATATATCGATATTAGATCAAGTTAAATTAACAGGGAAAATCGAAAATTCAGAAGGTGTGCCGATAAAAAATGTTTATGAAAGGTTTGAGAATGAAAATTGGGCATCAGTAAAAAACATATTTCAATATAGACTTTCATATTCGATAGATAATGTGATAAATAATTTAGTTTATTTTTGTCCGCTTGGCAATTTATATAAAGTGATTAAAGAATATTTGCTTAAAGCGTCAGCAATTATTTATGAACTTACAAACACTGCATTACAATTAAATTTACTTGAAGGTTCATTAGGAATTCAAACAAGTCCTGTTTCTTATACTTTGGCTAAAGAATATAGTGATGAGGTTAAAGAATTTAAAGCTGAACAGAATAAAAGAATTGAACTTAGACTGTCAGAGCAAAACGGAGGAGACGATTGGTCTTCCCCTTTCATTCATAGGAAGATGATTGATCCTGCTTTGGGGAATTCGGGGCAACAAGAATGGCAAAAGAATCAAATATCAAGTGAATTAGCCTATTCATTTAAAAACATCGATAATGTTTCGGATTTGCTATTTGAAATTGCAAGGAGTTTCGGTTGTTATTTATTTGTAAGTTATACATCAGGCACATCATTAAATCTTGAATTTAAATCTCGTAAAGGGTTAATTGAAGACGATTATACTTATTTAATAGGAACGAGCGATGCGAATTTCGATACGAGTTCAATTATAACAAAAGAAACAAATGAATTTTATGGATTAGCCAATAATTATGCAGTAGATGAGTTTGATGATGTTAGTAATAAACCTAACACTAATGAGCCTGAACCTTCAATAAAGTTCCAGAATGCGGATAAACAAAGGAAGTTTGATAAAGAAAAGAAAGGCATTGAATCCGAAAGACTACTTTTAACTACTTCGATAACAAGAGCAGTTTTGTGTGCTGTCAATGATTACGGTGGTCATTTCTATTATCATATCCCCTTAAACGTTACTCGAAATAATAATAATTGGGAAACAACAATTTTACAATCAATTGCTAATGCACCTGGTAAAGGAAGCAGTGCTTCAATTGAGAGAATTCATACTGGTATATATATAAAAACAAAACCGATTGAGCCTACACAAATACAAAGGATTGGGCTTATTGATGTTTGGAGACCTGCAGCAAAGATTTTCACGAATATCAATGGAACAAGTTTAGATTTTGATTCGCTATCCAAATATGTAAACTACATTCTTGCAAGAGACAAACAATATTACGAAACCGAGTATTCTTTGACAGTTCCATATTGGAATGCTTTTTCAAAAAATGCAGATGGCTCAAACTCTTCTTGGAGGAATATCAAACTTGGCTCAAAAGTCAAGATTGCTGAAACCGTTAAAAGATTTCATAATGGTAATTGGCTCGAAGAAGATATTCAAAGGGACTTTGTCGTTGTTGGAATTGAAATTAATCTCCAAAAACCTGAGACTAAGTTAAAATTACATTCATTGGAGAGATTTGCTTACGGTTGGTGGGAAGGAAATGAAGGATTATTGCCTTTGTTTATGTTATCTAAATTTAATGATAGTTTTATTTCGGAAGATTCAACATTAGTTCAAAGTTATGAAATTGAAGAACAGGAAGAAATCTTAGCTGGTGATGCCGTTATGTTACTTCCCAGTGGACGGATAGCAAAATCAAAAAGTAAAAGTATTTACCAAAATAAAACTTTTGGTATAGCAAAACAATCAGGTTCGGGAAATGATATTATTCTTGTTCAGATTTCAGGAAGAGTAGTTAGTGATAATTATGCTTTTTCGAATATTGGTGGACAAGTTTATGCAAGAACAAATTTATACGGTATTAATATTACGGAAAATATCTTGGATAGTCCTAACGTTGAGGAAGATATGGTTATTTGCTTAGGAACGATTGATTCTCCAAACAGTTTTATACTTGAAATCGTTGAATTTCCTTACGAATCAGGAGTACTGCAACAGCCGTGAAAGAAATAGCATTAAGATATGGAGATGAAAGATTGACTTCATTGGCTTTTGATGAAAATGCATCCAATCAAGAGTTATTTGAAACAGTCAAATGTACTGACTTGTTAGTGAATAAAACGGAAGAATCTGGAATTTTGTTGAATGGAAGGAAATTTAATCATATTTTATATTGTCATAAAGATATTGAAATAATTATTAGTGCGGACGAGATATATCATAGCACAATACTTGATTTTTTGCAAAACTTTTGGATCAGTCGGTATAAATACATTGCAATTTATAAAAATTCAACTTGGAGTAATTATATGCAAGTAATAACAACAGAATCGGGGAGATTTCCAATTAGTTATATAGATGAAATACGAGATTTACCAGAAGTAACATTATATTTATCTTGTGTGAATCCATTATGACAGAGATTATTTTAAAAGATTTTGCAAATCAAGTCGCTTTAATGCCAATTAGAGGTATTCAATTTTATTCAAAAGTTGAGTGGGGCGACCCTTACGATGCAAATATTATTATTCATAATCTTGAAGCGGAATCAAGTTTTCGGCTTTCTCCAATAACTCGGAATACTCATTTAGGAACTATTAAAAGACTTGGATATAAATTTGAAGCTACCATTTATTTACCATATAATAAACTTCAAGACAACAATTTAAATTTCATATTTGAAGAGGTTCTAAAGGGAAGGTATTCTATCAGCTTATTACTTGGGAATGCAAAAGGATTTACTGAAAATCAATATGAAGCACCTATACCTATAAATACAACATCAGGATTGACTTTTAGATTATCAAATCATAATACAAATCATTCAATTGAAATAGAATCAGTTGAATATAGACCAAGAGTTGTGTTGAGACTTTTTGGTTTTGTAAAAAGACTTTTAGAAATAGTATAAAGGAACAATTAAAATGTTAGAAGAGCAACACAATCCAATTGAAGCAAAAGTGTTTATTCACTCGGGCAAAACATATAAATATGATTTTAATCTCTTGACTGTAGAGCAGGCGGAACTTGCCCGTGAAGCAGGCGAATTCAAATACAATCAACTCCAGAACGAACCTGAAAGTTTTAAACAGGTAATTAAATCACGTGGAGCAGAGTGGCTTTCAATTGTTTTAAGTTATCTTTTGCGAGAGGTTAAAGATGATATTGTTCAACCATTTAATAAAGACAAGGCAGAATCTGAGGTCGAGACGTTTATAAAAAATTTACCTATATCATATTTAAATGATTTGAGAGAGTGTGTAACGGATTTTTTTTCAGGTATCGGGAAGAAACCTCTTATCTTAGCGAACTTGCAAGGCGAAAAGAAACGCAGCGGAATCGAAATATTATTGCCGATTTTACAGAAGACTATGCAAGGGAGTTTGAATCAAGACGTTTAATTGAAGAACAGGAAAAAATAGAGAATTGTTATAAAACAGGGGAATTGAAAAAAAGACTTGCTAATGCAAAGACTAACATTTGGTATTTGCCTCCATTAGCCAAAACCGATGTTACAAAATTTGAACAAGTAAGAAACTCATTGTTTGTGGATGCTTTAAAAGCATTAGAGATATTAATTAATACTATACCAAGCCATTAAATTGTATATTGGCTTTTTTTTTTTGAGGTAATTTATGGCAAAGAATTTTCAAGTAGTGCTTGATTTTTTGGTAAACTTGCGAGCTGACAAGTCGCAAGTTGATAGGATTGCCAAAGAAATCGAAGAGGTTTTGAAGAAGGTAAATCCAAAGTTGAATTTTGATGAAGGGAATTTGCGGAATGAAATAAAGCAATTAGTTAGATATTTCGCTGATGCTGAGGCAAGTGCCGAAGAGTTGGGCAAGGCTTTGAGCAAGATGGAGATTGATTTGAATACGGAGGAGGCAAAGCGAGCATTGAGTGAAATTGAAAGCATTCTGGACGATATAGATAAAACAGATTTAACGGAATTGGAAGCTACTTTCAAGAATCTTTCGCAAAGCAATTTTGATGAAAACATTGCCAATTTAGACAAAGCATTGAAAGAAATGGACGTGGAGAAATTTGACGAAGAGGTTGAGAAATTGGCAAATTCGTTTGCTAAAACAAAAAAAGAAACCGAGGAGTTAATTGCAAAGCAAAAATTGGCATTGCAGGCATTGAAGGCAAGCGGGAAGGAAGGAAGTAAGGCATATAATAAATTAGAAAAAGATATTGCCGAAACGGAAAAACAACTCAAGAAGATGGCATCGACAATTGGCGATAAGTTTGCTAAATTTGGTATGATAGCAATGGGAGTGGAGCAAATTACATCCACTTTAAGCCAATTTCAAGAGCCTTTTATAGAACTGGATAGGCAGGTTAGAAATATCGGGACGTTGGGAGTAAAGAACTTTGAGGAATTTGCTACGGCAGCAACGGAGTTGTCGAAGAGAGTGCCTGATGCGGCGCAAGATATAGCAGCAGGAGTTTATGATGCAATATCGGCGGGGACAATCAAAGTTAAAGATGGCATTGCGGATGTTGGCGAAGGGATGATTTTTGTAGAAACGGCGTCGAAGCTGGCAACGGCTGGTTTGACAACAACGAAGGATGCGGTAAATGGATTGACATCTGTTATGAATGCATATGGAATTGAGGCAGGTCGTGCGGGCGAGGTAGCAGATATATTTTTTGGTGCGGTAAACGTCGGGAAAACAACAATGCCAGAACTTAATGCATCACTTGCAAATGTAATTCCGACGGCAGCTGCTTTTGGTGTGGAATTTGAACAAGTTGCGGCCGCAATAGCGACGATGACGAAACAAGGAACACCGACGGCTCAAGCTACAACTCAAATTAGAGCAGCTTTGGTAGAGTTGGCAAAACCCGGTACAGAATTGGCGTCAGTTATGCAAAAGGCAGGGGTATCGCTGGAATCGCTGAAAAGTGAAGGTTTGCCGGCAACGATGGCAAAGTTAGGCGAAGCGATGGAAGCAACGGGGAAAAAGGCTAATCAAGTGTTTTCGTCTGTTGAGGCAGCAAGTGCAGTTATGTTGCTATCGGGCAAAAGTGCGTCGATGGCAGCCGAGGATATGGAGGCGGTGCGTAATTCAATTGGTTCGACCGACGCAGCTTTTGCCGTTGCGAGCGAAGGTATCGGGAGTAAAACCAAAATGATGATGAACGAAATTCAAGCTGGATTTAACACGCTAATGAGTTCTATTGGTTCGATTGGTCAAACGGCATTGGCGACTGCAACGCAAGTTGCACCGTTGATAACTTCATTTGCGGGGATTTCGAATTTAATTCCATCGGGTGCGGTTAGCAAAGTTGGTGAATTAGGTAAAAGTTTATTAACGAAATTAATTCCTGGACTTATGGGAGCGACTACGGCACAAGGGGCGTTGAATGCAGCGATGATGGTTAATCCGTATGTTTTGGCGGTAGCTGGGGTGGCTGCTTTGGTTACGGGGTTACACTATTTAAGTGGTGCATTGCACGAGACAGCGGCCGAAAAATTAGAAGATGCGAAAGCCGACGAAGAGTTATTGAAATCGAAAATTGAGGTAAATCGCCAGCAAAGGGAATTGGCAAAATCGAGCTTAGAATTGGTTGAATCATTCCGCAAGCAAGGCGAAAGTGCTATGCAAAATGAAAATTTATTATTACGTTTGGCGAGCATTTATCCCGGCGTAATTGATTTAAATAAAAGCTATTCAGAGAATTTAAAGGCATTGGAGACAGCAAGTGGGAAAAGTGCTGAGCAGCTGGCAAATTTAGAAAAAGAGATGGCGGGATTATCCGAGCAAAAAATTAATTTAGATATAAAGTTGGCAAACTTAGAGGTAGATACTGCCAAGGAAGAAATAGAGAATCAATTAACCGATGCTTTTGGTAATTGGGCAACTGATATCGACGAATGGATTTTGGGTACTTCGATGCCGAGGCAATTTGCCGAAGGGATTATCAAGCAATACACAAAAGGGATTTATGAAGCTAAGGATGATGCGAGTTTGCAAAAAGCAAATTTAGATTTTCAGATGGCTATTTTTAACGATAAGAATTTCGAGGGATTGGATAATAAGCAAAAGCAAATGATTATTAAATCGGTTCAACAAATGACCGAGGCAAAGCGTAAAGCTATTGCAGAGCAAAATCGTAGTCTGGAAAAAGACTTAGAGGATTTTCGTTCGGCTGGTTACAAAGAAGGCGAAATAGTGGATTTGCTTACAAAAAAATACGGCAAAACAAAAGAAGAAGTGCAGGAGTTGATTAAAAAGCAAGAGGATAGCAAGAAGACGACTGAGGAGCAAGTTGATGCAGTAGATAAATTGGCGGAAGCGTGGGCGAATGCAACCGCCGAAGTCGATAAAAATATAAAAAGCCAGCTTGGAGCAGCTAACGAACTTTATAAACAGATGCAAGATAAAAATCTAACAAAAGAGCGAAAAGCCGAGTTGCAGCAACAATACCAAGAGACGATTAAAAGTTTGAGAGAACAAGCAAAGGAAAAGAAGAGTCTGGATAAAATTGACGAACTTAATCAAATTAGGGCTGGGCTGAAAGTGGTGCAAGGTAAATCGGCGTTTGAATTAGCAAAGCAAGAGGCAGAGCAAAAGGTAAAGATGTTGGATTTGGAGCAAAAGAATTACGAATTTGTTCAAAAGCAAGGAGTCTTGCAAGAGGGACGTAAATTTGATGCCTTTGATGAATTTATAATTAATAAAAAGAATTTAAATACAATTCAATTGCAGCGAAATGCTTGGGTTGAAGTTCTGAAGGCTAAAAAGTTAATTAAAGAAATAAAATCGGATGGCGAAATTGTGTTTGCTGCCAAGGTGAAAGAGGCAGATAAATCGGAGATTAAAAATATTATTCAAGATTACAACTTTAAAATACTTGAAGAGCAAACTAAATTGCAAGAGCTAAAGATAAAATTGAAAGCAGATGATATTGAACTGCAAAATAAGATTAAAGATTTGGAGCAAAAGAAAATTGAGTGGGAGATATCGATTGGAATTAAAGGAGAAACTGCATTAGAAGTATATGCCGATGAATATAGGAATAAATTAAGAGTGGTGCGTGAGGAAATTAATAAAAGCAATGAGCAAATTATTGCTATCGAAAAGGAGATGGGCCAAAAAATCGGAGCAGTTAAAGGAGAGAATGCAGAACAAGAAATCGAAAGCATTAGAATAAAGTATCAGATGCAAATTAACGAAATGAAGGCAAAGAATTACAAGTTGATGGAACAGGAATTTGAGACGCAGCAAAAGATTAAAGATATTGAAGATAGAATCTATAAATCGAGGGTAGATTCCATTAAGAGAAGTGAAGAAGAAAAGCTTTCTGAAATTGAGAACAGATTTAAAAGAGAATCCGAAATTTTGAATAAGTTCAACGAAATCTATAATAGGGCAACTGATAAAAGTCTAAGTGAAGATAAGGATTCCGAACTAAAAAAGATTGAAGACACCGAGAAAGCTAAACTTGCAGAACTTGAAAAGTGGCGTGATATGAATTCAATAAGTGCAGAAGTCTTTGAGAAGAAGAAAGCAGAAATCGAGGAGAACGGTAGAAAAGAGCGTGAGAAGAAAGAAGAAGAATTCCGAAGGAAGCAATTGCGAGCAAATTCTCAAAGGCAGGGACTTGAAATAGAATTGCAAAGGCGTAAAGATAATGAAACTTTGAGTATTCAGAAAGATGCTTTAAAGAAGCAACTTGAACTACTGGAAGAAAAAGCAAACAAGTTTGATTTATATGGCAGACCGATATTTGATAGTCAAAAGGAACAAGAAGAATATGATGCACTTTCCAAAAAACTGCTTGAAACAGAGAAATTGATTTCCGAACGTGGCGATTCACTTGGATTAATTGTTACAGAACTTCAAACAACAGTTACCGATAGTTTGAGTAATCTATTTGCAGGCGACCCAGAAGCTGCAGCAGACAGTTGGAGAAAATTCTTTTCACAACTTGCAGGTATGTTGCAAGCAAAGGCTTCGGCATTTGTACTAGATTTAGTATTATCACCGGGAACGATGCAATATTTATCGGCATTACCATTTCCAGCCAATGTAGTCGCAGTGCCAGTGATAACGGCAACAATTAATGCAGCGGTGAAGGCTATAACAGACCCAATAATATCAACAATCCTTAGCTTTTCAACTGGTGGTAGAATTGACCAACCGACTATGGCAATTGTTGGCGATGCTTCAAGATTAGGTGGGAGAAATCGGGAATGGATTTTCAACGATTCTCAATTGATTGCCACTGTTCAAATGGCAGGTGCAAATTCAAATTCTATGCTAATTGCTAAACTTGACCGAGTAGAAAAATTACTTGCCTCCCAAGAATTGAAAACAACTCTGAGAGGCAGTGATATTGATATAGCACTTAAGAGAACAAACATACATAATTTAGCAAGAAAAAAATAAATTCAAGTTAATAATAATTAAATATATTTTTAAAATATTGATATTATAAATTTGGCACTCTTTTTGCTACAAATCATATACAAATCTTGGCACTCTTTTTGCTGCAAATCATATACGAATACAAAAGTTCAAAAAAAATTTAAAAAAAATTAAAAAAATATTTGTTTTTTTAAAATAATTTTATTATTTTTACGTTTATAAATAAAACAAAAAACAAAACAAAATAAGTTCTCTGAAAAAAAAATCAAAAATTTTTAAAAAAATTAAAAAAAAATAAAAAAAATATTTGTTTTTTTAAAAAAAAATTCTTATATTGCATTTAGAAAATAAACAAAATTCAAAAACATTTTTAAAGGAGAAAGAGATGAAAAGAATCAGCGTAGATGACGTCCAATACGAAAGATTTCAAGGCGGTCGCTTTATTCATTACGGCAGCTTAGTCGTCGAAGACGACCTAACAATCGACGTCAACTTAGTAATCGACGGCGACTTGATTGTCGCCGGCGATTTAGAAGCAAGAAATTTATATGTCACCGGCAGAGTTGAAGTCGGTGGCGATTTTGTAGCCGCTGACGTAACAGCGGACAGCATTAAAGTCGGCGGAAACATCAACGTTGAAAACTTAATTTTGCAGAGCAACACTCTGCGAATCGGAGGCGACTTCAAGGTCGCAGGCGCAGCAAGAGCTGCGACTGGCGACCTCGCGATAGAGAGCCTTTAAAGCTCTCTGCCAAAACGTTCTTTGAAAAATCAAAAAATTTTGTAACATATTAACAAATTTCCAAATTAATTAACAAACATTAAGGAGACAAAAAGATGAAAAAGTTTTATGCCATCGATATGAAAAATGTAAGCTTAGAGCCAAAATACTGGCTCTCATTGAATTTGCTCAACTATCTGTTGAGGACGCACTACGGGCTTCCCGCCCGTGGTGGGCGTATATTAGAGCTCGTGAGCCGTTCTAAAAGGCGAGAAATCGCCCAGATAAAAAGAACGGTTGTTCACGCGCTACATTCCATCGGTTTGTCCCAAAATACAATTGCACGCCTTATGGGCGTGCACTGCTCAACGATCAAATACCACGTTCACGTTAATGTTAATAAAAATGAAGAAACGGAACTTATCAACAGAATTAAAGAGAGGATATGCGAGGTGTATATATAGCCCTCGCCCGTCCCTCGTCAATAGTCGGCGTGATACACGCCGACTATCAAAAAAAACTTTGAGATTTTTATTAAATTGGAGAAAAAAATGAAATATAGAAAAAAGCCAGTTATAATTGAAGCTATACAATAT
>ERZ795051.1042-NODE-1042-length-38257-cov-8.786032_pt1 | contig 38257 bp, 27 predicted proteins | sample MGYA00375135_ERZ795051 | MGnify/ENA primary metagenome ERZ795051 (study PRJEB30180, sample SAMN05720222) | activated sludge metagenome | isolation source: Anaerobic digester | place: Japan | collected 2015-05-26 ... | reverse complement strand
GGGGGGGGGGGGGGGGGGGGGGGGGGGGGGGGGGGGCGGGGGGGGGGGGGGGGGGGGGGGGGGTTACTTCATTCTGCCTAGGAGGCGTAGTAGGCCGTCTAGGAAGGTCAGGGGATGGGGTGGGCAGCCTGGGATGTATAGGTCGACTGGGATGTCTGGCATGACCCCATTGCGGCAGTTGGGTAGGTCGGCGAACACGCCCCCTGAAATCGCGCAAGTGCCGGCTGCGACGACAATTCTGGGGGAAGGTACTGCATCGAGGGTGTCTCTGAGCGCCTGTTCCATGTTGGCGCTGACTGGACCTGTTACCACTATCCCGTCGGCATGTCTGGGTGACGCCACAAAGTGAATCCCAAATCGTGACATGTCCCAGACCACGTTTGTTGCAGTCTGCAGCTCGGATTCACAGCCGTTACAGCCTCCAGCAGACACCTGACGCAGCCGCAGGGCCCGCCCTAAAACACGCCTGGTTTCTTTATCTAGGGCTGAAGCCAGCTTTTGGGCATGCCCATCCAAAATCAGGTCCTCACGAGTGGAAGTAGCCAGGCGATGGTCATTGGATATCGTCAAAGCCCCAGTCTGGCAGGCCTTGAAACAATGGTGACAGTACAGACAACGCCCCATATCTAGGCGCAACGGATCTTTGGAAATGGCATTAGTTGGACATGATGTAACACAAGCTAAGCAGTCTTCAGGACACAGCTGAGGTTGCAAGACAGGTCGCCCTCTAAACCAGTTTGGAAGCTGCGACCGTTCAGTTGGCACTCCAAATGACTTGCGCCCTTGTGCAAACCATGTAGCAATTAAACTCGCCATAAAGCTCCCTAAAGGTCGTGTCCCGCGTAAGATAAATCAAAGGATTTATTACACAGCGGAAAATCCGAAATCTGTTGCCCACGCATCGCAAAAGCAAGCCCAGGCCAATTCAACAAACTAGGCTCAACAACACGATAATCAACCAACTCACCATCGCCACCTGTGACCCCAATGTGAGTCGTAGCCCCCCTTGAACCTTCAATAATTCCAACGGCAACGCTATTTGGGGTAGAGCCTGTACACTGGGCCAACTGCGGCCCCTCAGGAAGTTCCTGCAAAAGACCTCTGGCGGCAGCAATAGAATGCTTAATCTCCTCAACCCTGATTCTGGCCCTGGACAGAACATCCCCGTATGGAAAAACAGCCACATCGATGTTGGCGTTTGAGCATCCAGGCGGTGGCAAATCACGTCGGGCATCAATATCAAGCCCTGAAGCCCTTGCAGCTGGGCCTAAGATTCCAAGCATCTTGGCATCAGCAGTCGAAAGCGTGCCAGTTCCCTCAAACCGTAGCAAAACAGACGGCACATCTAGGGCCACTGAAGCCACTTGCAAGAACTCCTTTTCAAAATTCCCAAGAATTAAATCAAGCTCTCGCACGGCGGCGTAGTCAATTTTTACAGCTACCCCGCCTGGGACGACGTAGCCGCGCCCAAAACGATGGCCAGTCAAAACCCCAAGCGCGTTTTGAATATCACCTCGCAGGCGTGGACACCAAGAACCGCCAGGCAAATAGCCAACATCGTGGCAAAGCGCCCCAAAATCGCCAACGTGGTCGCTAATTCGCTCAATTTCCAGCGCAACAGTCCGCAACATCTTTGCCCGCACTGGAACTGAGCACCCGGCAAGCCCTTCAACGATGGTCGTGTATGCTAGTGCATGACTGACGGCACCATCTCCAACCAGTGACTCGACAACAGCCAAGCGAAACTTGGGATCAGCCGCCAAGATCGCAGCAATGGCCCCTCGGTGTTGATAGCCTAGGTGTATTTCCAGAGTATGAACAGTCTCTCCAGAGCACTGAAAGCGAAAATGGCCAGGTTCAATGACACCGGCGTGAACTGGCCCAACCGCAACCTCGTGTATCCCGACACCTTCAGCCTGTAAGAAAGGATGCGGGATAGACGGAGCGTGCGATAGATCCGGATGTCCACGCAAAGCCTTCAGCCAGGGGTGTCCAAGTGGCTTGAGGCCGTGATCCTCATACAGGGCCCTCTCCATTGCTTGCACCGAGGGCAGATATTCTGAAGACGAAGGAAATTCACTATTGTTTCTGACTCTTGTAGAGATCAGCGTCAGGCGCCCCAAGTCGTCGTGCACCTTTAACGCAATAATCAGCTTGTTTTCTGGGCCATCAGGCAAGGCAAACATTTCACAGATTCTGGCGCCATTTTGGCTGCCAGTCACAAGTTCTTCCCTGAACGCCTGAGGTGCAAGCACCGGAATCGAGGATCGGGAAACACATTGCCCGTTTAAAAATGATTTTGCAGAGGCACTCATGGAATAACTCCGATAATAGCTGCCGCCTGTTCAATTACATTGGCAAGCAAAGTTGGCATCCATACCCCTAAAACTAGCAGGATTGCCAACGGCAATATGGTAATGACCCATTGATGCCAAGGAGTTGCAAAAGGACGAATGTCGGAAGTTTCCTTTCGCCAGACCATGCCAAAAAACGGCTTGACCAGGCCAAACGCCAGAATTGCAACTCCCAGAAGCAAAATACCAATAGACACGTAGTGCCCCTTGGAAATACCGAATTTCACCAACCACAATTCAGATTGAAACACAGGCGACGGAGGCATGGCTATGAGGGCCAGTATTGAAGCAATCAATCCAGTGCCAATCACGGGATGAATGCGCAAAAGTCCGCCAATTTCATCAGCTTTTTTGGTGCCTCTATCATGGGCGATAGTACCTGCATAAAAGAAGGCGGCCATCTTGGCCACTGAATGGTTCAAGGTGTGAAACAGCGCTATGGCTGGGGCGCCAAGGCCAACTGCTAGCGCAATAATTCCAATATGTTCCACGCTGCAGTATGCAAGCAAGCGCTTCATATCTTTTTCGCGAAGAACGTGTAAGGCGGCCACGATTACTGACAAGGCGCCAAAGGGCACCAAAATCCCCCACCCTGCCCCATCTGTTGCAATGTTGACGACTGGCACAACTCGGCAGATTGCATAAAGGGCACAGTTCAATAAAACGGCCGACAAAACAGCGGACACTGGTGCTGGCGCCTGGCCATGAGCACCAGGTAACCAAGAGTGCATGGGTGCAAGACCAGCCTTTGTTCCATAGCCGACCAAAAGGAAGACAAAGGCAAGCTTTACAGCATCCGGCCTCATTTCGTGGGCGATTTTCATCAGATCGGTCCACAAAAATGGGCTTGATCCGGCTTCAAGAGCCGCAACTCCCATAACTGCCTTGGCCTCGCCTGCCAGAAGGAATGTTCCAAGCAGGGCCATAGCGATGCCAACAGAGCAGATCATCAGATATGACCACGCCGCACGGATCGAGGCCGCATCAGGTCTGAGGCTGACCAGCAATGCGGATGCCAGGGTCGTAGTCTCCATGGCGACCCACAACAAGCCGATGTTGTTGGACATCAGCACCAAAATCATACTTGCCAGGAATGAAAACCAAGATGCGCCAAAACGCCTCGCAGTTGATTTTCCAAAACTACCCTCGGCAATCTGTGGAACAAAGTGCCCCCAAGCATAAAAAGATGCAAAGGCAAAGACAAGAACAATGATTACAAGATGATACGCTGATAAAACATCCAGTCTTAGATTGTTTTCCCATGCCGCGATTGGACTGGAGATGGCAGAAATGGCAACAAAACCGCCAAAGGCTGCTACAGCTATGCTGCCCAAGGCAGCAAGGACCAAAATCGCCCTTGGACTGCGCAAAACGCCAGCCGCAATTGCAAAAATGCAAGGAAGGCCCAGTAAAATCCATAACATCATCGGGCACCTCCCGATGTGTCATCCACTAGGCTAGGCCGGGAATCCTCAAGGTCTGCAAATTCGGTGACTTCTTGGCCTGAAACCACCAAAACCGCCATCAACATTGCGGCAACCAAAACGTCCAGTAAAACGCCTAGTTCAACAACTAATGGAAATTCCCCAAGCAGCATTTGACCAATGATGAAAACGCCGTTCTCCAGGATCAAATATCCGATAACCTGGCTGAGCGCAGTCTTCGCAGACATGGCCAAGTACAAGCCGACCAGCAAAGTTGAAAGGCCAGCTGGAATTCCCAGGGGGCTGGTACCAGGCAGACGTGGTAGCACTGCTCCACCAATGTAAAACGCAAGGCCAACTAGGCCGGCAGTCAGGAGCAATGAGATGTGCATGCTGACAAAGGGCTCAACTTCCCGTCTAACACCACTACGATACATGGCCCTTGTCAGTGCATAAGGTATGGCACCAGCCTTCAAAACCAGGGTTGCTATAACCGCCAGGGCGACGTGGAGACCTGGACCGTCTGTCAGTACGTTTGCCCCGTCTACCGCTATGGGCAAGGCCGCCAACGCAATCCCCTGCAACGCACAGGCCCTAATCCTGGCCCTTAAGCGACTGGAGGTGGCAACGAACAGGTTTAGGCCTATTACTGCCAATAGCAAAAGGTCGGTACTTGGAGTCATTTAAGCTACCCCCAAAAACTGAACCAAAATACCAATGGCCGCAATAACAGAGGCTGCTATCAAAAACTGGGGAATCCTTGTCATTCGCAAGCGAGCGATAACGGACTCAGTAATCCCGACACCAATTGCAACGATGAACTGGCCAGCCAGCATGGTTCCAACAGCCAACAATGGGGCGCCGGATGGAACAGGAATTAACAGGTGCACAAAAATGGCTGAAAGAATCCACATTCTAAGGGCATAACCCATGGTTACAAAAGCGAGATCTGGGCCAGAATGATCCAGTACCACCACCTCATGGATCATGGTCAGCTCTAGGTGGGTGGTTGGGTCATCAATCGGTATACGAGCTAGGTCTGTCACCAAAAAGGCGCCAAATGCGATCGCCGCCAACAAAAGCCCAGGGTCTCTGGTCAAACCGCCGGTATCCGCCATCTGACTGAAGGCGGTGCTAAAAGAAGCATCACCACAAGGCATGGTCGCAACCAGCAAAACCAAGAACAGGGCTGGTTCGGCCATCGCACCAAAAGCGGCTTCACGACTGGCCCCCATGCCTTCAAAGGCAGACCCAGTGTCCATGGCCGCAAGCAGCATGGCAAAACGGCCCAAGACAAGCAGTCCCGAGAAAAGAAAGATATCGCCGGAGAAAGAGAGCGGGGCCTTGTCTCCAGTCAATGGCACCACGAGAGCGGCAATCGCCGTACAGGCCAGCGCCACCATGGGGCCGGCCTTGAAAAAAATGGTGGTTGTACGGCTGTAAACAGCACCCTTACGCAGGAGCTTTACAACATCGTACCATCGCTGCAGAATTGGCGGACCAGCACGACGTGCAGCCCGGGATTTAACACGGTCAATGAAACCCAATAGAGTCAACGGGCCAAAAATCAGTAAAACAATGTGGATAATTACCTCAACCATTGCTACCTCAAGAAACCCACGCCTGCCAAAGCAACAAGGACACTAACGTAATAAGAACCAAAATCAGATACGAACGAACATCGCTACGCTTAAGCTTTTCTGTGCGTGTGGACAAAGCCAGTATGAAATCAACCGCTGGCTTCCACAAAAGGTTGGTGACACGGTCACCTAAGCGCAATTCATAGGAAATATCCTTTGGAAAGGCGCCCTTTGCAGGTCTGTCATCACGACGCGCATCCAGCAGGAAGTGCGCTGGGCTTAGGGCTGGATCTGCAAACGAGGCGGCTGTGTACTGCATCTTTGGGGAGACGGATTCATATCCACAGGCCCAAGTCTCGCCAGCTCTGACTTCCCGGTTTTGTAACAATCGTCTGCGGATGAAGATCAACAAGGCGAAGATAGCGCCTAAGCCGATGAAAACTAACGGCAATCTGACTAAAAAGTCGAAAAATCGCTGGGGTATTTGGACTTCTGAAACTAAAGGGGTGACGCTAAGTTTGACCAAGGCCACAAAAGGCGCCGGAAAAATTCCAATTATAAAACAAAGAGTTACCCCAATTAACAGGGCAATCTTCATTGTGCCAACTGTATCTTTTGCTTTATAACCACTTCTTGGGGTTCCTAGAAAGGCGGTTCCAAAGATTTTAACGAATGTTACAGCTGTTAAGCCCCCCAAGGTAGCAAGAATGGGCACGACTGCCACTGCCCACAGACTTTGAGAAGCTGGTAACAAGGTGGCCCCATAGAAAGCACCCACAAAAATCAACAGTTCGCTGATAAAACCATTAAGCGTGGGCACCCCAGTGATGGCAGCAGAGCCTGTCAAGAAGACATAGCCTGTGACAGGCATCTGCCGAATCAATCCACCTGTCTGATTAAGGTCTTTTACAGAACCAAGAATGACTCCTGCGCTTTGGAAAAGCAGCCCCTTGTAAAGGCCGTGATTTAGCACATGTAACAAGGCCCCTGCAAAACCTAACGTAGCGACAATATTGTTGTTTGCGGACAAGCCCAAAACCCCTAACCCAAGGCCCAAGGCCACTATGCCAAGGTTTTCCACAGAGCTATATGCCAGGATCCTCTTTAGATCATCTTGTGCCATTGCTTGGATGATACCGCCCATCCCAGACATCGTTCCGATCATTATCAGGACCACTCCCCACCAGTAGTTTGGAGTGCCTAAAAAGGTGAGCATTCTTAAAAGGCCATAAATACCAAGCTTTATCATGACGCCCGACATGACGGCAGAAACTTGGGAAGGCGCTGCAGGATGTGCCAACGGCAACCACACGTGCACCGGCCAAAACCCGGCTTTTGTACCAAATCCCAAAAGGCCCAGCAAAAAGACGACTCCTGCAATCGCAGGCTGGCCAGCAGACCTAATGTCATCAAAATGCAGGCTTCCAGCGCCAGTGGCAAGAATTGCAAACATCGCGAACAGCGCCACTACGCCAAGCTGGCTGGCCAACAAGTAGACCAAGCCAGGTTTTGAAGTTCGCTCGCCATCCGCGGTAACCAACAGGAAAGATGACAAAGTCATCAGCTCCCACGCAAGTAAAAAGGTCATCGCGTCAGATGACACCACAACCAAAGCCATGGAAAACAAAAGGATAGGAAACCATACAAGAACGGTTTTCAGTATCTCAGGGTGGTTTTTAACGTAGCCATACCCATACAAAGCGGCCAGACCGCCTACCAAAAAGACACACAGCAGGAAAAATGAAGACAGCGGGTCTAGTCCGATGGTAAAGGGGCCAAGTGCTGTAGACCAAAGAGTTTCATAGGAATCTTCGAACTTGGAAACAAGTGCCCAGACGGAGGCTGCTGCACCAAGCAAGCTAGCCGTAAGCGTGATGGCCGTACCAGCTTTCAATGCCTTTTGTGGCTGTTTCCTAAGGATGATTGAAGCAACAGAAGCCATCGCCAAGCAAAACACGCATGCAAACGCGAATATGGCGCTCACCAACGACACCTCTCTCACATCCCAAAATATGCCGACTAATAAAGCGGTGATTTCTGGGCTTCCCAACGGAGTGGAATCCAAAACGTACCACCCGGCCATGGGCAAAGCCTCAGGCTCTCCCTTGCTGCGGATTCTAGTGTATGCAAGACCCGCAAACAGTCAATGGCATTTGCCGCAGTTTTGATTGGTTGGAGAGGGGGGGTGGGACGGGGACAGGAGGCAGGGACAGGGACAGGGACGGGGGGCAGGGACGGGGGCACTACCACCAGCAGCCTTGGGCGGCGTTCATGAATTCGATGTCTTCTTGGTCGATGGTTCCGGAATGGTCTAGGTCTGCGCCGTTGCACCAGTTGTTTTCTGTGCTACAGCCGCCTGTAAATTCGTCTTTGGCGGTGTTGAATAGATCAAGGTCAGCTTGATCGACCTTTTGATCGTCATTCAAGTCCGGCCGCTCGCATCCAAGAACTGCCCATCTGCAGTCCAGGGCCTTGGGTGCCAAGTCACACAAGGGTAGGGCAGCCAGAAGATAGACGCTGGCAAACCTTGCGTGGTGGGGGCCTTCAACAGGATACCAGTCTGTGACCCCACCAGCAGGTTCGTAGTACCTTGCTTCATACCCCTCTTCAGTAACTCTGACTGGAGGAGTGTCCCCCCAGGTATCACGATAGCGGTCTCTTACCTGCTTGGAATTAGACCTGTTTTTATAGAAATCTTCAGCCACTTCCATGATCGTTTCCTGGGTTATTGGTGCTCCTTCTGGGGTATCTGGCATGACAAGCATTGCCTCCAGCGTAGCATTATGGGCCTCAGCCTTGGTAAAAAGTCCCAAATGTTCGATATTTGGAGCGATGCCGCCCTGTGCTTCAATCAAGGCTGTCCAGTACAGCTTGTCTGCTTCGTTGGCAGGATCGCTGCTGCTATAAATCAATGTTGCCAGTAATCTGGAAACCTCGGTAATCTGCGCCAACTCGAACTGCGCCGCGCCATAAAGTGCTTGATCCCCAACAATCCTGGCATATTCAACGACTCCCATCAGCGATTCCATAGGTTGGTCGAAGTTACCATAAAAGTGCCCAAAAATGGCCTCTGCACTACCAGGAGTCTCTGATTCCATGTCTTTGATCATGTCCACCAAGCCTACACCACCTAGCGTTAACTCGTTAACTTGTCCCCAGGTTTTGCCACAAATTGAGGTGCCAAGGTGGGAACAAAAATGTTCTTCTTCAGCGCCCAGACAGCCAACGTCATCGTCCAGAAATGGTGAAAGCGTAGAATCCATTGCCCCAGGTTCCGGCAAAGTTGGAAGCGGCAGAGTCAGGCCCTCGGATGAAATCGCCCTAGCCAAGTAAACCATCTGACAATTTGAAAGGCTTCCAAGGTCTTCTATTTCGACAGTCTCATCAGGTCTAATTCCGCCACTAACTTCAGTGTTTTCCCAGGGTTGCCCCTCGCGCACCGTTTGAATCCTACCGCCGTTGGCCTGGATTAAATCGCCGTTTGCTAGCCCAGCTGCCCATGCCTTGGCCGCAGCTGCTCTGACTATTGGGTCAGCATCTGGATCTTCACTGGCCTCCTTGGCTGCCAGATATCCGTAGGCTAGGTCCCGATAATTATCCCTGGAGTCATGGTTGCTGAAATAAGCTCCAGCCCATAAATAAGGCTCAGGCACTTTCATCAAGCTGGTACAGCAGTCGCTGACCCTAAGGTAGTCAGGAAGCATGGTGTGGCTGTATGTGACAGAATAGCGCCCAACTTCATTGGCCGGCATGAAGTTCAACAGGATATCCTCAGGTTCCCCACGATATTTGATAGTCACACCATCGAAAAAGGTTGAAATTATTTCCTCTTCTAGCGCTGGGTCCGGGACGATTGGTGGCTCGATCGGCTCTCCGTCTCTGGTCCTAGTCACCGTCTTGTTTTCGCCACCAATAGTCATGGTCCAGTTTGGATATGCATTTCTACCTGTGACGCCATTGTGTCCTGAAACTGTGGTAATAAATTCCATGCCTTCGAAGGCCCTCGCGGCGGCCAATGCCAAAGACCTGCTCCTGAAAATCTTGTAGGCAAACCATATGTTTCTGGCGGAGTTACCTATCGCGTTGTTGTCTTTTGGACCTGGGACGATTTCAAAGAAATCCCCCTCACGATCAATAGCCGAGCGGGCGATATTGATGGCAAAGGTCGTGTCACCAAACAGGAAAAAGCGGTTGTATGCCAAAACGGTCCGTTCTACGCGTTCTTTGTAGTACAGTTGGAAAGCCATCCTTGCAGCTTGGTAGGGGTCGACTTCTGGAACATCGTCTGGAACATCATCGCCGTCGGGCACTATGTCTCCCTCATCAGTTTCCTGTGTTACATCTTCTAAAGTTTCTGACGCTGTGTCGTCATCAGTGTCCGCTGATATATCCTCAGACGGCGAAACATCACCAGAGTCAGCATCTGGTTGAATGGAATCATCGGGGTAGGGTTTTGAATTTGAAGAATCATTACAGCCGACGATTACCATCAAGCCGACGGTCAGCAGAGCAACGTTGAATTTAGAAAATAGCCGCATCATGTTTTAACCTCCAGTTGATTGGTAACACCTGAAATTTACAGTTTTTTCATCTGGCGTTTTGCCCATCGCCTAGCATCGCCAGTTTCCCATTCTAGGTCCCTAGGAGCGACGCTGTCGTTAATCACAGCGTCATAATACTTTCTGGCCTCGTCCTTTTTGCCATTAGCCTTAAGGCATTCTGCCAGTTCAAGTATTGCTTCAGGGTCTTTTGGCGCCCTTTCTTGGCCCTTTCTAGCATATTCAAGCGCCTTTGCGTTGTCACCCCAGGATATTCCAGATGGTAACTCACGATATGCCATAGCTAGGAAGACGTAGCCTTCATGACGCTCAGGGTCCACAGCAATCAACTGTTCCAAAGCCTCCTTCATGGGCTTTGCCGCCTTAAAGGCCTTGACCAGATTCATGGTAGCCGCAGCCTTGTAGCGATTCATAAGCTCCCAGTAGCGCCCATCGTAAGGCTTGGATTTTGCAAGCCTAAGTGAACATTCGATGCCTGGTTTCGCGGTTTTAGAGCCGTCAGCCTTTTTACGATTTTGGATCAGGCGGTGAGCCAGAAAAAAGGAAGTCCTGGCGCACCACAGCTGGGCCTGCTCGTTATCTGGTTGTGCATCTGCAATCAAAACAAAGGCCTGCCAAGCATCAATGTGGTTTTGCAGCTCAGTTCTGGCTTTATATGTCTCAATTGCCGATTCCAGGGTCGGTTCTTGAGCATGAGCTGAAGATAAAACTAACAGGCTGGTCAACACAAAGGCGGATATAAACTTCAAGAAGACTCCTGATATATTTGTGCTTTTAATCTTTGGGCTCGATGAAAGAATTATCCCAAGGCGTTGAATACGCGGACCCCCAGTGGAAACGTTCCCAGTCGACAATCCGCCATGTTTTCAATTTGTTATCAAGCTCCATGATCATGAAGGAGTCTTCGTCCAATTGGCTTGTACCAACGATCAAAGATGGAACTCCAAAGTGATTCGACAGATTGGTCCAGCCGTGGGAGTGGCCAGCCAGGAAAAGTCTGATGTTGTGCCGATATTCTTCAAAGATATCACTGAGGTCATTGATAATGAACGGTGGGAAATGGCTCATTAAGATGGCAGGCCTACCATCGTTTAGCTGTCGCTTCAACCATTCCCTTTGTTCTTGCCCAAGGCTTCCAGTTTGGACATCGAAACTTGGATGGTGCGGGTCTTGTGTTGGTCCATGAAAGTTGTTTAAAACTATAAACTTCCATAGGCCAAGATCAACCAAGTAGTATGGGGCTGCGCCAAAATGCTCCATGAAAAGCTGCTCAGTCATCTGCCGTGGGACACCTTTTTCGATTGCTAGGTCGTGGTTGCCAATGCATAGATAGCATGGTGCCGGAAACTCTTCAAGAATCGCCTGGGCGATATCAAAACGGTCATTTGGATCGTTGTGATACTCTTCGATGGTGTGATATGGCAGGTTATAAACTATGTCCCCAGCAATAAAGACACCCAAAAGTTGCACAGGTAGCTGAGCCAAGACTTCCCCAATTGCCCTTAGATTTCGCGCTTGTAGGTCATCCTCAAGTACTATGTGGGTGTCGGCGATAACAGCTATGTATTGGAAGCGTTCAAGCGCTTGTTCATCGCCTTCTTCAGTCGAGCTGGCCGATGTAGTGTTTGCCTGAGGCTCATCATACAAGTCAGCCCCACCACAGGCCATAAACAGCAGTGCTATTGCTAAGATGCTGTACTTTTTCATAATAAACCCCCTATTTTAGCCATGATGTCCACGATTAGCTTCGAAAATGATGCCTGGTTTGCAGGCTCAGACTGGTCACCGTCCTTAAACCAAATCAGGCCAGCGAACGATGGTGACGGGAATGCCAAATATCCAGCGTTGGTGGCTTTGCCGTCTGCAGCTATTTCTTCCAAAGGTACAGTCTGACCAGGGGCAGTAACTTCAACCGCGTCGCCAAATTCCGCCTCCCAGAAGTGGGGGCCGTCCCACGCCTTGGTGTCTTTTTCACATGAAGCTCCATAATCCCACTTAAGCCAGTCATCAGGGAAGACACCGCTGATGCTTATGGCTGATTCTGAATGTTCGGCTGATTGGTACTCAGCTGTCAGATGTCCACCAGCAGGTTGGATTATGTAATCTCCTGGTTCTGCGGGCTCAGTCTGTACTTCGAAATCACCATAATAAAGGCCTGTAAAGCCTTGAAATGGTTCTAGTTTTACGTCTAGCGTGCCGCTAGGCTCTTCTTCGCCTTCTGCAAAAGCCTTGATGGTAATTACAAGCTCGTCGGCGGTTGATGATGGATCGTGAATCCATAAAACGGGTTTTTCGGCAATTTCAAGCCCCCATTTTAAGCATTCAAAGGATCTTGAAAAGGTTTTATGTGCTGTATTTACAGACGGTTCTGGCCCCATCACAGGCAGTAGGTCCCTTATGTTGAAGGGGGTGTCAAAAAAGTTGGCCAGATCAAGCTCAATGGTGTCTTCTGGCAGTCCTATGTTTGGTAGCAGTGAAACAGCCAGTTCAACAAGCTGCTCTGGGTCCTTCTTATCAAGAACGCCAATTAAGCCAGCGATCGCATCTGGCAGACTAATTCCAAGCTTGGTCAACAAGGGTTGGATCCCAAATGTACGATTTGCGATGTCCAGAAGGACAACAATGGCTGGAAGCACTTCTTTGTCCAAGGACAAGCGGTTACCTGGCTCGCCGGCCATATTTGCCTTAACCTTGGTTGCGATGTCCTTCAAAGAGACACTGGAACTGTCCCAAATCACACGTAATTGGTCACGCCCTTCTGAAAATTCACCATGCAGCACCAGGTAAACGTTAGAAGTTTCCTCAAGGGTTGCAACTGCATTTTCGTCATCTTCCATAAGGGCAGCTGCTTGTAGCGCATCGTCAGCGGCTTGGGCCAGATAAGTTCCGGCGTACCTCCACAGTTCAGCACCATGCTGGGGAAGCAAAGTAGCGATGTTAGGATATTCATCCAGTAACACCCCAAGTTTATTGGTGAATCCTGGTACAGTTTTTAGTAGTTGGTTCACTCGTTCGAACGATAATTCCAAGTTTTGGGAGCCGAAAAACGTAACAAAAGCAAGCATTAGCTGATTCCAGGAAGAAATGCCATACAGATCAGAGCGATCCCAGTCACAGCAAAGGCGCATCATGGGAAGACCGCTAAATTCCAGGGGTAGGCCACCTTCAAGCGAGAAGATGGGATTTTCGGTGGCGGCTTTCAGGCCGTTAATGCGTTCTTGCTGCTCAAGGGCGCTTTTGTATAGGGCGTCGATTGATACCCCAATAGTTCCTTCGTGTTTGGGCCAAGTCAGGGATTTAAGGGGTTGTGGGGCGTCTGGGTCTTCCTTGTATTTTGCAAGTCCAACCAGTGAGCCAAACATGGAAACTGTTGATTGGAAACGGGCCAAGACCATTCCCCAGTGGGCCTCTTGCAGGTCTGGAACCGTTTGGAGCGCCCAATCAAAAGCATCAAGGGCAGCCAAGGATTCACCAGCCTCCAAGCGTTCTTTACCAATGGCAACATATTGCATGGCAAGTTCCAGGTCTGGGTCTGCAGCATCGGTTGTATCGCCAACGTCTCCATCTGGTCGCCCGTTTTCATCCGTTGCGCCAGGATCTTCAGTCTCAAAAGTGTCAGGGGGGTCAACTTGGTCCCCTATGACATCAACGTCCGTTGGTGTGTCCCCATCTGAACAACCGGCCCACACCATCAAGGGTAGTATGGTAATCAAAAAAGCCATCAGTCGGATTTTCATGAAAAACAACCTCCTAACAAAACGATACAGAGGATAAAACACTAGGCCCCAGGTGTCACGACCCGCAGGCAGGGAATTATACATAACTTGAAGAAAAGTTGACTTTTGGGGCGGGGGCAGGGGCAGGGGCAGGGGCAGGGACAGGGTGCAGGAACAGGGGCAGGAACAGGGGCAGGATCAGGGCCAGGGGCAGGATCAGGGACAGGGGTTATCCAAAGTCGCTTCGTTCGAGTTCGTTCTTTTTCATTCGCTCGTACAGTGCGCGGCGGCTTATTCCTAGGTACAGGGCCGTGGCTGAAACTTCGCCGTCGTTTACCTTGAGCCCCTCTATGATTGCCTGTTTCTCTGTTGCCTCCAGGGCGTCCTTTAATCGGCCGGCCCCTGGTGGAACTGACAGCAGACGCGAAGATGTCGCATCTTCAGTATTTTGAAATGGCCCAGCCCAACCATCACGACTGGTTATCACCATCCTTTCAATCGCGTGTTTAAGCTCTCGCACGTTTCCAGGCCATGAGTAGCGCATCAAGGCATCCAAAGTTTCCTCGGAAATCCTTGGCACTGGTATACCATTGCGGTCCGCCGCTTGGCGCAAAAAGTGCGAAACCAGCAGCGGAATATCCTCAAGACGCTCCCTTAACGCAGGAACCCTGATGGGCAAGACCATGATTCGATGAAAGAAGTCCTCTCGCATCAAACCTTGGCGCACCGCCTGGGACAGATCCATCTTTGTAGCAGTCAAAACCCGCAAATCAACGGTTCTGGAGACGTCACGCCCCAAGGGAAAGACTTGCCCATCCTCTAAAACCCGCAGCAACTGCGCTTGAGCCTTCAAACTGATGCTTTCCACCTCGTCCAAAAGCAAGGTTCCACCTGATGCTGCAACCAGCTTTCCGTCTCTGGCCGATTCAGCCCCGGTAAAGGCCCCTCTGGCATGTCCAAAAAGCTCGCTTTCAAGCATGGATTCTGGCAGCGCCGCTGCATTTACCGCTATGTATGGGCCAGCTGCTCTAGGACTGTTGTTGTGAATGGCTTTAGCAACCAACTCCTTACCAGACCCAGTTTCACCGTGAATCAGAATGATGGCCCTGGATTTTGCGACGTTTTCAATCTGGTCAAACAGATCCTGCATGACGCGACTGCGCCCGATCAGACCAAAGCGCCCAACCTCGTCGCCAGAGCATAAAGTCAGCCGTCTACGCAGTTCGTTGGCCTCACGGCTTAAAGAGACTTTTTCAACGGCGCGTCGGACTGAAGCTAGAATCACCTCGTTATCAAAGGGTTTTTCTATGAAATCATAAGCCCCAGATTTCAAGCACCTTACCGCCATGGAAACGTCTCCATGACCAGTAATCAAGATGACTGGCGCCATAAAACGACGCCTGATTACTTCGGCCAACAGCTCTTCACCATTCATTCCAGGCATCTTGATATCAGAAACAATAACGTCGCAATCTGGGAGGTCTGACCAAGCCAACGCGGCCTCACCTGATGAAAAAGTCCTGACGTCAAAGCGTCGCAGCGTCAGCAGTTGAGCAAGGGATGTCCTGGCAGCCTCATCATCGTCTATGACCACAATCAGGGATTTTTGTAATGGTTTGCTCATGGTCTACTCCTGATGAGGCAATCGAATTGTGAAAACCGCGCCACCATCGTTTGATGCCTCTATCCGGCCTTGGTGCTCGTGCAAAATGGCGTGGGAAATGGAAAGCCCAAGCCCTGTTCCCTTACCAGGTGCCTTTGTGGTGAAAAACGGCTCAAACAGCTTTTCGCCGGAATCAAATCCTGGCCCAGTATCTTTGAATATTATTACCACCGGCAACTCGTGGTCTGGCTCATACCTGGTGGTGACGGTTAGTTGTCGGTTTTCACAGTTTTCCATGGCCTGCCTAGCATTGACTGCAACGTTCATAAATACCTGCCAAAGACGAATGCGGTCGCCTTGTACTAGGGGTAACGATTCATCAAGGTTCTTGACCACTTCCACGCCAGCCAAGCGCATCTGGGAATCCAAAAACTCCAAAGTTTCCCTGATGATAGAGTTTATCTGAACTGGTTCCAGGTCTATTTCGGCCCGCCTAGCCAACGAACGCATTTGGGCAATGATTTTGGCGGCACGGTCCACCTGTTGGTTAACAAGTTCCAGATTTTCCTTGATTTCATCGATCGACCCCGCGTTTTCCTCTAGCATGTAAAGGGCGTTTCCAGCGTAATTTCTGATCCCAGTCAAAGGTTGATTCAGTTCATGGGCCATTGCCGCGGCCATCTCGCCCATTTCAGCCAGCCGTGACGAGTGTGCCAGCATGGCTGCCTGCTCTTTCGCCATGTCTGACAGTTCTTGGTGTTTAGCCTCAGCTACCATAAGGTGCTGTTTGGTTTGACGGGCCATGGATCTAAGTCCGCGGGATCTATCTGATATTACCCCAGCTATAAAGGTGACCGCCACGTAGAAAGTCCCCCTGATAGCATCGTTCCATAACGGTTCATGCCCAACGCCAAGAGCCGCCAATACCAGTGGGACCATACCAGGTACCAAGGCCAGCCAGACCGCCTTTTTGCCAAACCAAACTGCCGCCAACACCAAGGGTACATAGGCAAAATGATTCAGGACGTGCCTATCCTGCCAAACGGTGTTAACCATTGATGCCAGAAAAATATGCACCAACATTCCGATGGTTATAATTGTAATTCTGCTAACTACAGGCAGCTTTTTCACTACAGCATCCTCAGCCGGCGGCGGGCTAGGCCGAATATTAACAGCATATTAGCAGCTTTTTATTTTTTGCTGGAAAAGTCTAAGCGTTTTGCGTTGAGGCTACTGTTGGCAGTTTGACTTTGAAGGTTGAACCAACGCCCGGGGTGCTTTCAGCGTCAATGCGGCCTTGATGCATTTCTACCAGCCTGCGAACCAAGGTCAGGCCAAGGCCAGTGCCCGCAATGGTGGCCGTTTGTTGGTTTTTGACCCTGTAAAATTCGTCAAAAACTCGGGCCAGTTCTTCTGGGGCCATTCCTATGCCAGTGTCCTTAACTGAAACTTTTGCATAAGTTCCATTGCATTGCAGCGTGACTGTAACCTGGCCACCAGTGGGGGTGTACTTTATCGCGTTATCAATTAGGTTGGAAATAACACTGGTGATGGCGTTTGTGTCAGCCAGTATTTCACAGGATTCTGCCTGGCAGTCCAGCGACAGGGTGATGCCTTTCTCGGTGGCTTTTTCAGTTAACGAGTCCACCAACGAACGGGTAATCTGGCTTACGTCCACCTTGGTGCGTTTCAGGACAAAGTTGCCCGTTTCAATGGCCGTCAGGTTCAGTAAATCTCCAATCAAGGTTCGCAAAGCAGCTGCCCTAGTTAGCGAGCGCTGTATCAGATGCTGATTTCTGGCCGGGTCATCCCCTGCAGCGCCTGATAAAATCAAATTCAGCGATGATTCAATGGTAGCAAGCGGGCTCTTTAATTCATGCGCAACCATCGAAATAAACATGGACTTTGCGACCTCAAGCTTTTTCAGAGCCGTAATGTCGCGCAGCACTGCCACCGCGCCCAACGCCTCAGAGCCAGATTCCCTGACAGGTGCGGCATTGACCATGTATGTACAGTCGCCAATCTGGATTTCCTTTGATGCTATAAGCGCTTCCTTGGATTCGATGACTTCCAAAACCAACTCTGGAAGTTCCGGGATTTCCAAGGTTTCTACCGGAATTGGCAGCGGCAGGACTTCAGGTAATAAACGGGCCAAGGCTTGGTTGCGCAAAACTACCTGACCTTGACGGTTCACAACAAGCACTCCATCAGTCATGCAGTTCAAGATAGTCGTGCTCTTGGAACGCTCAAAGGCCACTTCCAGAAGCTGCTGCTCGCGCTCCAAGCGCAATTGTCGAGCTTCCAGGTGAAGTGCCCGTTTCTCAAGGCCATTTCTGACGTGAAGCAACATTTCGTCAGGCGTAAACGGCTTTGGAATGTAACCGTAAGCGCCGCGTTTGGTGGCCTCAACCGCCGTGTCAATGGCGGCATAAGCGGTGATTACCAAAAGCAGGATGTCTTCGTCGATGGCGTGGAGCTTTTCAATCAGCTCCATTCCACCCATGCGTGGCATTTTGAGGTCAGAAATGACCACGTCAAAGGTGGGGTCTGCCTGAAATCGTTCAAGCGCTGCGACGCCATCTTCAGCTGTTTCAACAATGTAGCCTTCCGCCGATAAGATGCGTCTGCATCCCTCACGCATTCCCAGTTCGTCATCTACAACCAGGATCTTTTGGGGCATGCGGTCCTCCTTTATGTTTGGGGACCTGTGGCATCAGGCCAGGATCTTTTCAACCTCCTGGACCAAGGTCTCGGGTGCCACCGGTTTTTCAAGGAAGCGGTCAACTGGCAAAAACTTGCCGTCTGGTTCGTATGTGAATGGAACGGTGTCGTTAACCGAAGTCAGCATAATCAAAGGAATTTCCTTTGTTCCTTCGGTGCTGCGAAGCCTTCTGGCCAGATCAAATCCTTCGCTGTTCGTTGACATCATGACGTCAGTAACGATGACGTCTGGCTTAAATGACAGCGCCAGCTCGAAGCCTTCATTACCGTTGTATGCTTTTTGAATGTTAAAGCCACGGGCTAGAAAAACTGCCTCGTTGACTGCCAGCAGATCTGCGTCGTCATCGATTAAAAGTACTTTGATGGTCTTGTTCTCGGTCTTCATCGTTTTTTCCCCTTAACGAAAATAGTAATCCTCAACCTGATAATCAGCCCCTTCAGCAGCGGTTGTCGCTGAATCAGCGGGCAGACTAATTGTGAAAGTAGTGCCCTTACCTGGCTCACTGTCCACAGTGATGTCACCCGAGTGCATCTTTACGACACCATAGGTGATTGCCAGACCTAGGCCAGTCCCCTTGCCAGATTCCTTGGTGGAAAAGAAGGGGGTAAACACCTTTGACAGGTGCTCAGGGGCAATCCCAGAACCGGTGTCCGCAACGATCAGCTTCACGTTTGTTCCGTTGCTCCCCCTAAGACTGACGTTGCCACCAGGCGGTGTAGCATCGATGGCGTTATTGACCAGATTAACCAAGGCTTGGCGAATCTGAACTCGGTCGATAAGCATCAAGGGCATTTCCCCAATTATCTCGGCAGTGACAGTTACCCCAGCTTCCTGTGCCTTAACCTTTGTAATTTCCTGGACTTCATGCAAGATGTCGTCCAGTTTAGCAGGGGCCTTGGTAACTCTGGATTTTCGGGCAAAATCCAATAGCCCTCTGACGATGTCCTTGCATCGAACCGCCTCGTTTACTATCAGCTGCAGGTCTTCTTGATGCTGGGCATCCTTCAGTTCCTTCATAACCATATGGGAATAAAGCAATATTGTTCCCAGCGGGTTGTTCAATTCATGGGCAACCCCTGCGGACAGTTGGCCCATTGAAGCAAGTCGCTCAGTTTTAAGCAGCGCCTTTTGAGTGGATTCAAGCTCTTTGTGGGAAGCCCGCAAGTCGCAACACGTTTGTTCAAGCTCCTCGACCAGATAAGGCAGGCACATTGATGGTTCCGCCAAGCCCTGACAAACGGCGACAGCCTTTTCCATGCATGTTGCATAACCACAAGCACCACAATTGAGGCGGTCATCCTTGTTGGTTTTATGCATCTGGGCAAGAGCTGCCCGAAGCTCGGCTTCTGATGGCAACGGCAGGTTCATATCCTGAGGAATGAATTCGCGGCTTAAATTAACATCGGCAAACTCACCAAGGGCCTCCGCAAGCTCCCTTTGCGACACGTATCGAGACTTGTCCAATACATAGTTAACCAGCAGCTCTTTTCGGGCCAAGGTGCTGAGATCATTCAACATCTTGGGTCCATCAATGCAGCCCTCACAAAACAGTAAATCGTAAAAAAGCGCATTGGAGCGGCCTTCCGCCAAGTCCTTCAAAGTGTTTATCGCCCTGTCCTTACCCTCGGTCACGACGATGTCGTTAGCCAGAATATCTGGAGAAAGACCTGCCGCTTTTAACAGCCCCCCTGAAACGGCCAAGGTGCGTCCCATATGGGCACGCGGTCCATCGAAGGCCGATGGTAGCTGCTTTTTAGGATCAATTTCCTGCTCGTCAAACATCCGTTGCAGTTCTTCAAAGGTCAAAACTGCATCAAGCGTTGAATGAGCATCCATGTCCGCCATTGGGTTCTTCTTGGCAATACAAGGGCCAATGAAAACCACGTGGACTTGTTCGTCTTTGTGCCTTTGTCTGACAGCCCTGGTAACAGCCAGTTTTGGTGACGTTAAAGGGGCCAAAAACTGATGCAATGACGGCTGGAATTTTTCAACGTAAGTAACAATTGCAGGGCAACATGTGGCGATTATTGGCTGCCCACTACGTCGTGCTTCGTGGTACAGGCGGACGTAGTGTGGGGCCAAAAGCTCAGCCCCAAAGCTGACTTCCCAAACCGCTGAAAACCCAAGTTCCCTGATGGCTTGGATAACCCGTCCTGGCTCGACATCGTCAAAAGCCGCTGGAAATGCCGGCGCTACACAGGCGATCACTGGATGTCCAGACATGAACATCGCCATAACCCTGGAAACATCGTCTTGGACTTGTTTTGCACCTTGGGCGCACACCTTGACGCAGTTTCCACAGGCGATACAACGGTCTGGGATAACTTGCGCTTGGCCGTGTTCGACCCGAATGGCCTTAGCTGGACACTCGCGTACGCACGTATAGCATCTACGACACCGTTCAGGAATTGTCCACAAAACCGCCATATCTAAGTCCAGCTCAAAGGGCTGCCTATGCTAAAGCACAGGGTGAATGGCGAATAACGTGACCGCCATTCACCCTGGCTAAATTTACACCCGCTCCCTGCCAAAGTACTCGGTGTGCAAGAACTGGTGAGAACGCTCTCCAAGTGGAGACTTGAAGAATTGCTCGTAAGCCTCGCGAATTTGAGGGTTTTCGTGGGACTTACGCATGGTTTTACCCTCGTCTTCCCGAAAGATTGCCTCAATTCTGGCCTTTCGTACTGCCTGAGTGGTCATTCTGGGTTGGCCTGCGCCGCCGATGCAGCCACCTGGGCAGGACATCACTTCGATGAAGTGATACTCGGCCTCACCAGACTTGATTTTTTCAAGCAGGCGATTGGCATTAGCCAAGCCGTGGGTCACCGCGATTTTCAAGGTTTTACCTTCCAGGAAGCTCCATTCCGGCTCACAGCCTCTGATGGTGAGTGCCGCTTCCTTGGTTCCTTCCAAGGTGGTAATTGGGGTAACGTGCAGGCCGTCAAACGGTAATTGCCTGCCTGTGACCACCTCATATGCCGTACGCAGGGCGGCCTCCATGACCCCACCGGTGTTTGCGAAGATGTCTGCAGCACCAGATGACATTCCCATTGGGGCGTCCATCTGCTCGTCTGGCAGGCTCGTAAAGTCAATTCCGGCCTGTTTAATCATGTCTGCCAGTTCCCTTGTGGTCAGCACCACGTCAACATCTCGGGACCAGGAAGATTCCATTTCAGGCCGTTGACACTCAAACTTCTTGGCCGTGCATGGCATGATTGAGACCACAAAAACGTCGGTCGGGTGCTTGGCAATTCGCCTGGAATAATAGGTCTTGGCAGCCGCGCCAAACATCTGCTGTGGTGATTTGCACGTCGACAGATTTGGCAAGAAATCCTGATGGAAATACTCGGCGTGCTTAATCCAAGCAGGGCAGCATGATGTTGCCATTGGTAAAGGCCCTGCGTGGTGATGGCCGTCTTTCTTGAATTCCTCTGGTGCCAAGGCAGCTTTAAGGCGCATCAGCAGTTCGTTACCCTCTTCAAGGATCGTCAGGTCCGCCGTGAAGTTGGTATCAAAGACAGCATCAAAGCCGAGGCGTCTTAAGGCAGCCGCCATCTTGCCTGTGACCAAGGTCCCAGGTGGGTAGCCAAACTCTTCACCTAGGGCCGCTCTAATGGCAGGCGCCGTTTGGACAACCACAAATTTGTCTGGATGGTCAATTGCCGCCCAAACCTTGTCGGTTTCATCAAGCTCAGTGATGGCAGCTGTCGGGCAGACTGCCGCACACTGACCACACTGTACGCACGCGACTGTCGCCAAATCTTGGCAAAACGCCGGGGCTACCTTGGTGTCAAATCCACGATTTTGTGGGAATAATGCTGTGACTCCTTGGACTTCCTTGCACACAGTCACGCAACGACGGCACAGGACGCACTTACCAGAATCCCTGGAAAGGGCAGGGGTGCTGTGGTCGAATTTTCGTGGGCTTGTGTCGCCGGTCCAGTCGTTTTGCTTGATGCCCATCTGTCTGGCAAGCGCCTGAAACTCGCATTTTTCATTGCGGTCACAAGTCAGGCATTCGCCGGCGTGGTCGGACATCAATAGTTGCATGACCAGCTTTCTGGCTTCACGGACACGTTTTGTCTTGGTGTAAACCTTCATGCCTGGGGTCGCAGGGGCGACGCACGATGGCACCAGCGCCTTCGCACCTTCGACTTCAACCACGCACAGACGGCAGGCGCCAATGGCCTGAACGTCCTTCAGGTAGCACAGGGTGGGAATATCTACACCACATTTTCTTGCTGCATCTAAAACGGTGGCCCCCTGGGGAACCTGAACCGGTCTGTCATCAATCGTCAGGTTTATCATATCGTTATCTCCTTGGCTCACCTTTAATTACAAGCTTCACGATAGTCACATCGCAGGCACCTACGGGCCTCTGCAATCGCGACCTTCTCGGCAAAGCTGAGCTCAACTTCATCAAAGTTTCTGCCTCGTTCGGACACAGGCTTCATGCAACCCGTTGCACGGCGTTCTTTGGATGGCTCAGCATCAGGGTCAAAGTGCGTGTCAACAGGAATGTCAACGCGCCAAAAAGCGTGGTCCTCACCAGTCAACATGGTGTCAATGCCAACTGCCGCCTTTTCACCACATGCGATGGCGTCGACAACCGACGATGCGCCCATGGTGGCGTCGCCGCCGGCGAACAACCAGTCGATGGAGGTTTTCCCAGTCGCATGGTCGACTTTAATAGTTCCGTCCTTGTTGACTTCAACGCCCAAGTCCTTGAACAGGCCCTTGGTTTCGACCCACTGGCCGATGGCTGCAACAATCTGGTCCACTTCGATGGTGAAGATTTCGCCCTTGATTGGGACTGGGCGGCGGCGACCTGAGCGGTCATAACCACCAAGTTCCATCCTCTGGCAAACCAGTCCTGCGACCTTGCCATCCTTGACGACCACTTCAACCGGGGCGACCAAGGTTTCAAGGCGCACGCCTTCGCGCAGGGCTTCACCAATCTCTTCATCCCACGCTGGCATCTCGCTTCTGCGTCGGCGGTAGACGATTGTTACATCTTCGGCACCGAGTCTAAAGGCGGTTCGTGCGGCGTCAATAGCGGCGTTTCCACCACCGATGACTGCGACGTGCTTGCCAACTTTTGGGTTTTGGCCAAGGTTATGGGCCTTCAAGAAGGACAAGGCCTCGGTGATACCCTCGGCGTCTTCTCCTGGGATGCCCAGTGTTCCACCTTGGGTGGCGCCGATGCCCATAAACACGGCTTGATATCCTTGCTTGCGCAGATCATCAAGGGTGAAGTCGCGCCCCAATTTCTTGTTAAGGTGGATTGTGGAGCCCATCTTCTTGATAAGGTCGATTTCTTCGTCCAGCTTTTCGCGAGGCAGCCTGTAGGCTGGGATAGTCTGGGTCAGCATTCCACCAGCCAGCGATTCGGCCTCGAAAATGTCGGGCTTGTATCCAAGTCGCGACAGGAAGAAGCCACATGTCAAACCAGCAGGGCCGGCGCCGATGATTGCAACCTTCCTGTTCGCGTTCGCAGGATTAATCTGCACGCTTGGCATCTCGGTCATCACGTCCTGATCAACCATGAAGCGCTTGACGCCACGAATCGCGACTGGATCGTCCAGATCGGCACGGCGGCACTTGCTTTCGCATGGGTGGAAGCAAACTCTGGCGCAAATGCTGGCAAACGGGTTTCTTTCACGATGCCAACGCATGGCCTCTGCATAACGTCCTTCACCAATCAGGCTTACAAAACCAGGGACGTCAACGCCGGCTGGGCAGGCGTTTTGGCAAGGTGCCCTGACCAAAGCCGCGCAAACACCAGCTGGGCAGTGCTTGTCCCTGATGTGGGCATCATATTCATGGCGGAAATAGCGAATAGTTGAAAGTACTGGGTTTGGTGCAGTCTGACCAAGGCCGCACAGGGCGGTGTCCTTGATGGTGTTGCCAAGCTCAATCAGTCGCTCGACGTCACCTTCTTCACCACAGCCGTCGCAGATGCGCTCCAGGATTTCAAGCATGCGCTTGGTTCCGATTCGGCAGGGTGCGCACTTACCACAGGACTCTTCCTGGCAGAATTCCAAGAAGAACCTGGCCACGTCCACCATACAGGCGTCGTCATCCATGACGATTAGACCGCCTGAACCAATGATGGCACCAAGCTCTATCAGTGTTTCATAGTCAACTGCGGCGCCCAAGTGTTCTGTGGGTATGCAACCACCAGATGGACCACCAAGTTGCGCTGCTTTAAAGGGCTTGTTGCCAGGAATTCCGCCGCCAACTTCAAAAACAAGCTCGCCAAGTGGCATTCCGATTGGAATTTCCACCAAGCCAGTGTTTTTCACGGCGCCTGCCAAAGCAAACACCTTGGTTCCCTTGGACTGTGGGGTTCCATAAGCGGCATACCAGTCGGCGCCCTTGCGCAAAATCAGCGGGATGTTCGCGTAGGTTTCAACGTTGTTCAAAAGGCTTGGTACATTCCAAAGCCCCTTGACCGCTGGGAATGGAGGCCTTGGTCTGGGCTCGCCTCGGTTACCCTCGATTGAGGTCATCAAGGCAGTTTCCTCGCCACAGACAAACGCGCCAGAGCCCTTGCGGATTTCCAGGTCAAAGTCAAAGCCTGAACCCAGGATGTCAGCGCCAAGCAGGCCTCTTTCTCTGGCCTGTTCCAAGGCGATTGAAAGCCTCTCAATTGCCAAGGGATATTCGGCTCTTACATAAATATAGCCTTGATGCGCTCCAATCGAGAACGCGGCAATGGTCATGGCCTCGATGACGCTGTGGGGGTCGCCCTCAAGCACCGATCGGTCCATGAATGCACCTGGGTCACCTTCGTCCGCGTTGCAAAGGACGTATTTGACATCCCCAGGGCTCTTGGCAGCAAAGGCCCACTTCAGGCCGACTGGGAAGCCTCCGCCCCCACGCCCCCTAAGCCCGGATTTTTTGATTTCATTGATAACATCATCTGGTGTCATGGAGGTCAGCACCTTAGCAAGTGCTTGATATCCTTCCAGGGCGATGTAATCTTCGATTTTCAAAGGGTCAACAACGCCACAGTTGGCGAGGACGATTTTTACCTGCTTTTTGAAGTAATCCAGGTCCTTCATAAGAGGTGTCAACTCGCCAGTTGCGGTGTTCACATTAATGAGGCGAGTAACATGCTCGCCCTTGATAAGGTGGGATGCCACGACTTCAGGTACATCCTCGGGCTTCACGTTTTGGTAAAAGACGCCCTCTGGATAAACAACCACAACTGGTCCCTGAGCACATGGTCCAAGGCATCCTGTCTGGAGCAGTTGAACCTGGTTTTCCAGGCCTTTTTGCGCCAGCTCTTCCTTCATGGCGGCCACTACATCCATGGCGCCAGAGGCGATACAACCACCACCAGTGCAGATAAGCACTTGTTTCTTATCTTTTGCCGCGCCGGCGGTAGTTCCCTGTTGTGCCAATTCCTTTTGTAAAAATTCAAGTTGAGCTTTGTTTTTTATTCGCATGGTCACTCCGTCGGGACGGTTGAACCGTCGGTATACTGGTCAAGAATGGCCTGCAGGCGAGCAGGTTTCACCCTCTGGTGGACGTCATCGTCGATCATCAACGCCGGAGCAAGGCCACACGCGCCAAAGCATCTAGCAACATCTAGGGTAAAGTTGCGGTCAGGTGTAGTTTGACCAACATCAATACCAAGGCGCTGTTTCAAGGCATCCAGCAGTTGCTTGCCACCGCGCACATAACAGGCGGTACCAAGGCAAACCCGAATCAGGTGCCTACCTCGTGGCTGGGTTGAAAAGAAGCTATAAAAGCCAACCACTCCAGCCACTTCGCTATAGGATTTATTCAGCCCCACTGCGATTTGCTTCAAGGCGCATTCAGGCAGGTACCCAAAGATGCCTTGGGCTATCTGAAGCACCGGAATCAAAGCACCAGGCACATCGCGGTATTCAGCGATTACCTGCTCCAAACGGCCCATCAATTCCTCTTCAGAAGCCGTCTCGCATGTGCATTGGTGTTGCACGTTAATCGACATTCCAAACTCCCTCCAAAATAAAGCCGGGGTTTACTGCTGGGCCAAGCGCCAGCAGCGCCTCTGGGCAAAGGGGCGAAGCCGCCCCGCCAAAACACGGCCGGCTGGAAGCAAATTCTGTGCCAAAAATGCTCTGCTATTCAAAGCTGCGTGTTATTCGGGTTTTATTGAGTTGTCATTTTTGAACGGCGTGCATTAGAACTGAATGCTTGGGGCATAGTTCTCCCATGGGAGACTTATGCACACGGTGCGCCAGAACCCAATAGTCAGGTAATGTTGGGTCGAAGATATCGTGGTTAGAAAATGCACAATTTTGACTTGCTTTGGAATGTGTTGTATGCGATAACTGCGGCGCACGTGCGAAGCGCCTCTAGTGTTAGATCTTGGAATGTGTTGTATACGATAACTGCGTGCCATGAGAAAGCGAACTCTACAACTCTGTCTCTGGTGTGTTCTTTGCTTGGCTGGGGCCTTGCCAGCTGTCCATGCTGTGGCTCAACCTGCGGAGATCGTTGCTGTTTTTGACATTGACAGCAGCGATACATCCATGGATGAAGCCACAATGACCCGCCTAAATAACTACATGTTTGGGCGCTTGGTCTCTGCGGGCTTCAGACTTACCCCGCAGGACCAAGTTCGAGAGCGAGTGGTCGAGCTTAAGCGCGAGTCTCACAAAGAGTGTTATGACCAGTCATGCCAAATCGAACTTGGCAAGACTTTGTCTGCACAAAAGTCGCTGGCCAGCCGTTTGATTCAGATTGGCGACGTTTGCCTGTTACAATCGGTGATCTACGACCTCAGAACCGAGACTACAGACAAGGGTGCTGACGGTCGTGGTCCGTGCACTGTGGCTGGGATAATGGCCGGCATCGACCAAGTGGTGGCCAAATTCAAAGGTGAAGTTGCGCCAGCGGGTCCTTCAACTGGTGGTCGTGTCGAGACTGGTCAGATTTTTGACCGTGGCGCCGACATTGTTAACGTGAAAACCGATGAGTCTGGTTTTTTGGTTATTCACAGTAACCCAAAAGGCGCCACTATTTTCATTAATGGTAAGGAAGTCGGTCAAACCCCGCTGCAAGAAGAATATCCTGCTGGTCGCTATGTTATTGTTGCTGAGTTTGGTCGTCTCTATCACCCGGCTAGACAAGAGATTTCACTGACCAGGCAAGGTTCCCGTGTTACTTTGGACCTGAAACCATCATTCGGTTCTGCGAAAATCACCAGTTCGCCGTCCAAGGCTCAGGTATGGCTCGATGGTGAATTGGTTGGGGAAACTCCACTTGAGCTGAATCAAAAGCCATCAGGAACCTACAAGCTGCGTCTCCAGTTGTCTGATTATCTGCCCAGTGAGGGCGATTTGGTCATTAAGGACGGCGAGCAGAGCTTGCATCACGGGGCATTAGTTTCGAACTGGGGCCAAGTACGAATAGCGAGCGTTCCGTCAGGTGCCACAGTCTATTTGGATGGTGCCTTAGTTAAAGCTGTAACTCCGTGTCTTTTGGATCGAGTCAAACCCGGGGCGCACATTGTCAAGTATTCCTTGGCTGGTCATGGTGAGCGCAGCGAAAAAGTAACCGTCGTGCGCGGTGAGACCGCCTCGGTTTCGACAGAACTTCAACCGATGCTTGGCCTTCTGGTTGTTACTGCGACTTACCCTGACGGCAGCAAGTGCGAGGGTGATTTAAGGGTGGACGGCCAATTGGTAGGTCAAACCCCTTGGTTAGGTGATGTTTTGGCTACCTCTCACACTGTCGAGGTACAGTGCGCAAAGGGTAAGGGTAGCCAGCAGGTTGCAGTACCTCACAACGGTCGTTCGGATGTAAATGTTTCGATTCAAGTTGCTCAGCCCAAGCTGCCTCCGCCGGCGCCAAGAGTGGCTCCTGCTAAGCCGAAGTACACCTCTACACAAACTTACAGTAAGCCCAAGCAGCGCAAGTCGGCGGATGAACGCGCAGTTTCATTCCCACTAAGCCTTTCATTTACCGAGGGGCTGTTGCGATATGATGGTTCCGTTATTCGTACCCGGGTGCAAATGGGCTTAGATCTAGGTTTTCGCATAAAATCCGCCCCTTGGTTTGTGCCCGGTTTTGGCTTTTGGGTGATGCTTGAGTCCCCACATGAAGGCACATTCAGGCCAGGCATCCAGTGGTATTTTGGCACCTTCCCGATGTATGTGCGCACAGCTATGATGGTGACGCTGTCATCCAATGCACAGGTCGCATTTTTAACCGGCTTCGGAGGCGACATCCCCTTGTGGCGCAACGGATTCTTGGCCCTTGAGTTCCAAGTTGGAGTATGGACCAAAAACGTAGTCCCAATAGACTTCCGCTTTGGCATAGGCCATCGGTTCTAAGGGTTTTTGTAATGCAACAACTTGTGCATTGGGCTGTCTTATTTGTGATGTTCCCTGTCATTTTAAGTGGTTGCGGCGACTCGGATGAGCGGGCCTACACGGTGGGATGGTTTCCACCCATTGTTGACGAATCAGATTGCTCCAATGGTTACTGTCTTATTCCCGCAGGTACCTTCCAGATGGGTTCACCCGATAGTGAGTCTGACCGTCAAGGCGATGAAGGACCAGTACATTCAGTGACAATTACCCGTTCTTTTTTGATGCGGCAGACCGAAGTGACACAGATCGAGTGGGAATCGTTGATGGGCAACAATCCATCTTATTTCAGATCCTGTGGAGATAGGTGTCCCGTAGAGGGGGTCAACTGGTACGACGCAGTTTCCTATGCAAATGCCCTTTCCAAATCAGAAGGTTTTGAAACCTGCTACACGATTGAGAATTGTTCAGGTACTGCTGGTAATGACCTTGATGATTGCACTGTGACTTTTAAGGGCCTTGGTTGTACAGGTTATCGTCTACCCACCGAAGCAGAATGGGAGTATGCCGCTAGGGCCGGTGGTACATATTCAAGGTATAGCGGCCCTGTCAGCTGGATAGCATGGTACTACGCTAACAGTGATTATACTACTCATCCAATTGCCCAAAAGGCCCCTAATGCATGGGGTCTGTACGACATGCTAGGCAATGTGTGGGAGTGGGTGAACGACAGGTACGATGCCAGCTATTACAGTGCTTGCTCATCAGGTTGTGCAGACCCCACAGGACCATCGACAGGCTCTGCCCGGGTTTATCGCGGCGGTTCCTGTTACAGCTACGCCTGGCTCGTGCGGGCGGCTCTTCGCGGCAACAACGTTCCCCGCTCCCGCAACGACTTCGTCGGGTTCCGCGTCGCCAGATCGGTGCCCTAGATCCTTGGCCCTGCGCCCCCAATCCAGCCCCTCACCAAAAACCAGCTTGCGTTCGCCTTCGCAGTGTGCGATAAACACACGCCATGAGAAAGCGCACTCTACAACTCTGTCTCTGGTGTGTTCTTTGCTTGGCTGGGGCCTTGCCAGCTGTCCATGCTGTGGCTCAACCTGCGGAGATCGTTGCTGTTTTTGACATTGACAGCAGCGATACATCCATGGATGAAGCCACAATGACCCGCCTAAATAACTACATGTTTGGGCGCTTGGTCTCTGCGGGCTTCAGACTTACCCCGCAGGACCAAGTTCGAGAGCGAGTGGTCGAGCTTAAGCGCGAGTCTCACAAAGAGTGTTATGACCAGTCATGCCAAATCGAACTTGGCAAGACTTTGTCTGCACAAAAGTCGCTGGCCAGCCGTTTGATTCAGATTGGCGACGTTTGCCTGTTACAATCGGTGATCTACGACCTCAGAACCGAGACTACAGACAAGGGTGCTGACGGTCGTGGTCCGTGCACTGTGGCTGGGATAATGGCCGGCATCGACCAAGTGGTGGCCAAATTCAAAGGTGAAGTTGCGCCAGCGGGTCCTTCAACTGGTGGTCGGGTCGAAACAGGTCAATTGTTCGACCGTGGTGCCGACATTGTCAACGTGCCAACCGATGAATCTGGATTTTTGGTTATTCACAGTAACCCAAGTGGTGCCACCATTTTTATCAATGGCAAAGAGGTCGGCCTAGCTCCGCTACATTTGGAATATCCTGCAGGGCACTACGTGATCGTTGCAGAGGTTGGGCGTCTTTATCACCCAGCTCGCCAAGAAGTCAATCTAACCGCCAGGCAAAGTGCCCGAGTCACCTTCGATTTGCTGCCAGCATTTGGTACCGCGAAGATTACTAGTTCGCCGCCTAATGCCCAGGTATGGCTCGATGGAGATCTTGTTGGTCAAACCAACCTTGAGATTCCTCAAAAGCCATCCGGGACCTACAAGGTACGCCTTCAGTCACCGGATTATCTTCCCAGTGAAGGTGAGTTGGTCATTAAGGATGGCAAAACTAGCACCTATCATGCCGATTTGGTGGCGAATTGGGGGCAATTGTGGGTTTCCAGTGAGCCCAATGGCGCTACGGTTCATCTGGATGGTGCACTAGTCGAAGCCAAGACTCCTTGTCTTGTAGACCGGGTCAAACCTGGGGTGCATGTTGTTGGATACTCACTGGATGGCTATGGTGAACGCAGCGAAAAAGTAAATGTAAAGCGCGGCAAAAGAGCCACTGTTTCGACAGAATTACAGCCAAAGTATGGTCTTTTGGTTGTGACCTGCAGTTACCCTGGCGAAAGTGTCTGCGAGTGTGATCTGTGGGTGGACAACAAATCGGTAGGTCAAACCCCTTGGCTGCATGACGTTTTGGCTACGTCGCACAGAATCGAGGTGAGGTGTCCAAACGGTGGTACAGGCGGCGAGACGGTTACAGTTGCGCACAACGGTCGTTTGGATGTGAATGTCTCAATCTATGTCCCCCCTCCCAAGCCACCGCCTCCGGCCCCAAGAATGGCGGCACCAGAGCCAACGCCCAGCTACGACGAGCCCAAGTCGTCCAGTTCGTCCAGCTCCAGGTCGGCCAGTACGCCCAGCTATAGGTCGAGGGGTGAACGAAAAGTCCTCTTTCCATTGACTCTTTCGATTACTGAGGGGCTGTCACTGTATGAGGGAGCAGTTAAGCGTACACCAGTGCAGATGGGCTTGGACCTTGGTTTTCGCATAAATGTGATTCCTTGGTTTGTTCCTGGTTTTGGTTTTTGGGTAACGCTTGAGTCCCCACATGTAGGTACATTCAGACCGGGTATCCAGTGGTATCTTGGTAATTTTCCGATGTATGTGCGTACAGCGATGATGGTAACGCTGTCATCAAGTCCTGCAGTTGGATTTTTAACTGGCGCTGGTATTGACATTCCCTTATGGCGCAACGGAATTTGGGCGCTTGAGCTTATGTTAGGAGTGTGGAGTAAATTTGTTTGGCCATTTGACGTCCGCATCGGCTTTGGCCACCGATTCTAAAGGCGTTTAGTAATCTAACCAAAACCAGCTTGCGTTCGCCCTTATGGTGTGCGATAACAGCTTGCCATGAGGAACCGTGCGCTGCGACTCTATCTTTGCTGTGTCCTTTGCTTGGCTGGGGCTTTGCCAGCTGTCAGCGCTGTAGCCCAATCTGCGGATATCATCGCTGTTTTCGACATCGAGAGCAGTGATACATCCTTAGATGAAGTCACGATGACCCGCCTCAACAATTACATGTATGGGCGCTTGGCTTCTGCTGGCTTTAAGCTTACCCCACAGGACCAAGTTCGAGAACGTGTTGTTGAGCTTAAACGCGAGTCTCACAAAGAGTGCTATGACCAGTCATGCCAGATCGAACTTGGTAAGACAGTGGCCGCTCAAAAGTCGTTATCCAGCCGCTTGATTCAGATTGCTGATTTGTGCCTGTTGCAATCGGTGATCTACGACCTTCGAACCGAGACCTCTGATAAAGGCGCCGATGCCCGCGGGCCTTGTACTGCCGCTGGGATAATGGCTTCAATCGACCAGGTAGTCGCCAAATTTAAAGGCGAACCTTTAACTAAGGTCGCTGCAAGTGGCGGTCGTGTTGAAGCTGGTCAAGTTTTTGACCGCGGTGCGGACATAGTTAACGAGCCAACCGATGAGTCTGGGTTCTTGATTATTAACAGCGCCCCTACTGGTGCAACTATCTCGATTAATGGTAAAAAAGTCGGGCAAGCCCCTTTGCATCTGGAATATCCAGCGGGGCAATACATCGTTGTGGCTGAGCTGGGTCGTCTTTATCACCCATCACGCCAGGCAGTTTCGCTGACCAAGCAAGGCGCTAGGGTCACTTTGGATTTAAAGCCTGCATTTGGGTCGGCGAAAATCACCAGTTCACCCCCAAAAGCGCAGGTATGGCTTGAAGGTGAATTGGTAGGCGAAACCCCGCTTGAGATCCCCAAAAAGCTGTCTGGGACCTACGAATTGCGACTTCAGCTGCCTGACTACCTGCCAAGTGAAAGCGAGCTTGTCATCAAGGACGGTCAAGAAAGCTCGCATCACAAAAATTTGGTCTCAAATTGGGGCCAGATTCATGTAACAACTGACCCACCAGGTGCTGCAGTCTATCTGGATGACGTGTTGCTTGAAGACAAAACCACCCCATGTCTTTTGGAGCGGGTTAAACCTGGGGTACACATCGTAAAATTTTCCCTACCTGGTCACGGTGAGCGCAGTGAAAAAACGACCGTTGTGCGTGGTGAAGATGCCTCAGTTTCAACGAAATTACAGCCAATGCTTGGCCGTTTGGTGGTGACCTCCAGTTATCCCGACGGAGTTGTATGCGAAGGCTCTTTAAAGCTGGACGGTAAAGTCGTGGGCCAAACTCCTTGGCTTGGTGACGTCCTCGCCGTGTCGCACAAAGTTGAGGTGCAGTGCCCAAACGGTTGGGGCAGCCAGCAGGTTGTGGTGCCGCACAACGGTCGTTCAGAGGTGAATGTACCAGTCTCTGATCGTCCTTCTGTTCCACCAAAATTAGCGTTCAAGACCACACCCAGCTTCGACGCCGATGAACCAACCTCACAAGAGCCTGAGCCCACTCATGACGAACCCAAGCCCAAGCCGTCAGAGCGCTCAGTCACATTTCCGCTTAGCCTGTCCATTACCGAAGGTTTTTCTGCAATCTACAAAGATGAGTTTTCTGACAGTTACAGCGATGGCATTAGGCGTACAAAGGTGCAAATGGGGGTGGACCTTGGTTTTAAAATAAAGGCCGTTCCTTGGCTTGTGCCAACCGTCGGCTTTTGGCTGCAACTTGAACGTCCCCACATTGGTACTTTTAGGCCTGGTATCAAGTGGTATTTACTCACACGATTATTTATTCGCACATCCATGTTGGTATTACTGTCGTCTGAATCTGCAGTCGGCTTTTTGGGCGGTTTTGGCGTTGAATTTATCCTATGGCGCGACGGTTTTCTAACTATTGAAACGCAAGTCGGATTTTGGAATATAGACTGGATACCGGTGGATTTCCTGCTCGGGATAGGTCATCGATTCTAAATGCACGCGTATGAATCGTGGTGGCTAGTTGCCTGATTTAGGCTTCAGCTGCAATCTTTGATGCAATTCGTCGAAGGCTTTTTCAGCATTTCTGGTTATGTGTTCTTTGATTCCAGCGTCCAAACCGGTAACACCAGAAATTGCGGTTTCCAATGCATGCAGGTCCAAAACCACCAAGCTGAAGCATTCGCCGTTGTCAGAAAAGTACATGTCCTCAACTCTGGTTCCAGGCAGGCTTATCTCGGTGAGCTGTTCAGCAACTCTGCGAGACAGTTGCTCGTCATCAGCAGCCTTGCCATAAGCCGCTCCACCAGTCATGGTCTGTTGATAATCTTGGGTCAGTCCCGCAAATCCAAGATTCATGGTCTCGGCGATTTGCTGGCGGCCTCTGGCTGTGGCCATATCACGGCACATGGCCAGATTATTGGTGCCACCCATGACACCAACCCCACAGATCCATTTCTTCTTTTCGCCAGAGAATGCGGAGCATCCCTTGTAAGCCCATTCTGGAGCGCCTTTCATGCTCTTTGCAAAGCTGGCACCCGTTTTTGCTGTTTGCTTTTTTGCGCATCCAAAAGCAAACGCGATCATCAGCGACATCGCCACTAGTGTGATTTTCCTTAACATAACTCCTCCATTTTACTTTGCCTTCCCTTAAGGCAAGTAGTTGATACCCCAAAGTTTCAAACGACAGCCACTAGGCGGCTGGCGCTGACTACCTTAGCATGTTGCGTGCCAGGGACCTCGGTGCCGCCAATCATCCCCCACACTGATGCTGGATGCAACATTAATTAACGCCCAATCAATGCCTTTACGGATTGCGGTGAAGTGATGACTCCCTGCAAAAAGCTTCAAGTGGTCATGTGACAGTCACGTGACTAGTCACACCCAAAATCAGGATTTTCAATGCAGACTTGGACGTAAGTAACACCCTTTCTGCGAAGGGGGCCAATCCCCAGTTTATCCCGCCAGACATGCTGTTCTTTTGCGTTTTCCATGGTGTTTTCCAAAATGTGGCCTGCTGTGGATGTCTCTGGAAACTGCCAAGAACGGTCGTCTACCCAATCAACCACAAGGCTCTTTAAATAAAGACATTGTTGTTGGGCCAGTCGTTGTTTTGCGTGCTCAATTGCAAACTCTATAGCCTTTTCTTTTTGAAAAGTTGGTGCTGACACGCCAATAGCACATAAGCGATTACCTTTCCCAAGGCTTGGATTTTTAAGCCAGGCCGGAATGGGGCCTCTGAAGGCATCAGGTAGTATTTTAGGTGCCAAACGTTCATAACCATGAAAACAGGCTACAGCCCACATCGTGTTGGGTTTACTACAAGCTTGCTTCCGACATTCTGACCTTGCTCCCTTGCCTTCACGGTCAAACCACCATCCCACAACTCCAATTCCCTTTAAGGTCCCTTGGGTTTCGTGCATCGCCACCCCAAAACTGTCTCGTAACCCTGTCGTTCTTGAGCCTGCTCGAATACGACTGCCCAGAACGGCTTCTCCAGCCTTTGCAAGTGCCATGTCCGCGGCTTGATTCCAGGACGTTACCGGGTCAAGGGTTGGGTCAGAGGAACCTACGAAGCATCCAGAGGAGCTGGGGGGCAGTGGAAACCTATAGTTGGTTATTTGCACATCCGGTCTGTGGGTGCAGCCGGCTAAAAAGACAAACAGCAAAATACATAGCTTGGGCACTAGAAATCCTCGCTATTAACGCCAGCATAATATAACCAAAAGGCGCTTTTTGGTACCAGTGATTTCTGATATGATTGGTCGGATATGGCACAGGGTTTGCATTTGATGACAATGACGACCTTTGACTGGAGGTGCTTATGAAAGCTCGATTTTTATGTGCTTTGCTGCTTGTCGCTTTGATTCCATTTGGAGCCACCGCCAAGGATGCGAACCTTTCTTTGGCCGAGATTTACGTTTCAGCCGCGGATGGAGTTGTTTTCGTTTTGGGGCTTGATAAGGCAAAACAAAAAGCCGGCCATGGGGCTGGTATCATAATGACAAGTGCTGGTGACATAGTCACAAACGCGCACGTGGTTTTGGACTATGACACCGGCAAGCCATATCATTGGCTTACAGTATTTTTGAAGCCTGAAGAGATTACTGGAGACGCTGAAAACGACTTTAGCCTGGGCTTTCAGGTGGATGTGGTTGCAATCGATCAAAAACAGGATCTTGCCCTTTTGCGGATGAAAAGGGCCCCAGCCGGCTTGGTTGTGGTGCCCGTTGGCGACTCTGAAAAGGTGCCTGTTGGAACTAATGTCGCCGCCATTGGTCACCCGGGTGGGGCAGGGCTTTGGACTTTGACTGCAGGAACAATTTCCAACAAAAGGCGCAACGGAGATGTGGATATTTTTCAAACCGACGCGGCCTTAAATCCAGGCAATTCTGGGGGGCCTTTGTTGGATGCGCAGGCGAATGTCATTGGAATCAATACTTATATTGTGCGCCAAAATCAAGATGGGATGAGCCTCGAAGGTCTTAATTACGCGATTCGTTTTGGGCAAGTGGCGAAGTGGCTTGAAGGCCAGAACGTTCAGCTTGTCAGGGCTGGTTCAGCGAAGGCGGTAAAGGCTGCGAAGGCGGAGCCTCAGGCCGTGGCAGTTGAGGAGCCAAAGGTACAGGTAGAGGCGCCAGCGAAGGTTCAAGCTGAGGTGGCAGCTGTTCAGCCCGTGGACCCGCCAAAGGCTGAACCCAAGGTGATTGCGGATGAGTCTGCAAAGGTTGAAGCAGCTGGTCCTAAGGTGGCAGCAGCTGGTCCTAAGGTGGCAGCAGCTGGGCCTCAAAAGGTGCAACCCAAGTCTAGTCCAGCTGTAAAACCAAAAGAAGGCGCCGTTAAACCTGGTAAAGAGCCTGCAGCCCCAAAATCTGCTGCCAAGAAGGCTCCTAGGCCATTTCCAGGTCCAAAAGGTGAGCGGATGTTTGGATATCCTGACCCAGACATGGACCCTGATGAAATCGTTAAAAAACTGCGATCAACTGTTGAAGAACACGCCGAAGATGCCTTTCAGGATCTGCACATTCGTTTTCCGAGTCAGCCAAAAAACTAATTGACCTGCTGCTCATCCAAAAGGTCCAAAACAGCCATTGGATTCAATTTCGAGCTGATATCCCGGATGATTCCGTTGGAATCGATCAGTATGTACGAGGGAACATCCGCAGTGTCTCCGTTGGTTACATAGGTCTTTGCCGCCTTGTGATAGGCGTCTACCAGCACTGGGAAAGGTATTGGATTTTGTCGTAAAAACTCGTCTAAGTCACTACGTGAGTCTTCATCTTGCTCCAGTATCACGACGAGCAATATTTTCAGCCCTTTGTCCTTGGTTGCATGGTGAAGTTTTATTACATCGGGAAGGGCCTTGCGACATGGAGTACAGCTTGTGCTAAAAAAATCTAGTAGTACTGGGCTCTTAGGATATCCTCGTCTTGGTTTTTCAGGATATGCAATCTCTGACAAACGGTAGTTTTGATCTTCAAGGTCCCGAAGTTCAAGCTCTGGAGCTTTTTTACCAACCTTGACGTTTTTGGCAACAGCGACTGCTGGACCTGCAGACGCGGCCGCCAATAATAAAAAACTTGAAGTTATGGCTACGAACCTAAGCATTTAAATCCTACCTTTACCATTGGTTTCAATACCTACATCCTTTAAACACCGGCTGGCGGCATCTTTGATGCCCGATTCAAGCTGCGAGACGCCGTTCTCCATCGCCTTGGTTTTTGTGATGCTTGCGCCTTTAACTTGGTCGAGACGTTCCACATGCACGCTACGCCCTGAATTCGCCTGAACTAATTCAACCCGTCCAGTCGAATGCATGTAATAAATCTGCATGTTTTCACTGGCTAAAGAGTTGTCCAGGACCACCACCAACAACCAGTCGGCTTTTGCCTTGGCCCCGGCGGATCTTGCAGCGTCAGCGTCCCCATCTAGCAGGGCTTGGACTTCATCGTCGTCCAAGTTGATTCTGGAGATTCGAAAACCATTTTCTGTGGCAATTTTCTTTGTGAAACTGGTTATATTGCGGGTGGTTTGTGATTGTGGGACTAATTCTCCATCGCAAAGCATCAGGACGTGGACTGCAACTGTCTTCCAGGATTCCCCAATCATGCGCTCGGCCTTGTCAATTCCAGCGGCCAGCTCATTTTTCAGGGCTGAAACAGTCTTGATAACTGGGTCATCCAGGACTGTAAGGGCAGGCAATTCTGAGGCGCTTTTAAAGGCCCTTTGGAAGGTTGACAAGGCCTCTGCGGCATTGTTTGCGGCCAGAAGGGTCGTTCCCTGCCTATACAGGTTAATCGCAGTTGTGGCCTTTGCTTGCTCTGCCTGTTTAAGCAACTCCTGGGTTTTTGCATATTCGCTTTTTGGATACGCCAACAGCGCACAGCAATCGTGTTTTTTTCTTTTACCTTTGTGGTAGGTGTCTATCACCTTCCATCCGGTCAGCGGGACCTGACGTCCTTGAATTTCAAGGGATACCTTGTGGCTATAGGTGTAGTCACCGTCTTTTTCTCGGGTATCAGATGACAAGTTGCTTTGAACTGTAACTCCGAAGTGATTCACTAGGTTATTAAGGGCGTTGCTTTCGGCGAGCCCCCTGCAGTCATCAAGGGATTTGGCGCTTGAGGTAAAACCGCTGAAATACAAATAGTTAAGGTCGGATCCAGGGGCTTTTGTACACCACTCAGGTCTGCCTTTACCAAGGGCATCAGAGGCAAGCAGGGCGAGGCCGAGCGAGATAAGGATAAAAGCAGGAGCTTTTTTACAATGGATAGGCATAAGGCATCCCAGCAGACCCTAGCGCCAAGGATTATCTGGCAAAGCGATTGTGGGGTCAAGAGGCGTGGTGCCGCGGGGTCAGGGACAGGGTCAGGGCCAGGGACGGGGACAGGGTCAGGGCCAGGGACGGGGACAGGGTCAGGGCCAGGGACGGGGCCAGGGACGGGGCCAGGGACGGGGA
>ERZ795051.1039-NODE-1039-length-38312-cov-5.769140_pt1 | contig 38312 bp, 33 predicted proteins | sample MGYA00375135_ERZ795051 | MGnify/ENA primary metagenome ERZ795051 (study PRJEB30180, sample SAMN05720222) | activated sludge metagenome | isolation source: Anaerobic digester | place: Japan | collected 2015-05-26 ... | reverse complement strand
GATCGCTAAAGAAACAATAATTGTTCTTTTCATATTTCTTCACCTTCCAACGTCAGCGCTCTGGGGACGCGCCACTTGTGGCGCGTACCCAGCAGCGCCTTGTTCAACCAGATTTATGTTCTAAAGTATTATTCATAAACCTAAATCGCTTGAATTAAGTATATCATAATCCAATACACGGTAAGAAGCATTCCACAAGTCTTCAAGCACCGGAATGTATTTCTCAAAACGTTTGGCCAGTTTTGGCAAAACCACTGCATCTACTGTGAATATCTCATAGTGAACTGGCTTGATTGGGGGGAATGTGCCCGGAGGCCATGCCTTGACTTTCCCTGCTTCGGAATACTCTCTCATGGTCTGAGCCATAAGGGAGTGAAAAACAACTAGAATCTTTATGTTTTGTATCGGGAATGTATTGTTGTTGAAGACAGATGCTTTGATTGTTTTGCCGTCAACTCGACTGCTAGATATTTGAACCTGCGTTGTATCGGGTGCTGAGTACTTTGATTTTTCAGGATTTAATGACAAACGAGAAAACTGACGGCTGTTTGTTGTCGATATTAGTGAAATGTACTTCGCTGGAACTGCAAAGTTGAGATTTTGTCCCTCGACCATGCAACTAGTAGCTATACCTAGCACGGAACCATCATCTATTAGTACAGGACCACCACTGCTACCAGGAGATATTGGCGCCGTGATTTGGACAACAAGGGAATTAAGGTCTTTTCTTATCCCGCTGACAATCCCCTCGGAAAGTGTGTTTTCGAGTCCTTTTGGATTGCCAATAACAACAACAGAGTCACCTATATCAGGCTTATTTGTTGAAATTAATAATGGGCGAACTGTTTTTGGAGACTTAATCAGTGCAATATCACGATCAGGATCATAACCCAAAACAGAAATCGCTTCGCACACTACCCCGTCTGAATATTTAATTTTAAGCAATTTACTTCCAGATACGACATGTAAACTGGTTGCAATTATGTCGCCGTCCAATATCGCGAATCCTGAGCCGATGCTTAGGGGAACTGAATTCTCATCATATGTAGATAATAAAACGACCGAATCTTTTGACTGCTGATAGATTGCTTTAACCGAGAGTGTTTCACCCATCGCAGAGCTAAAGGCTGCCAAGAGGAATATACATAGGCTTCTAGGCACATTAATGCGATGCGCTGTTAGTGCATGAAAATATGGCTGGCTTTTCATATTAATGCTCTCAAGTTGAACAGTATTTATTCAACGAACTTCAAGTTGTCTTTATGCGGCATAAAGTTCATCCAGTCGGGTCCCATGATAGGCTCGGATAAACGATGGGTCAATCCATTGTTCTTGCTTGGGGAGCAGGCGGTTCCGGCGGAGGGGAGGGCGGTTCCGGCGAGGAATGAAGTTGTCTTTATGCGGCGGTTTTGGCAGAAGTGCAAAGACAACTGGCGGCGGGGGCCGCATAAAGACAACCTGGAGGCCGGACATGGACGATCTGATCGTGGAATTCAGCGACTGGGACCGGGTCTTGCGGGAATCGGTGCCGGTGGCCTTGCAAGCGGGTTACCGGGAAGCGGTGGTGAAGTTCCTTTACTGGCTGCGGGAAAAAGGGAAACAGCCGAACGTGGCGACGTTCAAGGAGCACCTGGAATGGAAACGGTCATATTTGCCACCGAAGCAATATGAATTGCGCCGCAACGCGTTGCGATGGTACTGGCAGATGGGCAAAAAAAGGAGAATTCAGGCGCCGGAAGTCGGGACTCAGAAGGGAAGCAAGCCAGATATCCGCCGGGGCGCGGCTCCGGCTAGGGGACCTGCCGCAACCGGGAACCGGCAACCCGTAACCTTCAACCAAATGACGGACGTTCCCCCGCTGGGCAAGGCGGATCTGGGGGGCGCACCCTGGGAACGGAAAATGGTGGCGCGCATCCGGGAACTGCATCTGGCCTGGAAGACGGAGACGACCTATCGGCATTGGGCCCGGCGGTTGGTGCGGTTTTGCGCGCCCAAGCCGGCCGAGGACCTGAAAGGCGAGGACTTGCGCGGGTTTCTGTCGCATCTGGCCGTGAAGGAACGGGTGGCCGCCGGCACGCAGAAGCAAGCGCTGAACGCCGGCGTGTTTTTCTTCCGCGAGGTGCTGCGCCGCTCGCCGGGCGACTTGGGGGATTTCACCCGGGCGCCGCGGCACCGGAACGTGCCGTCGGTGCTGAGCCGCGAGGAATGCGGCCGGCTCTTCGAGGAATTGCCGGGAACCGGCCGGCTGATGGCGGAACTGATGTACGGAGCGGGCCTGCGCCTGAGCGAACTGCTGCGCCTGCGGGTCAAGGACGTGGATCTGGAGCGCCTGCAACTGGCCGTGCGGGCCGGCAAGGGAAACAAGGACCGGCTGACGATGATTCCGCGGTCGCTGGCCGCGCGATTGAAGGAACACCGCGAACGGCTGCGGGGATTGCATGAAAAGGACCGGGACGCGGGCTTGCCGGGCGTGGAACTGCCCGAGGCCCTCGAACGCAAATGGCCCAAGGCCGGCGAAAAATTCGAGTGGTTCTGGTTCTTTCCTTCGCGGAACCTGATGCGCGACCATCGCAGCGGGATCGTCCGCCGGCACCACGTGCTGGATGCGACGTTCCAGAAGGCGATCCGCGAGGCGGCGGCGCGGGCCAAGCTGGACAAGCGGGTGACGCCGCACACGTTGCGGCACAGTTTCGCGACGCATCTGCTGGAAAGCGGAACCGGCATCCGCGATTTGCAGGACTTGCTGGGGCATGCGGACATTTCGACGACGCAGATCTACCTGCATACGGCGAAACAGACCGGCGTGGGCATCCGCAGTCCGCTGGACTGAAGAAGCCGATTTCCGTTTCGGCTTGTTCCGTGCCCGGCCCCGGCGGGGCCGGCCACAACCACCCCGCCCTCCCCTGCCCGCTTCAGGCGTAGCGGCGGATTTCGTCGAGGGGCTTGCGGTTCTTGGGGCGGACGGTTTCGTCGGCGGGATAGCCGAGGCAAATCAGCATATCCACTTTCTTGGCGCGGGAAATGCCGAGGCGTTTTTTGACGGCGGCTTCGTCGAACCAACCCAGCCAGCAGCTGGCGATGCCGTCTTCCGCGGCCTGCAGGACGAGGTGTTCGCACGCGATGCCCAGATCGACGAGGCTGTACTGCACGCCGCGGAAGTGCGCGCCGAGGCGGGCCGCCAGCTTCATCTTTTCCGTTACCACGGCCACGAACGCGGAAGCGTCCGCGGCGAATTTGTTCATGCCGTAGGGCGCGCGGCCGCAGGATTCTTCGGCCAGCGCGCGGACCTGGGCGGGATCGTCCACCACCACGAACGACCACGGCTGGGAATTGCAGGCGGAGGGCGCCAGGCGCGCGGCCTCGAGGCAGCGGTCGAGGATTTCGCGGGGAATCCGTTTTCCCGGCAGGTATCGGCGCGTGCTTTGGCGGCGGCGGACGAGATCGAGGAAGTTCATGGGGAAACCGTTTTCAATATCCAATATCCAATAATCAATATCCAATGTTCAATTGGTTCGGGCGGCCATGGGGGGCGCAACAGCCGAGTTCACGCTTTTCTCCGCGAGAAGCGCAAAACGACCACGACCAGCCAGAGCACTCCGACCAGGACCCAGCCGCCGTAGAACACCTGGGGTTCGAGCCACCAGCTCCAGCCCGCGAAGCCCCAGTCGGAAAACGGCCAGAGGATGGGCGTGATGAACCGGCCGGTTCCATGGGTGGGCACGTCGGTCAGGACGTGGATGGGCCAGGCCAGCGCCGGCAGCCACAGCGCGCGTTTCCACGCGACCAGCAGGCCGTAGCAGACGGCGATGCCCAGCAGGCTGTGGGTGACGTCGTAGAGGAAAAACACGAAATCGGGAATGCCGTGCCAGCGCACGCCGTTGCCGGCGAACGCATCCATCATGAAGTGGATGCCCAGCGACGCCAGATCGGGGAAAATGCCGAAGAAAAACGCCGCCCAGAGCGTCCAGTCGGAAAACAGCCAGCGGCGCTTGAAATCGCCGCCGGGCCCGCGCCGGCCGCCGGCCAGCCCCGTGCGGCTGCACAAGGTCGCGCCGAGAACGCCGTGGAACAACGTATCCACGCGGGCCTACCCCGCCGGCGCGTTGGTTTTCAGGAACTCCGCCACCTGCTCCGCGTGGCCCATCGCCAGCATCCGCCGCGCCTGCTCCCGGGCCGCACCGAGGTCGATGCGTTCGATCTGGCGCTGCACGGCCGGCACGGCCATGGGGTCCATGCTCAGGATCCGCAGCCCGATGCCCAGCAGGAACGGCAGCATCCGGGGATCCGAACCGAGGTTGCCGCACAGGGAAGCCGGTTTGCCGGCTTTCTCCGCCGCCCGCATGATCCAATCCAGCGCGCGCAACACCGCCGGATGCCACGGGGTGAACCAGTCGGCCACTTCGTCGTTCGTGCGGTCCACGGCCAGCAGGTACTGGATCAGATCGTTGCTGCCGATGCTGAGGAAATCGGCTTCGGCGGCCAGTTCGTTCGCCATCATCACGGCCGAAGGCAGCTCGATCATGACGCCGAGTTCGGGCATGCGGTTGGGCACGCCTTCCTGCTCCAGCTCGCGCCGGCAGGTCTCGGCGAGATTGCGCGCCGCCTGGAATTCGTCGAGCGAGGCCACCATCGGGAACATGACCTTCGCCTGCGGATTGCCGTGGGCGGCCCGCAGCAGCGCGCGGAGCTGCTGCTTGAAGATCGCCGGGTTCCGCAGCGAGAACCGCAAGGCCCGCAGCCCCAGGAACGGATTGTTGCCGTGGTCCACGGGAAAATAGGACAGCGCCTTGTCGCCGCCGACGTCCAGCGTGCGGAACACGACGGGGCGGCCTTCCATTTTTTCCAGCACCCGGCGGTAGCCCTGGTACTGCTCTTCTTCGGTCGGGAAGGTGCTGCGGACGATGAAGGGGAATTCGGTGCGGTAGAGGCCGATGCCCCGGGCCTTGACGCGCAAAGCGACGTCGAGTTCGCTCACGAGGTTGAGGTTCGCCAGGAGCTGGATTTCCGCGCCGTCTTTCGTGCGGGTTTCGGACTTGACCAGCCCGGCCAGCCGCTCGGATTCGGCCAGGGTGCGGATGATGTCCTGCATGGTCTGGATGGCTTCGGGGCCGGGGCGGACGATGATCTGGCCTTCCTTCGCGTCGAGCAGGATCGGGGTTTTCTCCGGCAGATGCAGGAGGCGCTGGTCGGCGGCGATGACGAGGGGGATCTGGAGGGCCTTCGCGAGGATCGCGACGTGGGAATGCTGGCCGCCGCCCAGGAGAACGAGACCGGCGGCGCCTTCCGCCGAAAGCTTGAGGATGTCCGACGGGAGAAGTTCCTCGGCGATGATGATCTGGCCGGTGTAGTCCGGTCCGGAGCTTTCCAGCGTCGGAGCCGAAAGGTTGTGGAGCAAGCGGTGGCCGAGGTCTTCGACGTCGAGGACTTTTTCGCGGAGGGACGGATTGGGGCTGTGGGCGAACAAATCCGCATAGCGGCGGACTTCGTCGAGGATCGCGGTCCAGGGATTCTTGCCGCCGCGGATCTGGGCGCGGATTTCGCCGGAGAAGGCTTCGTCCTTGAGCATCAGGACGTGCGCGCCGAAAATCATCGAGGCCGCGTCGTGGAGCTTGTCTTCGAGGCGCCGCTGGAGTTCGAGGAGCTGGCGCTCGGTGGCGGCCAGGGCGCGGTCGAAATCCGCTTCCGTCAGGCCGATGGGGCAGCCGGCGCCATCGCCGTCCTTCAGCAGATATTGGCCGATGCGGGTGGACAGGCCCATGCCGACGACGTTGGAGGCCCCCTGCCCGCGCACGCAATGGGTGCCGGGACCGAATTCGGAATCGGAGGCCGCCGCCGGCGGGGGCACCGGTCCGGATTCCTCGCCGCGGAGTTTCATCAGCAAATGGGCGTTTTCGATGACGCCGGCGAGCTGGGAGGCGATGACCTGGAGGGCCTGGACGTCGTTCGGGGTGAAATAGTTCCACTGGGGATCCTGGACGGCGATGACGCCGACCGGATTCATCTTGCGCAGGATGGGCACGGCGAGGAACGAAACGAACTGTTCTTCGCGGCTGCCGGGCACGTGCTTGTAGTGGGGATTGTCCGTGGCGCGCGCCTCGCAGATGGGCCGCATTTCCTTGAGGGTCATGCCGGTGACGCCCTCGCCGATCTTCAGCCGGAGGCGGCCGACGAGATCCGGATTCAACCCTTGGTTGGCGCGCAGGACGAGATCCTGGGTTTCGGGCTGGTAGAGGTAGATCGAGCAGACGGCGGCGCGCATGTGCCAGGCGACGGTGGACACGGCCTTGGCCAGGAACGCGTCGAGGCCGGTCTCGAAATCGAAGAGACCGACCAGCTCGCCGATGTCGCACATCAGCGCGACGTTGTCTTTCTGGAAATCGCTCATGAACGGCTCATTTCCGGTCCCGGCCGCCGATTCCGGCGGCGAGGCTTGACTTCACGCCCAAAAAAAGTACCTTTCTCGCGTTTTCGTTTCCGCCTGCCCGATGGTGTAACGGTAGCACAGCAGACTCTGGATCTGTTTGTCTAGGTTCAAATCCTAGTCGGGCAACCATGCCGCAAAAGCCGCCTGCGAAGGCGGCTTTCGTCGTTCCGGGGTGGGGCCCAACGTTGGCGCCGTTCGCTTTCCGCGCTCAGCTGACCCGGATCGGCATCAGCACGTAGACGAAACTGATCGACGAACGGAGCACGCCCGGGCTGGTGTCGTCCAGCAGGTCCAGATAGACATCGTCGGTCGTCAGCGCCTTGAGGGGATCCATCAGGAACGCCGGGTTGAAGGAAATCGCGATGTCGGGCCCCTTGTACTTCACGTCCATCGTTTCGCGCGCTTCGCCGATTTCGGGCGCGGTCGCCAGAATCTCGAGGCGGTTCTTGGTGAAGGTGAGCTTGACGCCGGAAACGGCGTCGATGACGAGCTGGGAGGTGCGGCGGACGGCCGTCAGGAGGGTTTCGCGTTCCATCGCGACGCGCTCGCCGTTCGCCTGCGGAATCACCTGGCGGAAATTGGGATAGGTGCCTTCGACCAGCTTCGAGACGATCAGGACGCGGTCGAATTCGAAGGCGATCTGCTTGGGGGTGGCCAAAATCTTGACGGTGCCGGTCTCGGCGAGGGTGCGCAGGAGCTCCTCGACCGTCTTGAGGGGCACGATCAGATCCATTTCGGCGTCGGCGGGGAATTCGACCTCGTGTTCGACGAGGGCGAGTCGGCGGCTGTCCGTCGCCACCACGCTGAGCTTGCCGGCCTTGAAGCTCAGGAGCACGCCGTTGAGGAGCGGGCGGTTGGCGTCCACCGACGCGGCGTAGGAGGTCAGCTTGAGCATGTTGCGGAAGGCGGCCTGGTCGATGACGTAGGCCTTCGGATCGGCCATCTCGGGCAGGTTCGGATAGTCGGCCTCGGAAATGCCGTGGATGCGGAAATAGGAGCTGCCGGCCTGGATGGAGGCGACGTTCTGGTCGCTGACTTCCATCTCCGCCTCGTCCACGCTCAGTTCGCGGAACACGCCGAAAATGCGCTTGGCGGGCAGGGTCGTCGTGCCGGCTTCGGCCACGTCGGCGTCCAGGGTGGCCCGGACGGTCAGGGACATGTCGGTGGCGGTCAGCTCGAGCTTGCCCTTCTGGGCCTTCATCAAGACGTTGGAGAGGACCGGGAGGGCGTTGCGGGGGTTGATCACCGATTGGACCTTCTGCAGACAATCGATCATCGCTTCTTTGTTGACCTTGATTTTCATGCCGCCTCCGAGCTGCCTACTGTCTTCTTCATATATAAGTTCAAATCAGTCTTATCAGTATGTCCTGTGGACAGTGTGGACATCAAGAAAAGAATCGCCGGGACGGGCCTTTCGAGGCCGGAAAGGCTGTCGAAAAGAACCCCCTCCCCGCTGTGCCCAACCGGAACAACCCGGACTTGTCCACAAACCGCCCCCGCTTGTCCACAGGCATCGGGGGAGTTGTTGCGGGGTTTTCCACAGCCGCGCCGGGCCGCAAGGGCGCGCATGGGAGTGGCGGAAAACGGCCATCCGCTCCTTTTCACGAAGGGGCGACCACCCCTCCGAGGCGTTGCTGGAGCGAGAGGATGGTCTGGCGCAGGCCGGAATCCATCTTCATCTTCGCCGCCACCGACCGGTGGGCGTGCAGGACCGTCGCGTGGTTCCGGCCGAAGGCGTTGCCGATGGACGGCAGCGACTGGTCGGTCAGTTCCCGGCACAGGTACATGGCGATCTGGCGCGGGAAGGCGATGTTGTTCGGCCGCTGCTTGCTGGTCATGTCGCCGAGGCGGATGTCGTAGTATTCGGCGACCATCCGCTGGATGCCTTCGATGGTCAGCGCGGTCTGGTTTTCCTGCTCGATCGTGTCGCGCAGGAGGTATTCGAGCGCCTCGGTCGTCAGCGGCTTGCGGGTCAGCGAGGCGTACGAGGCCGCGCGCAGGAGCGAGCCTTCCAGCTTGCGGATGTTCGAGCGGACGTGTTCGGCGATGAAGAAAAGCGAATCGTCGGGCAGCTGGATGCCCATCTGCTCGCGCTTGCGCCGCAGGATGGCCACGCGGGTTTCGAGGTCCGCCATTTCCATTTCCGTCACCAGGCCCCACTCGAAGCGCGACACGAGGCGCTTCTGGAGGTTGGCGATCTCGCCGATGGGCCGGTCGCTGGTCATCACGATCTGCTTGCCGTTTTGATGCAGCGAATTGAAGGTGTGGAAGAATTCTTCCTGGGTGCTTTCCTTGCCGGCGAGGAAATGGATGTCGTCGATCAGCAGCAGGTCGATGTGGCGGTATTTCTTGCGGAACGCGGCCAGCTCGTGCTGCTGCAGGGCCTGGATGAATTCGTTGGTGAACGTTTCGCAGGTGGTGTAGCAGACGGTGCCCTTGCCGCGCTTGAGCAGCGCCTGGCCCATGGCCTGGATCAGGTGGGTCTTGCCCAGTCCGGTGCCGCCGTGGACGAACAGCGGGTTGTAGGCCCGGCCCGGCGCTTCCACCACCGCCAGCGCCGCGGCGTGCGCGAAGGTGTTCGAGGGACCGACGACGAAATTCTCGAAGGTGTGCCGCGCGTTCAGCGGCATTCCCAGGCTGCACGTCTTCAGCGGGCGGCGCTTGGGCGCTTCCTTGTCTTCCGGGGCGGCCGCCGGCGCTTCGGGCGCCGGCCGGGAGCCGTCCACCACGAAGGCGATCGCCAGCTGCTCGTGCCCGGAGGCGCCGAGCGCCTTGCGGATCAGCGGCAGATAGTGCTCTTCGAGCCAGTCCTGGTAGAAGCCGTTCGGCACGGCCAAGGTCAGCTGCCCGGAACTTTCGTCCCCGACCGCCTCGATCACCCCGATCCAGCGCTGGAACACGTCCGCCGACATCGCGGACGACAGGAATTCGCACGCCTGCGCCCAGATTTGCTTCGCCTTGCTCGTTTCCACGAAAATCCTCTTCCCGCCTCGGTCCGCCAGTCTCGCACGGCCGGCGGCTCCGGCACAATCCCAAATTCACCCGCGGTTTTCCGGCTCCTTCCGGCTTCGTTTCGACTCGGCTGGAAGGGCCTTTGGACCACTTATCCACAGCTTGTTCACAGCCGTTTCCGGGTCCTCGGTTCCGAAATCGGTTTCGACCATAGTCACCGCACGCCGATCGGACAAGACCCGTTCGGTGGGTTTTCGGAAAAAATCTTCAGACCCACGTCATATGGGATATGAAATCATGAAGATGTCCATATGACGTAGACTTTCATTTTGTTCAAGAATTGCCGCTCCTATCCGTTGACAAGGTGTTTTGGGGTTGAAAAGTGCCTCAAATCCGTTGAAAATCCCCCCATTCACAGCCCGTACCGGGCCGGGAACCCCGTAAAACATGAACAAATCTACACCCCCCCGCGTTCTCGCAGCCACCGGCATGGAGGAAAACGACGTCCGCTACGCCACGGGACTGGTCGCGACGGACCCCTTCGGGGTGCTCGTGGACGCCCGCGGACGGCTGCATTTGGCCATTTCGGCCCTGGAAGCGGCCCGGGCCCGCCAAACCTGCCCGCGCGCGATCCTCCACACCCCCGCGGAGCTGTTCGCGGACGCCGCGCCGCGGCGGCGCACGCTGGGCGCGCAGATGCTGGCGCTCGCGAAAAAACTGCGCGTGCGCGCCGTGCAGGCGGGCCCGTATTTTCCGTTGGGCATCGCGCGCGAACTCGAACGCGGCGGCGTGAAAGTGAAATTGGCGGAGGCCCCCGCGTTTCCGCAGCGCGCCGTCAAAACGCCGAGCGAAATCGCGCGCATCGCCAAATCGCAGCGCGCGGCGATCGCCGCGCTGCGCGCCGCGGTCCGCGCGCTGCGCGAAGCGGACGTGTCGCCAAGCGGCGTGCTGAAGCGCAACGGAAAAATCTTTTTGGCGGAAGATCTGCGGGCGCTCATCGAGCGCGAGCTGTTCGCGCGCGGCTGCACGGCCGAAGGCACCATCGTCGCGGTCGGCCCGCAGGGCGCGCGCCCGCACGACGTCGGTTCCGGCCCGTTGCGCGCGGGCGTGCCGATCGTGCTGGATATTTTTCCGCGCGACAAAACCACGGGCTACTGGGGCGACGTCACGCGCACCGTGGTGCGCGGGCGCGCGAGCGACCAAGTGCGGCGCATGCACCGCGCCGTGCGCGGCGCGCAGCGGCTCGCGCTGGCCATGGTGCGGCCCGGCGTGGAATCGCGCGCGGTGCAGCTCGCCGTGGAAGATTATTTCAGGAAAGCGGGCTTCGAGACGAAGCTCTCTCCGCCCGGCCGGGAAAGCGGCTTCATCCACAGCGTCGGCCACGGCGTGGGCCTCGACGTCCACGAATCACCCGGCCTGCGCCACGAGCCCGGACGGATCGCCGCGGGCCACGTCCTCACCGTCGAACCGGGTCTGTATTATCCCGGCGTCGGCGGCGTGCGCATCGAAGACACCGTGGTCGTGACGAAAACCGGTTGCAGAATCCTCGCGACTTTCCCGAAAAATCTGGAACTATCGGCGGGATGAAGAAAGTTCTGCTGTCCATTTCGTTCCTGCTGGTCGCGGCGGGGCTGGCCGGCTGGATTTGGCTGCGCCGGTTCGAGCGCGGCCATCTCTACCATCCCGTCGCGGAGATCGCGGCCACGCCGGCGCAGCACGCGCTGCGCTACCAGGACGTGCAGTTCAACGCGGCCGACGGCACGCCGCTGGCCGGCTGGTGGATTCCGGCGAACAGTCCGCGCGGCACCGTCGTCTTTTGCCACGGCAACGCCGTCAACGTCGGCGACGTCGCCGCGCTCGCCCCCGAATTCTTCAAGCGCGGGTTCAACCTGCTGCTGTGGGACTACCGCGGCTACGGCGCCAGCGCCGGCCGGCCCAGCGAAAAAGGCTTCTACGCGGACGCGCGCGCGGCGTTCGACGCGGCCAAGGCCATGAGCGACAAGCTGCCCATCCTCGTCTACGGCCATTCCCTCGGCGCGGCCGTCGCCGTCCAACTCGCGCAAGATCGCCCCGTCGCGGGCCTGATCGTGGACGGCGGTTTTCTGTCCACGGCGGATCTCGCCCGCCGGTTCTATCCGCGCCTGCCGTTCGATCGGCTGCTGTCCGAGGCCTACGATTCCGGCCCCAAGGTGGCGGCGCTGGCGGGCCTGCCCAAGCTGTTCGGCCACAGTCCGACCGACCAGACCGTGCCCTTCCAGAGCGGCCGCCTGCTTCACGGCGCGGCCGCGAACCCCAAGATATTCGTCCTCCTCGCCGGCGCCCACAGCGACCATTCCTGGTTCGTCCCCGGCGCGCCCGGCAACGCCCAGTTCGAAGCGTTCCTCGCCCAGTTCAAGCGCTAGCGGCGGGCTGTGGATCGAAAAGGTAGTGCGGGTTGGCCCAACCCGCCGATCCCGAACCCGGCGACTTGGGCCAAGTCGCCCTACCCGAACAGCCGGTTTGTCGGCTCCGGCAGGGCGGGGTTGGCTTTCCCCGTGGTTGCGTGCGCGATGTTCCAAGCAAATCCCCCCAATTGACCCCGCCCGTGCTCCGGCCTATCCTGAGAACCGATCGGCGGGAATTCCCGCCGCGCAATGCCCGCATGAAGGACACCATCATGGGAAAAATGATCTGGTTGGCTCTGCTGCCGTCGCTGGTTCTGGCTGAAACCCGGCCCTGCACCATGCGGCAAGAAGCCGTCTACGTGGACGTTCATACCGACAAGGTGATCGTCTGCGCCGACAACAAAGAAATCGCGGAGTCAGAACTCTCGACAGCCGAAAACGAATTCGAAAAGCTCATTCAAGGCATGGAGCGCGTCCGCAACGTTCGGTATCCCGTTTTGCTTCTCAGGCCCGGCAGCGAACGGCTCCAACACACCCTCCTCAAGCTGATCCGCAAATGCGACGTGGATATCGGAATAGAACCTTGGGAATCGGAACGCCCCTTTACCCGTGAAGAACTCGTCAAGAATTCGGAAATGGCCATTGGTCTCGAAGCGGGCCGTTCTTCCGGCGGAGAATATGAATCCATGCTTCAATTGGACGACCTGCCATTGCCCACTCCTCTGGAAGCGAAAACCGAAGGCAAGGAGCCCGTATATTTCGAATGCCGGAACAATCGGCTGTTCTCCATTTCGATGGAGCAGTCCGTGGAAGCCGTTCCCCAAGCGGAAGGGTATGCGTTCGATTATCCAGGCGAAGAAACGAACGAGAAGTGGTTCGGTTCGCAGCTGGCCAAGCTGGACCCCGAAGCGCATTACATTCACTTTTATGTGCGTCCGGACAGCTTTGTCATTTTCCGAAAAGCCCGCCAACTGACTTGGTACAAGAATCTGGATTCTCGTTGCGAGCTCGTGGATCAGGCCGGACCGCTTCCCGGCGCCTCAGGTGTAAACCTGCCCACTCCTGGTACCGCGCCGGGGCAAGCAGATGTCGTGGTCGAGATTCTGGAGACGGATGGCGCCGGAAAAATCGCGCCGGTGGATCCGCGCGGGATGGCGGACCGATTCGATTCCCAGGACGCCTACGTCTCTTGCCTGACGTACATGAATCCGCTCAACAACGCGGACGTGATGGCCCAGTGGACCGTCATGGATGCCCTCTTCCGCACGAACCACGTCCGCCTCGGCGTGACGATGTGTTCGATCGGCTGCGGCGCCTCCATCCACGTGGACGACGTCGAACGCGCGCGGCAGATTCTGCAAACGGCCGTCCGGGACGGGATCATCGACAACTCCATCCTGAAAATGGAAATCGCATGCCCGCCGATGCCCGGCAACGCCCCGCCGCGGGCATCGGCCCCAGAACCGTGACGTTCCGCGCTTGCGCCCGCGCCAGTCTTGCGCGGCGGCGCAGCCCTTGACGGGCGTGCCGAATACTGTACATTAAATCGTACAAAAGGAGCTTCCCCATGGTCCGCCTCAATCTCGATGAAGACGTCAAGCCCCTGTCCGAATTCCGCGCGAGCGTCGCGTCGTGCATCCGCCGAACCCGCCAGACCCGCCGCCCGCTGGTCATCACCCATCACGGAAAGTCCGCCGCCGTGCTGTTGGGCGTTTCGGAATACGAAGGGATGATGCAAAAAATGGAACTCCTCGAGGATATCCGCCAAGCCGAGATTCAATTGGCGCAGGGTGCCGGCGTTCCCCATGCGGCGGCGCTCAAGCAGGTGTTGGCCAAGGTGCGCCGATGAGGATTCAATGGTCGCCTCTGGCCATCGAGCGCGTCGCGGAAATCGCCGCTTTCATCGCGGAAGACGATCCCAGCGCCGCCGAAAAATGGGTCCGGGCGGCTTTTGCGCGCGTGGAGCAACTCCGGCAATTTCCGAAAAGCGGCCGCCGGATTCCCGAAAGCCCGCGACCCGATCTCCGCGAGCTGGTCTGGGGCAATTACCGCATCATCTATCGCTTGGAAGCCCGGCGGATTTCCATCCTGACCGTTCGGCACCTGAAGCAAATTCTGCCTCTCGAAGAACTGTAACGCGCCCCGGCGCGCTCTGCGGACTCGGCGAGCCCGCCCTGCCCCGTGGATCGAAAAGGCAGAGCGGGTTGGCCCAACCCGCCGTTTCCCGTTGCGTGGCGGACCGTCGGAAACCGCGCAAGCTTCCGGTCTAGTCCGCGATGGCGCGCGCTACTGCAACGCAGTGGCCAGCGCAAGGAGCGTGTAGGCCGTCACGAGATTGGGATCGGCTTCCCACCAGCGGTTGTTGTCGTTGAACCAGGAGCCGTCGGGACGTTGCAGGGCGAGGAGCTTGCGGACGACTTCTTCGCGCCAGGCGACGGTGCGGCCGTCGGGCAGCGTCAGCGTTTCGTCGCCGGCGGCGGCGAGGCTCTTCGTCAGCACGTTGAAGAAGTAGTAGAGGCCTTCGGCGCCCATGCCGGGATTTTCGTCGAGCGTCCAGTGGCGGCTGGCCCAGTCCTTGGCGGACTGCACGCGCGCGTCCTGCGCATCCACCTGCGCGTAGATCAGCGCGAGCAAGCCGGCATAGGTCATGCTGCCGTAGGAGCGCAGCGTCACTTTGCCTTCGGCGTTGGTGACCGAAGCGCCCGCGCCCGGAGAATAGGCGAAGCCGCCTTGGTTGTCCGCGTCTGCGCTCATGTACGAATTCGTGTTCACGCCCTTGAGGTTCTGCACCTGGGCCAGGAACGACTGCGCGGCTTCCCAGTCGAGGTCGGCCTTCGGTTCGCCGGCGGCGCGGAGGTCTTCGACGTCCTGCGTGAGGCGCATGGCTTCGTAGGCCATGTAGGAATTGGACAGATCCGTGTAGGGCCGCCCCTGGTCGGCGTCGTAGCCCATGCCGCCGCCGTAGGCCCCGCCGCCGTCGTACTGCATTTTCGCGAGATAGGTCCGCGCGTTCTGGATCACCGGCACCAGTTCGGGCCGGCCCAGCGCGTGCAGCGCGGTCATGCAGATCGCCGTGTTGTAGTTGGCGAGTCCCCCGCCCTTGCGCTCTCCCGCCGGCTGCCGCCAGATGGAGCCGTCTTCCTGCACGCTCGTCAGCACGAAGACCATGGCGCGGTCGATCGCGGACTTGTAGGCCGCCGGATCGGTCTTCTGCAGCGCCCACATCGCCAGGCCCGTCAGCGCGGGTGAATCCGCCAGCGCCCAATGGCCGTCGGCCTGCTGCTGCGCGGCCAGCCACGCCGCGCCTTTCGCCATCGCCGCGCGCGCTTCCGCTTCCAGCTCCGCCGGCACGCCGCCCCACGCCGCGCCGGCAAACAACGTACCCGCCACGATTCCCAGAAGACTCTTTTTCATGCCGTTCATCCTTTCCGAAAACCGAGTTTCAATTCGTTATAAACGCCGCGCCGGCGCCGGCGGTTCACATCGTTTTCGCGCGCCGGAAAGCCTTTGCCAAAAGGCTTTTCTTTTCCGCGCAACTGGTCCAAGAATGCCTGTTCATGTCCGATTCCGTCCAGCCCGAAACCGACGACTTCGCCCTGATGGCGCAGGTGCGCGCGGGGCGCGAGGACGCGTTCCAGGCGCTGGTCGAGCGCCATCGGCGGCCGGTGCTGAACTTTTTTGCGCGCATGGGCGCTTCCCATCATGGCGAGGATCTCGCGCAGGAGACCTTCGTGCGGCTATGGAACTACCGGGAAAAATACAAGCCTTCGGCGAAGTTCACGACGTTCCTCTATACGTTGGCCCGGCACGCGTGGCTGGACCACGTGCGCCGGCAGGTGCGCTTCAAGACGTTTTCCGATCGCTACCGCGCGGAAATGCCGGCCCACACCGACGGCGGGCTCGGCCAGTTGCGCAAGGATCTCGACGTGCAGGCCGCGCTGGACGAACTGCCGCCCAAGCAGCGCGAAGCGCTCGTGCTGGCCGTGCACCAGGGGCTGGCCTACGAGGAAATCGCGCGGATTCTCCGCATTCCCGTCGGCACGGTCAAATCGCGCATTTTCAACGCCCTCGCCGCCCTCAAGGAGACGTTCCATGAAACTCCATCCTGATCCCTTGCAGGATCCGCGCTTCGCGGACGTGCTGGCGCGGCTGCGGGCGCAGAAAGCGCCGGAGCCGGCGGCGGACTTCACGGAGCGGACGCTGGCGCGGACGCGGCAGCCGGTCGCGTGCCATCTGGGCTGGGGGGACGTTCTTTGGCGCGCGGCGGCGGCGCTGGTCGTGCTGGGCGGCGCGAGTTTTTGGTGGATGCGCGCGCCGGCGCCCGTGGCGCGGGCCCCCTCGCCCGTCGAAATCCTCATGGCCGCGCAGCGCGCCGACGGCGGGTGGTCAGCGGACGATCGGCAACTTCGCGCGCGCTACGACGTGAGCGTGACGGCGTTGGCGTTGTTGGCGCTGATGCCGTCCGAAATGGCGCCGTTGGGCGGGCCACAGGCAAAAGCCATTCGGTCAGGCATTTCCTATCTCATTGGGCAGCAGGGCGAAGATGGAAGTTTCGGCGCGGATTTCTCCGGCGCGGACTTCACCCGTTATCTGGCCGGCATGGCCTTGCAGGCGGCGGCCCGCCTGGCCGACGCCGATCCCACCTGGAGAGCGGCGGCCGAGCGCGCACGGGCGCATTTGCCCGATTCCTTCCAGATGGCCAAGCTGAACGCCCATTTGGCACAGCCCGATTCATTCCCGGCGCGTTGGGCCGATGCGGGCGGACCCGTCGCCCAGACGGCGCTGGCGCTGCTGGCGCGCTGATAAGCCCCTCCTCCGTTTCGGTCATCTGCCGCGCTCGCATCGGCATATTCAACACTCTCGCTTATTATAATAAGTGAGAATCCTGAGTCGTCTGAAAATCATTTAAATCTTTACAAAAACGACGGAAAAGTGTCTCACATATTATAATAACCGAGAGTGATCGATTGGCGTTTCCGGCGATTCGGCTTTCTGTCGAGAGCGATCCCTTCCCCGGAGCGGGAAATGAGCTCCAGGAGATGTCCCGGCGCGGCCTCCGAAGAGACTCAATTCCCGCACTTCTTGAGCCAGACGGACAGGATGGCGATGTCGGCGGGGGTGACGCCGGAGATGCGGGCGGCCTGGCCGAGGTCCGTCGGACGGATGGCGGAGAGTTTCTCGCGGGATTCGTAGCGCAGGGCGCGGATGGAGTGGTAATCGAAGTCCGCGGGGATCCGCTGGCGGACGACTTGCTCGGCCTTTTCGATCTGGCGCCGTTCGCGGGCGACGTAGCCCGCGTACTTCAGTTCGAACTCCACCTGCTCCACAACCTCGGGCGGCAGGTCGGGGTTCCGCTTCGGCATCGTCGCATAATCCATCTCCGGCCGCTTGAGGATTTGCGCCAGGGAGGCGCCCTCGAAGTGGCTGCGGTTCAGGCGGTCGATTTCCTTGGCGATGGCGGCTTCCATGGCCCGGACCTCGCGCAGGCGGTCGGCCGGAACGAGGCCCAGGCGTTCCGCGTGGGGCGCCATCCGGAAGATGGCGTTGTCCTGCCGCAGGAGCAGGCGGTGCTCCGCGCGCGAAGTGAACATCCGGTACGGCTCGTTCGTGCCCTTCGTCACGAGATCGTCGATCAGCACGCCGATATAGGCCTCGTGCCTCTTCAATATAACCTGTTCCCTGCCAAGTAGATGCAACGCAGCGTTCGCGCCGGCCATAAACCCTTGCGCGGCAGCCTCTTCGTACCCGGTGGTGCCGTTGATCTGGCCCGCGAAATAGAGCCCCCCTACCTGCTTCGTTTCCAGGGCATGGGTCAGCTGAGTGGGATCGAAGAAGTCGTATTCGATGGCGTAGCCGGGCGCCAGGAACTCCGCGCGTTCGAGGCCGGGGATGGAATGGATCATGTCCAGCTGTACCTCGAGCGGCAGGCTGTTCGAGGTGCCGTTGGGATAGACTTCCGGCACTCCCCTGCCCTCCGGCTCGACGAAGACGTGGTGATCTGAATGAGACGCGAACTTGACCACCTTGTCCTCGATGGACGGACAGTACCGGACGCCGGTGCCTTCGATGAGACCGCCGTACAGGGCCGAGTCCGTCAGGTGCGATTGGATGATCTCGATCGTCCGAGGATTTGTATGGGTCAGCCAGCACGGGATCTGGTTGGCGCCCGGGACCCAGGGCGCGAACGGCGGCAGCGGGATTGTTCCACGTGGAACATTCGGGGGTTGGCCGGCGGCCGGACCGGTCCCGGACCCGGATTGTTCCACGTGGAACATCCGGGCGGCGGACCGGCAGCGCCAGCCGAAAAACGGCGGCGGCTCTTCGCCGGGCTGGATCAGCATCTTGTCGTAGTCGATGCTGTCCTTGTGCAGCCGCGGCGGCGTGCCGGTCTTGAGGCGTTCCATCCGGAAGCCCAGATCCTGCAACTGGAGGCTCAGGCGGTCCTCGGACGGCTCGTTGAGGCGGCCGCCGGGGACGACGGTCTTGCCGACGTAGATTTTGCCGCGCAGGAAGGTTCCGGCGGTCAAAACGACCGCTTTGGCCTCCAAAAAGCCCGATTTTTGGCCAAAAACGCCCGAAATCCGGTCGTTTTGGACCTGTACGGCCTCGATTTGGTCGGCGATGAGGGTCAGGTTGTCCTGGGCCCGCAGGACGGCGTGCATGCGGGCGGAATAGGCCGGCTTGTCGCACTGGACCCGGTTGGCGCGGACGGCCGGCCCTTTGCGGCGATTGAGCACCCGGAACTGGATTCCGGTGCAGTCGGTGTTCAGGGCCATCTCGCCGCCGAGGGCGTCGAGTTCGAAGACCATGTGCGATTTGGCGATGCCGCCGATTGACGGATTACAGGACATCCGCGCCGCGGCCAGCGGATCCATCGTGACCAGGGCCGTGCGGACGCCCAGCCGCGCCGCGGCCAGCGCCGCTTCGCAGCCGGCATGGCCGGCGCCGATCACCACGACGTCGTAGGAGTTCATCGGGAGGGTGGGGGAGGGTGAAAAATCATATTGTGATGAATATCACGATAAAGAAATGGCGCTCGAAAACGGAAGCGTCATTTGCCTACACAAAACCTTGAAAATAACCGGTCGAGCATGTCTTCGGTGATGTTTTTTCCGAAAATGAAGCCGATCTGGTCCAATGCGGCCCGCGCATGGGTCGCCGCGGGCAGAAAATCGGCCTCCGAGGCCGTTTTCAGGCGATTTTCAGACGATTTAACCTCATCCAAGGCAATCAGAAGCGCATTTCGATGCCGTTCAGAGATCGCAACGGGCTCCTGATCGCTTCCGGAGGGCTTTTGGACGACTTTTTGAAGGATTTTGGCCGAAATTTCGGCCGTCGGAGGCGATTTTTGGAGCGAAACGGCCATGGAGTCGATTTCGGGGAGGTTTTCAGGCCGAATTTGCCGTCCCAGATCGATCTTGTTGAGCAGAACGAGGATTTTTTGAGGATCGTGGGCGGCCAGGAAGGATTTTTCCTCGGCGGAGAGGTTTTGGGAGGCATCGACGAGGCAAACGCACAGATCGGCTTCCGCCAAGGCGCGGCGGGTGCGGCGGATGCCTTCCTGCTCGATTTCGCAGGGGGCGTCGCGCAAACCGGCGGTATCCACGAGCTGCAACGGGTAGCCGTTGAGGACGACAGCTTCTTCGATGGTGTCGCGGGTGGTGCCGGGGTGGGGGGAGACGATGGCGCGGTCCCGGCCGGCCAGCAGGTTCAGGAGGGTGGATTTTCCGACGTTGGGGGCGCCGGCGATGACGACGCGGGCGCCGTCGCGCAGCACGTGGCCCTCGTGCCAGGTGTCCAACAGGGCCTGGATTTCGCCGGAAACGGCCTCCAAACGGACGAGAATCTCATTTGGAACCGATTGCGGCAGTTCATCATCCGGAAAATCGAGCATGGCTTCGACATCGGCCGAAACGGCGAGCAAATCGTCGTAAAGCTTGCGGATTCGGCGTCCGAGGGCGTCTTCGAGCTGGGCGGTGGCGAGTCGCGCGGCACGTTCGGAACGGGCCTGGATGAGGTCGAGGACGGCCTCGGCCTGGGTCAGGTCGATCTTTCCATTCAGAAAGGCGCGTTTGGTGAATTCGCCGGGATCGGCCTGGCGGGCGCCGGCGGCGAGGAGGGCGTCGAGGATGCGCCGGGCGGGTTGCGTACCGCCGTGGCATTGGATTTCGACCGCTTCCTCGCCGGTGTAGGAGTGAGGCGCGCGGAACACGAGCCAGAGCGCGTCGTCGAGGACTTCGCCGGTGTCGGGCGCGACGGCCGGGCCGTGCGCGAACGTGCCGGCGGGCCGCGCGGCGAGCGCCGGCGCGGCGCCGCGGTACAGGCGATCGGCCAGCGCGAGCGCGCCGGAGCCCGAGAGGCGCACGATGGCGATGGCGCCCGCGCCCGGCGCGGTGGCGATCGCGGCGACGACGTCCGCTGGAGAAAAATCGGCCATGTTTGCGGTGTGATACACCGAAACGGCGCGCGCCGCAATCTTTGCGCGCGTGCCGCGCGCGGGTTTTGTCCACCCGCAGGCTTGCCTTTTCGGGCCTGGATTGGGAGGATGAGGATATGGACGAACGCGACGATCAAGGAATGCGGATCTACCTGCGCGAAATCGGCAAGGTGGAACTGCTGACGCCTGAAGAAGAGGTGAAGCTCGCGCGCCGGATCAAGAAAGGCGACGAAAAGGCTCGCCAGCAGATGATCCGCGCGAACCTGCGCCTGGTCGTCAAGATCGCAGGGGACTACGCGCGGCTGGGGCTGCCGCTGTTGGACCTGATTTCCGAGGGCAACATGGGCCTGATGAAGGCCGTGGACCGCTTCGACCCGAAAAAGGGCGGCAAACTGAGCACCTACGCGGCGTGGTGGATCAAGCAGGGCATCCGCCGGGCGCTGGCGAACCAGGGCAAGACGATCCGGCTGCCGTCGCACATGGTGGACAAGCTGTTCCGCATGCGGCGGATGCAGGAAACGCTCTCGCACGAGCTGGGCCGCGCGCCCACGGCCGCGGAACTGGCCAAACGGCTCGACGTGACCGAAAAAACCGTGCGGTACTGGCTGGAAGTGTCCCAGCGGCCCTCGTCGCTGGATGCGCCGATCGGCGAGGACGGGCGCGAAAGCCAAGGCGACACGGTCAGCGATCCGGAGGCGCGTTCGCCGTTCGAGGAGCTGAACGACAGCCAGCTGCTCGAGGAGATGGAAGAGCACATCCAGACCCTGAACGAGCGGGAGCGGTTGATTTTGCAGCGGCGGTTCGGATTGGGGGGCGTGAAGCCCGAATCGCTGGAAGAAGTGGGGGCGCGGCTGAACATCACCCGGGAGCGCGTGCGCCAGCTGCAGAACCAGGCGCTGGCGACCCTGCGGGAAATGATGCTGAAAGATTGAGCGCACCGGAACCGGCGCGCGCCACCCCGAACGCGGCGATTTCACGGAAGGAGAACGACCATGGCGGATTCCGAACTGCAAGACGTCCAGATGGATGCGGCAAACCTCTACCGCGAGGAAAGCTATACCGATTTGAAAGCCGGCACGATGCGCAAGCTGGTGCCGGTGAAAGCGGACGGGTCCGAGGATCCGTCGCGCGAGCCGATTTTCACGGCGGCGACGCAGATCATGACGCCCGGCGGCGTGCTGCCGCTGAGCGGCGAAGTCGCAGGGGCCAAGACCCTTGCCGAGGCCGTGGCGGGATTCGCGCCGGCGATCAAGCAGGCCATCGCGGACCTGCGCGAAGAGATGGCGGCGATGCAGCGCGAGCGCGCGTCGCAGATCGTGGTGCCGGGGCGGAATGCTCCGCCGCCGCCGCCGGATCTGCTGATCCGCTGACGGACGGCGTGTTTTTGCTGGTTCCGTCGGCCATCGCGACGGACCTGATTCACCCACGGCGCAAGGCCGTGGGGGTCTAGGAGCCAAGCTTGTCGCGAGGCCGTGGGGGTCTTGGTCGAGCGGGGGTCTAGGCTTCGACCGCTTCCAGCAGGTGCCGCAGGGCGGTTTCGGTCGCGGCTTGGCGGATTTCGGCGCGCGAGCCGGAAAAATGGTGTTTGAACGTGGCCGTTCCGTGCGGGGCGGCCACGCCGATGAAGACGAGTCCGACGGGTTTTTCGGGGGTGCCGCCGGACGGGCCGGCGATGCCGGTGATGGCGACGGCGAAATCGGCGCCGGTGGCGGCGCGGGCGCCCGCGGCCATGGCGCGGGCGGTTTCGAGGCTGACGGCGCCGTGAGCGGCGAGAGTTTCGGCCGGCACGCCGAGCAGGCGGATTTTCAGTTCGTTGGCATAGGCGACGACGCCCCCGAGATACCACGCGGAGCTGCCGGGCAGGCCGGTGAGGGCGGCGCCGACGAGGCCCCCGGTGCAGGATTCGGCCGTGGCGAGGGTCTGCTTGCGCGCGAGCAGCGCGGCGGCCAGTTGGTCGAGCATTCGTTCCATGCCCGCCAGTCTAGGACGTGCCGGCGGCTTTGGAAAGTCTGGGCGAGACGTTTTGCGCGTTCCGTGGCATAGTGGACCTTCTATGAAAACGATCTTGGTGACGGGTGCGGGCGGCTTGGTGGGTTCGGAAACGGCGCTGTATTTCGGCCGGCAGGGGTTCCGCGTGATCGGCGTGGACAACAACCTGCGCGAATACTTCTTCGGGCCGGAGGCTTCGACGAAGTGGGCGGTGGCGGAGCTGCAGGCGGCGCTGGGGGAGGCGTTCACGGCGGTGGCCGCGGACGTCCGCGATTTCGGCGCGGTGCGCCAGGCGTTCGAGGCGGCGGGGGCGATCGACCTGGTGGTGCACACGGCGGCGCAGCCGTCGCACGACTGGGCCGCGCGCGAGCCGTTCACCGATTTCGGCGTGAACGCGCAGGGCACGCTGAATCTGCTGGAAGCGACGCGCCAGTTCGCGCCGCAAGCCACGTTCATCTTCACCTCGACGAACAAGGTCTACGGCGACACGCCGAACCGCCTGCCGCTGGTGGAAAAGGACACGCGCTGGGAATGCGCGAGCGGCCCGTACGCGGAGAAGGGCATCGACGAGACGATGAGCATCGACCAGACGACGCATTCGATCTTCGGGGCGTCGAAGGTCGCGGCGGACGTGATGGTGCAGGAATACGGGCGCTATTTCGGGATGAAGACGGGCGTCTTCCGCGGCGGCTGCCTGACGGGTCCGCGGCATTCGGGCGCGGAGCTGCACGGATTCCTCGCGTACCTGATGAAATGCGCGGCGACGGGGCGCGAGTACCGGATTTTCGGCTACAAGGGCAAGCAGGTGCGCGACAACATCCACAGCGCGGATCTCGTGGCGTCGTTCGCGGCGTTCCACGCCGCGCCGCGCGCGGGCGAGGTCTACAACATGGGCGGCAGCCGCTTCAGCCATTGTTCCATGCAGGAAGCCGTGCGCCTGTGCGAAGAGCTGACCGGCCGCAAGATGAAGACGACCTACGTCGAGACGAACCGCATCGGCGACCATATCTGGTGGGTGAGCGACGTCTCCAAGTTCCAGGCGCACTATCCGAACTGGAAGCTGACGAAGAACGTCCGCGACATCCTGGCGGAAATCCTGGAATACAACCTGCCGCGCTGGAAAAAGGAAGGCTGAGCCGGCGATGGCTCCGGCGGGCAACCTGTTCGTATTCGGCGACGGCCAGCTGCTGGTCCGCGCGGGCGGGCTGGAGCCGGCGGGGGCGGATGCGCTGGCGGAGCTGCGGAAAACGCGCGCGGCGCTGGACGATTTCATCGTGCGGCCGCAAGGCGTCCGCGCCGTGGGCGTGACCGGCGCGGCGGACGATCCGCCGGCGGGCTGCGAATGGACCCGGCTGCGGACGCTGCTGGGCGCGGATTCGCCGCACGCGGCGACCGCCTGCCGCGCGCTGGGGTTGCTGAACTGGCGCGCCGCGCACCGCTTCTGCGGCGCGTGCGGCGGGCCGCTCGCGGAACATGCGACCGAGACGGCGCGCACCTGCGCCGCGTGCGGCCGCACGGAATATCCGGGCCTGGCGCCGGCGGTGATCGTGCGGGTGGAAAAAGAGGGGAAGATTTTGCTGGCGCGGCACGTGCAGCGCATTCCGGACCTGTGGACCTGCCTGGCGGGCTACGTCGAGCTGGGCGAGTCGCTGGAAGACTGCGTGCGGCGCGAGGTGAAGGAAGAAGCCGGCATCGAGGTGGGCGAGGTGCGCTACGTCGCCAGCCAGCACTGGCCGTATCCGAACCAGATGATGGTGGGGTTCGTCGCGCAGTGGAAAGCGGGCGAGTTGAAGCTGCAGCCCGAGGAATTGGCCGAGGCGCGCTGGTTCGATCCGGCGGAGCTGCCGAAAATTCCGCCGCGGGGCTCCATGGCCTGGCGCCTGATCTGCGGCGGCTAGGCCAGCAGCATCAAGACGCCGAGCAGGGCGAAGCCCAGCAGGAACAGCGCGCCGGCGAGCAGGAACGGCAGCACCCACGCCAGCACGTTCGCGACGAAAGCCTTGCCGAACGACGTGTCGAAAATCGGCGTCATCACCGCCGCGGAAACGCAGAAGCCCAGCAGCAGGCCCGCGCCGGTGCCGGCGACCGGCGCGGAAAGGAACAGCGCCTGCACGGCCGCCCAGGCGAGGCCGCCGAGCAGGATCGTGGCGAGGGCGCGTCCGAACGAACGCCGCTCGACGCCGGCCAGCCGGGCGCCCCACAGCAGCAGCGCGGCGGCCAGAAACCACCAGGCCAGCACGGCGGCCAAGACCAGGGCGGTTGCGGCATAGAGCGGCAGGAAAGGGTGCATGTCAGATCACGTATTGGCCGGCATCGCCGGAGGAGACGTGGCGGCGGAGGATTTCGGCCAGGCTGAGGCGGGCGAGGGCATCGCGGACCGCTTGGCTGACCTCCGTCCAGACCGAGTGGGCCACGCAATTGCTCGTGCGGGAACAAGCGGCGGGGTCGTCCACGCATTCGACGAGCGAAATCGGTCCTTCGAGGATCTGGATGACGTCGAGCAGGGTGATGGATTCGGGCGCGCGCAGGAGGACGTAGCCGCCCTTGGGGCCGCGCATGCCGCGGACGAGGCCGGCGGTTTTCAGGAGGTTCACGATCTGCCAGAGGTACTTGGAGGAAATGCCTTGGCGTTCGGCGATGTCGTGGAGGTTGACCGGACCATGCACCTGATGGATGGCGATGTCCATCAGCGTGCGCAATCCGTAGCGGCCTTTGGTGGAGATTTTCATGTCGTTGCCTCGTTGGATGTATTTCTCGTACTCTACTCCATTTCTCGACAATGGCGAGAAAATGCCGCCGAAGAACCGGCGGAGGCGGAAGTCGCCGGGCGGGCGGGGGATGGGAAAGGATTGATTTTGGCCGGCAAGTCGCATACGGTGCCGGTTTGATTCGAGCGGAACCCCGAGGAGCCAAGCGATGAAGATATCCGTGGTTGGAACAGGTTACGTGGGACTGGTGACGGGCGCGTGTTTTTCGGACGCGGGCCACGAAGTCCTGTGCATCGACAACGATCCCAAGAAGATCGACCTGCTGCACAAGGGCGTCATGCCGATCTACGAGCCGGGCCTGGACGAGATCGTCGCGCGCAACGTGAAGGCCGGCCGGCTGAAATTCAGCACGTCCATCGCGGAAGGCACGGCGTTCGCCGAAGTGATCTTCATCGCCGTGGGCACCCCGCCGGGCGTGGGGGGCGAAGCCAACATGACCTACGTCGAGCAGGTCGGCCGCCAGGTGGCCGAGCACATGACGAGCTACCGCCTGCTGGTCGAGAAGAGCACCGTGCCGGCCAAGACGAGCGAGTACCTCAAGCGCACCGTGCTGAAGTACCTGCGCGCCGACACCGACTTCGACGTGGCCTCCAATCCCGAATTCCTGCGCGAAGGCACGGCCATCGAGGACGCGACGCACCCGGACCGCATCGTGGTGGGCGTGGAAAGCCAGCGGGCGGGCGACCTGCTCGAGGAAATCTACCGGCCGATCCTGAAGAAGGGCGGCGGCGAATTCCTGCGCATGAGCGTGACCAGCGCGGAGCTGACCAAGCACGCCTCGAATTCGTTCCTGGCGATGAAGATTTCCTACATCAACGCCGTCGCGCGCATCTGCGAGCTGGCGGGCGCCGACGTGGGCCAGGTCGCCAAGGGCATGGGCCTCGATCCGCGCATCGGGCCGCGCTTCCTCAGCGCCGGCGTGGGCTACGGCGGCTCGTGCTTCCCGAAGGACGTGGACGCCTTCGTGCGCCTGGCCGACGCCCTCGGCCACGAATTCAAGCTGCTCAAGGAAGTCCAGGCGATCAACAAGACGCAGCGCGAATACGTGATGAAGAAGATCAAGCAGGAGCTGTGGGTCGTGCAGGACAAGAAGATCGCGATCTTCGGCCTGGCGTTCAAGCCCGAGACGGACGACGTCCGCGAGGCCCCGAGCCTCTACTTCGTGCCGAAACTGCAGGAAATGAAGGCCAAGCTGCGCGCCTGGGATCCGGTGGCGGAAGCCAAGTTCAAGGAAATCCATCCGGAACTCGACTGCGTCCAGGACCTCTACGAATGCGCCAAGGACGCCGATCTGGTCCTGATCCTGACGGAATGGGACGCGGTCAAGAAGATCGACCTGAAGAAGCTCAAGAGCGTCATGGCCTGCCCCGTGATCGTGGACGGCCGCAATATCTTCAATCCCGAAGAAATCCGCGCGCTGGGCTTCACCTACCACAGCGTCGGCCGCAACTGAGCCCGCGGACATCCCGCATCCGCCGCGCCCGGCCCGGACCCCTCCGGCCGGGCGTTTGGTTTACGGATCGGAGGGGGAATGGCTTGACTTGTGGACTTCCTTTTGCCATAAATTAAACAGTTTCGCTGCAACATTTTGTTTGGACGGCGTTCGTCGGATCGCAAACCCCATGAGGAAGCCGGGATGAATCGCAAGCCCGCCATCGGGATCGGAATCACTTCTGCCAGCGCCGCGCTTGGGCTTGTGGCCTTGGCCTCGGATTCCGCCCGGACCGAAAAGCCGGCCGCCGTGGATGCTCAGGAATACGCCGATTTCATGGCGCACGAAGCTCTGGACGTGCAGGACCTGGCGGAAGGCGCGGAACTCCAGCGCCGGGCTTTCAGCCGCATGACGCCGCCGGGCCTTTCCTGGGTCCAGCCGATGTTTCCTCTCACGGTTCCGTTCGACGCCGCGAATTTCGACGAGAAGTTCCTCGACGATCTGCTGGGCGAGGACCGGAATAGCGTGGCGGTCTATCCGCTGACCTTGGCGCTCGATCCCAAGACTCGCGAGACCTGGATCTATAACGCCGAGGGCAAGCCGATCGCCGCGCTGCCGTCCGAAAAGACTTCCCGGACATGGCCCGAAGGATCCGATCCCGCCCGAGTGGTCTTGCGGCTGGACCTGTTGCCCTCCGAGGACGTGGAGCCGTACCTGTACGTGGAGGATCGGATTGCAGACTCCTTGGCCGCCGTCGCGGAAAAAGCGGCCAAACCCGCGCGGAAGGAGGCCGTCGCCAAGAGCAGCCTCACCGGCGGGCAGTTCGGATTTGCCGATGCCCGGAAGCTGACCAACGGGAACTTCCGGCTGACGGTGACGAACGGGACGGAAGCGGCAGAAATCTATTCCTTCACGGTTTGGCACATGTCTTCGACGGCGGTCGTCGTCTGGACCAACGACCTGGACGAAGTCGTCGTGAGCACGAACATCGTCTGGACGCCCGTGTCCCCGCCGTATGCCGGGCTGGAAAGCACATGGGAAGTAGAAACGACGAACTTGCTTCTGACCAACGGCGTGGGCATTTGGGAGGACGCAAGTGCCACCGGCAGCGCCCGGATGCGATTCTACGGGGCCACCCAAAGGGCGGATTCCGACGAGGACGGCCTGACCGACGGCGCGGAAATCTTCCTGCACCGTACCGATCCATCCCTGTCCGACACCGACGGCGACGGCATGCCCGACGGCTGGGAGGTGACTTACGGCTTGAATGCCCGTTCCGGCCTCGACGAATCCTTGGTCGGCTGGTGGAAGCTGGACGACGGCGCGGGCTCCAACGCCGTCAATTCCGCCCAGGACGCCTATCACGGAGAGCTGGTGGGATTTTCGGGTACGAATGGGTACTGGACGGAAGACGGGTTTCTGGGCGGGGCGCTGCGTTTCGACGGCATCGACGACTGGGTGCGGATTGCGCAGGATCCGGCGATGCTGACGGGTGGTCCCTTCACCGTGAGCGCGCAGGTGTGGCTGGACCCGGACTGCACTTCGGCCTGGCCCGAAGCGGTTTCCGACTACGAGGCCGGGACCTGGAACGGCTACTGCCTCGGCTTCAACGAAAACCGCGCCTACGCCATGCTGGGGCCGTACGGCTGGCTCATGGACTCGAACGCGCTCGCGGGCCGGTGGGTCTGGACGGCGCTGGAATACGACGGCGCGCGGATGCGGCTCTATCTCGACGGCGTTTTGGCGGGGGCGACGTCCGCCGCGTTCGTGCCCGCGACGAACGGGTTCTTCGCCATCGGCAACGGGCCGGACGACAGTTTCGGCGCCGAATTCTGGAAAGGGCGCATCGACGACGTGCGCCTGTACCGATCCGCCCTCGGCACCAATAGGCTGGCGGTCCTCTATGATGCCGGCGGCGATTTGGACGGGGATGGCTTGGAAAATGGCGCGGAATACTCCGCCGGCGCGATCCCCGTCGATGCGGACACCGATGGCGATGGCTGGACGGACGGCGAAGAAGTGAATGTATGGGGAACGAGTCCCGTAAATTCGGACACCGATGGCGACGGCGTATCCGACTCGATCGATCTGTTTCCCACGATGAACAATTGCCATGACCACTACGAACTGGTGTACGTGCTGCCCCGGTTCAGTCAATCGATCGGCTGGGGCACCGGACAAAAAGTCGAATATGCGACGATCCAGGCGCGCCCGACGAACTATTTGGCGCCCGTTTTGCTGATCACCAACGTGATCTTGTCCGGTTTCGTGGACGACTGCTTCTCGATCGAGGGAACATTCTACGCCGACGAGACAATGGGGGCAAAAGGATTCACCACCAACATCACGGCCTCCGTGACGAACAGGAAAACGGGCTGGTTCGATCTCGTTTTGTATGACTACGTGCAAACGAACTGGCCCAACAACAGCGTTTCGATTACCGCGACTTGCCGGATCCAGTACATTTCCGCGGCGCTGCATCCGCTGGCGGAATCCGGGCTGGAGGATTGGACCTGCTGGCGCGCCGGCGGCACGTACGATGCGCGCCCCAAAATGCTGGCCGGCCCGCAGGCGCGGGTGGTTTGGGACATCGAAACCCTGGAGGGAGCGGAAGCGAGCATAGCTAACGGAGTGGTCACGTTCGGCCCGGACGCCGGCAAGTACCGGGTCACGGCTTCGTCGCCCGCACCCGGCGTTTGCTACGGCGAGATGATTTTGCACATCCTGAAAGTGGACACCATTGAACCGGACTCCATGGCGAATCTTCAGGAGATCGATGACGGTGACGGCAATCCCAAGACACGCATTTTCGTTGTTCCGATTGCCGAACCGATGGAATACCCCGTTGATCCAGTCACAGTACGCGCAAAGATCACACCCAGTCTTTCCGAGAGCCAGCTTCCTGCTGGTTGGACTCTTCAGGGGGGCACAGGTCCCGAAAAGCTAACCAGAACCGTTAGCCGGACTGTTTCGGCGGGGGCGTCAAAAACAGAATTTACCTTTACCTGCGGCGGTACGGATTCGGGACTCAAGACGACCATTTACGTCTATGACGCAAAGGTAGGTCTCTTTGCTGACGAAGGGGACTTGCAGAATATTGACGTTGGACATAGCTGGGGTCGCTACACCATCGATGACGACACGCGTCTGGACCTCATTGATTCCGATTATTGGGACTATTTCCAAGAGATAGGATTCTGGCCTTCCATAGCAGGAAATGGGAACTGTGCGGGTGATGTTCGTTTGGGTACCGGTGCGGTGGGAGGCCACTGGCCATCTGGATGGAAAGAATACCCTATCCTTTTCAGCCCCTTGTCGCTTGCCTTGCCGCAGGTGAAAGCTAGCGACGACAGTCCGCCCTGGTACAACCTTTTCAACCACAACTGCACGGACTATGCCATCGCCATTGGCGAGATCGTCAATATCTACACAATGGATGCTTCTGGCGTGAGTACTCCTTGGGTCTTCTCAAGTTGGCTGAACACGCATTGAGGATTCTTGATGAAGATCAAACTTCGATCATTGGTGGCCGTCTTGTTCCTGATGGGGCTACTGTTAGCGGTTTTTCTTGCGAGGAACTCGAACAGAAAACCGTCCGTCCGTCTTCCGGCTACTCCGCATGAACAAGGAGCAGTTGAGAGCCTGCCGGTTACTGTGCCAAAGACGGCGGGCAAATACTTGACGTCAAATGAATCTCATGTAACGACTCCTCGCAGTGTCACTGCTGGTCGAGAGACCCCGCAGACGTCGGCAGTGCCCACAGAAATCACATTCACACCCAGGCCGTTGAGCGTTGAAAGCCTAGCATTGCTTCCGATCGCCGGTACCGTGAGCGATGCCGTCCTCTCAGTGGACCGAATATTGAAGACAGGGGATTACCGGGTGAACGAGTTCAGCCGCTCGATCTGGCTGACATCCGAAGATAAGACGCACTCGATCGTTTGGACTATCTCTCCCTACAGGACGAACGCTGTTGTCGGCTCCGTTGAAGCAACTGCTTACCAGAACGCAGCACTCACGCAGAAAGACCCTTCACGCAGCTTTCAGATGCAATTCGATCCCGAGTGCGGGGCATTGCTCAATTTTTCATGGGCCGATAAACACGAAGTACTGGTTGTTCAAACGAATGACTGGTCTGTTGACTATGCAAGGCATCTTGACGGGAAGAAACGCCTTGTCATGCGGTGGGATGCGAAGGGAAACATCGTTTCAAGTAATGTCTATGATTGGGCCACGCGGGGCCGTGTCATCGGTGGCTCATCACCGCCGCATAAGACAACCTACCGCCTTGGTCCGACATCTTCCGTAGAAGCAGCAACAGAGTCTTGGCGTCGCAAGAGCGAATAGCGATCAGATGACGCTACGCCGTTGTCATCCGCCGTGCTTGCCTACGGCGGCACGGCGGTTGCCAACGGCTCCGCTGATGCGGTGCGCCGCCGGAAAGAGGTTGCCTTTCGGAGGCGCCCCCTTTTCTTTGCGGATCATCGGCCGGGGGGAAAACCCATCCCCGTTTGGTCGCTTGCGCGAAATGCGGGCCGCAAAAAGGCATTGGGCCGGGGGCGGGGAATGTGGTAATGTTCATTTTTAGAGCTCAACTTTGGCCCGGAGGTTCGCGATGAAGAAACGGAACGACGAAATCGCCCGCAAGGATGCGGGGTTCACCTTGATCGAAATCCTGCTGGTGGTGGTTATCATCGGCATCCTGGCGGCGGTGGCGGTGCCGCGGCTGGGCGGCCGCGTGGGGCAGAGCCAGGTCGCGGCGGCGCGCGCGGGCGTCGGCGCCATTTCCACGGCCATCGACCTGTACGAGACCGACAACGGCAAGTTGCCGGAATCCCTGCAGAACCTGATCACGAAGGGCAGCGAGCCGAACTGGAACGGCCCCTACATCCGCAAGGCGGAAGGCCTGAAGGATCCGTGGGGCGCGGAATACCAGTACACGAAGCAGGGCAACGTCTATACGGTGGCGTCGGCGGGGCCGGACGGCAGCTTCGGCAGCGCGGACGACGTCAAGTAGGGCCGGCGCGGGGCCGGCGGGAAGGACGGCGGCATGGCGCGGCGGCGAACCGGTCGCGGGGGCTTCACGCTGATCGAAATCCTGCTGGTGGTGGTCATCATCGGGATCGCGTCGGCGGTGGCGCTGCCGACGTTCGCGCGCTCGTTCCGCGGCGCCAAGCTGCGCAATTCGACCCGGCTGGTGCTGACCATGCACCGCCAGGCGCAAGTCAAGGCCGTGCTGGGCCAGCGCTACATGGCGATCCTGTTCGACCAGCGCAAAGGCACGCTTGAACTCGCGGAGCAAGGCCAGCCGGAACGCAAGAAGGACGTGTTTTTCGGGGAATTGGACGGGGGCGGCGGCATGGGCGAGGTGACCACCGGCGCCGACGCGGCCCCGGCGGGCCCCGCGCCGGTTTCCCAGCAGGTCCGCAAGCTGGAAGACGGGATCAAAATCCTCTCGTTCCGCGGCGGCCAGGAAATCGACGAGATCCATTTCGTGAACTACTATCCCAACGGCCGGTGCGAAGGCTACGAGATCGAAATCGGCGACGACGAGAACCGGCGCGCGCGCATCAAGATCGATCCGATCACGGGCAAGGCCAAGGTGGAACGTGAATAGGGCGGAAGGCAGAGGGCGGAAGTCCGCGGGGCGAGGGGCGAGGGGCGAGGGCGGAAGGCCGGAGAAGAATATCCAATATCCAATATCCAATGTCCAACGTCCAACGGCCAAGGCCGGGATGACGCTGGTGGAGGTGCTGCTGGCGGTGGTGATCCTCGGCATCGCGCTGGGGGGGCTGGTGGAAGCCGCGTCGCGCGCGCTGGCCGTCGTGCGCCAGGCGCGCAACTACGAAATGGCGCGGCGCATGCTCGGCCGCGTGGACGCGGAAAATCCGCTGCGCCTGCTCGACGAGATCCGGGCCGGCCAGGAAAGCGGCGGATTCACGGGCGGGCCGGCGGGCTGGTCCTGGACGCGCGCGCTCGAGGATCTCGGCGCGGACGACGAGCAGAAGGAAGGCCTCTTCCTGATGACGACGCGCGTGTTCTGGGGCACGGGCGAACGGAAGTCGATGGAAGAAGCCGTCCAGTATCTCTACGTGCCGGAAAACAGCGACGGCGTGCGCACGCTGAAACCGAAGGTGCTCTGATGCGCGCGCGGCGGAATCGACGGGGCTTCACGCTGATCGAGCTCCTGGTGGCGCTGGTCATCTTCAGCCTGGCGGCGGCCATCGCGGCGGGCACCTTCTGGAGCGTCACGAAGGCCTGGGTGCGCGGGGGCGAAATGCTCGAGCAGCTGCACTACGGCGAGTTCGCCATGGACCAGCTCGTGACGGCGCTGCGCGGCGCGGCGTGGTTCCCCTCCAAGCCCGAGGCGTTCGGGTTCTGGCTGGAACGGGACAAGGCCAGCTGGGTCACGAGCGGCACGGCGTTTTTGCCGCCCGATTCGCCGCTGCGCAACGGCCTGCACCGGCTGTCCGTGACCGTGGATTCCGCGGCGGGCGAGCGCGGCCTGGTGGTGCGCGCCTGGCCGCACCTGACCGAGGACGCGGACGAAAACGACGCCGAAGCGTGGCTGGTCTGTCCCGAGGCCGAAGAGTTCGCCTGCGAATGGTACGACTTCGACACGGAGACCTGGAGCACGGACTGGGAGGAAACCAATTCGCTGCCCAAGCTCGTGCGCGTGACGCTGAAGATGAAAAAGCGCAAGGAATTCGACGAAGAGCTGGAACTGCAGCGGCTGGTGGAACTGGAAGTGGCCCCGGAGCTGCCGGGGCGCGAACGGCGCGACCGCACGACCGACGTGGGCCGCGGGGACGGTTCCGCCGCCGCGGCCGATTCCGCCGAGCGCGGCAAGGTGACGCTGCGCGCCGGCGAGCGCCAGCAAACCGCGGCGCCGGAGGGCGAGCCGTGACGCGGCCGGACCCGCGGCAAGCCGGCGCGGCGCTGATCGTGGCGCTGTGGACGGTGCTGATCTTGAGCCTGCTGATCAGCGGCTTGGCGTACGAAATGCACGTCGAGGCCGGCATCACCTCCCATGCGCGCAAGCGGATGAAGGCGCAGGTCGCGGCGCGCGGCGGCGTGGAGTACGCCAAGTTCCTGCTCGCGAAGAGCTTCGAAAGCAACGCGTTCGAGGAAGGCGAAGAGGAGAAGGAAGATCTGCGCATCCTGGCGAAGAACCTCGGCCGCGGCATCGGCGTCGCCGGCACCACCGTCGAGATGGGCGCATCCAGGGCCGTCGTGGACATCCTGCCGGAAGCCGGCCGGCGCAACGTCAACAAGCTGGGCGACGAGGACTGGGAGGAACTGCTCGACCAGGCCGGCGTGCCGGAAGAAAAGTGGCCCGAACTGATCGACTGCTTCATGGATTGGACGGATGCGGGCGACGAACACCGCCTCAACGGCGCGGAAGAGGACGACGCCTACTACAAGGCGCAGGGCTACAAGCCCAAGAACGCCCCGCTGGACACCGTGGACGAACTCCTGCTGATCAAGGGCTTCACGCCGGCGATCGTCTACGGCGGGCCGCCCCCGGATCCCAAGAGCGAGCCGCTGCGCGGCATCGCGCACCTGCTGACGACGTTCGGCGACGGCAAGGTCAACGTCAACACCGCCTCGCGCGAGGTGCTCCTGACGCTGACGGCCGCCAACGGCAAGATGATGGACGACTGGGTCGTCGACGACATCCTCAAATACCGCCTCGGCGACGACGGCCTGCCGAACACGAAGGACGACGGCTTCGACAGCGTGCAGGACGCGATCAGCAAGACCGGCATGGACGCTTCGCTGGCCGACAAGATTTCCGTGTCCGACCGCCAGTTCGTCCGCGTGGTGTCCATCGGCGAGAACGGCGGCGTCGAAAGCGGCGTGTGGGCGGTGTTCGAAGTGGGCGAAAAGAAAGTCACGCCCATCTACTGGCGCGAAGAGCAGATGCAGTAGGGCGGGGGCCTAGCGGAGCTTGGAGTCCAGCAGCCGGCGCAGGCGCAGCGCGGCGGCGCGGTCCGGTCCCGACAGGGCGGCGGCATCCAGCTTGTTCAAAGCGTCGCGGAAAAAGGCGGCGGTTTCCGGATCGATTTCCAGCCGGTTCTCCGCGAGCCCGGACCGGAGCTGGAGTTCGAGGTCTTCCACGAGGCCGGGATAAGGATCGGCCAGTTCCGTTTCGACGAAGCGGCGATCCACGGCGGCATCCAGGCGGGCTTGCAGGTGTTCCGCGCGGAGGGCCCAGTCCTCTTCGTCCGCGCGGGCCCGTTCGACGCATTCGCGGACGATGTCGCGGTAGGCGTCGGGGGCCATCCGCGCGCGCAGGCGGACGAGCGCATCGGAGCGGACGGCGCCGGGCAGCCGCGGGTCCACGGCGAATTCGTAGAGGCCGATGAAGATGGCCTGCGGATCGTTGGCGCCCTGCATGAAGTCGAGGGCGGCGCTGCCGCCGCCGTACGGCAGATTGGCCTTCAGGAGCAGATCGTGGGCTTTTTCGCCGGCGGCCTGGGGGCCGCCGACGCGGGACATCCAGTGGACCAGCAGGTCGCGGGCCACCTGGGGTTCGAAGAGGGCGGCGCACAGATCGGCGGCGGCCAAGGGGATTCCCGGGGCGAAGCCTGACCAGTCGGGCTGGAGGTCCCAGGCATTGAAACTCGCCAGCAGCGCCAGGCCGACGATCGGATCCATGGGATCGTTCGACGCCAGAAGCGCGGGAATTTGGCGGCGGACCGCGGCTTCGCCGGCGGCGCGGCGGGACTCGACGGCGGCGAGCAAGGCCGCGATGCGCTGGTCGTAGCCGGCGGCGACGGCCGGCGGCGCAGCGGGTTCGGTGGCCGCGGCGGGCGCGGATGGCGGCGGCACAGTTTCGGCGACGGATGCCGTCGCCAGCGGGAGGGATTCGGCCGGCGCCGCGACCGGTGCGGAGGCCTGGGTCGCGGCGGCAGGCGCGGAGTCGGGGGCCGGACCGCGGTCGCGGAGCAGCCATGCGGCGCCGGCGAGCAGCACGAGCGCTCCGGCGAGGATTCCGAGGCGGCGCGGATGGAAAACGGATCGGAAAATGTTCGCCATATCCTCGATAAATGGCCCATTTTAGGGGCCACGTCAACCGGGCGAGGCGAAAAATGGCCATATTTTGGTTGAAACGGGGGCCGGGGGGCGTAAAGTCGCGGAAATAACGGTTTTCAGGCGGAGCGTTCCCTTCTCTAGCCAAGGAATGAACATGCACAAACGATGGTTCTGGGCCGCACTGCTGGCGGCGACGTGGTCGGCGTGGGGCGTTTCGGAGAGCCAGGCGCAGGGGCCGGTGCTTTGCATGGGCGACAGCATCACGCAGGGCCGGGCGGAATTCGTGTCGGTTTCCTATCCGATCCGGCTGTACCGGAATACCGGGGCGCCGACCATCAACGCCGGCGTCGGCGGCGTGACAGCCAGCTACAGCCTGCGGGTCATCGATTCCCTGCTGGCCCAGCACCACCCGTCCTACGTGCTGCTCATGTACGGGACCAACGACATCAACGATCCCGGGAAAAATCTCCAGAGCGTGGCCTACGTGGTGCTGCAGGCGGCCTTGCGGGCGCAGGCTTCCGGGGCCATCCCGGTTATCGGCACGATTCCGCCGATGGTGGGGCCGCGCGCCGGCGATATGTCCAAGGTGCGGAGCTACAACAGCTATTTGCGCTCGTACGCCGCGGCCTACGGCATCCGTCTGGCCGACATCCAGGCCGCGTTCGGTTCGGGGGCAGGGCTGTTCGTTTCCGACGGGTTCCATCCCAACGACGCCGGCATGGAAATCATCGCGCGGACGTTCGGCGCGCATATTCCGGTTCTGGTGCTGGCGCCCACCAGCCGAGCGCATTCCGAAGAAGCCGCGGCGGGGCAGAGTTTCACGGTGACGACCGCGCTGCCGTGGACGGTCGGCGGAAATCCGCCGTGGATCGCGATCCAATCCGCCGCGGCCGGCGAGGGCAACGGAACGGTGGTCTACGACGTGGAGGAGAATCTCGGTCCGGCTCGGTCCGGCAAAATCACGGTGAAGGGCGGCGGCATCGACCGTCCGTTCACGGTATCGCAGGCGGCCAGTCCGAGCCTGAAGATCGAGTGCGCCTACGGGACGCCGAATCCGGCGGTGGGCACGGTCTGGGCGCGCCGGAACACGGCGACGAACGCGAGCGTGGCGGGCTCGCCGATCGCGCTGGGGGTGGGGACGCAGCTGGCGTGCGTGGGCTGGACGGCGACGGGCAGCGCGCCGAAATCCGGGACGACCACGAACACGGGGCCGTTCGTCCTGACGAACGCCACGACGGTCACGTGGCAGTGGCGGACGAACGTCTGGCTGGAGACGGCGGCCAGCGAAGGCGGCGCGGTGAGCGTGGCGAGCGGCTGGTTCATCAAGGGCAGCAACGTGGCGGTGCGGGCGCTGCCGGCGGCGGGCTTCAAGTTCGTCAAATGGTCGGGGGCTTCGGCGAGCACCGCGGAAGCGATCACGATCGGCATGACGTCGGCCAAGTCGCTGGCGGCGGAATTCGCGATTGCGACGAATTACCTGGCGACGTCGAGCCGCTACGGGGTGCCGGAGCCGGCGGGAACGAACTGGATGCGGAAGGATACGACGACGAGCGCGGGCTTGGCGGGCTCGCCGATCGCCCTGGGGGGGGCGACCCAGCTGGTCTGCGTGGGCTGGACGGCGACGGGCAGCGCGCCGAAGACGGGCGCGGCCACGAACACGGGGTCGTTCGTCCTGACGAACAACACGACGATCGTCTGGCAGTGGCGCACGAACGTCTGGCTGGCGACGGCGGCCGGCGAAGGCGGCGCGGTGAGCGTGGCGAGCGGTTGGCAGGGGTTGGGCAGCAACGTGCCGGTGCGGGCGCTGCCGGCGGCGGGCTTCAAGTTCGTCAAATGGTCGGGGGCGTCGGCGAGCACGGCGGAAGCGATCACGGTGGGGATGACCTCGACCAAGTCGCTGGCGGCCGAATTCGCGATCGCGACCAATTCGCTGGCGACGGCGAGTCGCTACGGGGTGCCGGAGCCGGCGGGGACGAACTGGATGCGGAAGGATACGACGACGAACGCGGGGGTGGCGGGTTCGCCGATCGCGCTGGGGGTATCGACCCAGCTGGCGTGCGTGGGCTGGACCGCGACGGGCAGCGCGCCGAAGACGGGCGCGGCCACCAACACGGGGCCCTTCGTGCTGACGAACAACACGACGATCGTCTGGCAGTGGCGGACGAACGTTTGGCTGGAGACGACGTCCATCGGCAACGGTTCGGTCGGCCCGGCAAGCGGTTGGTTCGGGCTGGGCACCCCCGTGGCGTTGCGGGCGACCCCGGCCGCAGGTTCGCGCTTTTTCCGCTGGACGGGCGCCGCCTCCGGCACGTCGTCGAACGCGTCGGTGGCCATGACGTCCGCGAAAGCGGTCACGGCCTGGTTCGGGGTGGACGTCACGGTGCAGGCGCGGGGGCTGGACGGCTCTTCGAAGGGCGTCGCGGTGCGGACGACGCCGGCGGACGTGTTTCAGCTGGCGACGGGCACGACGCCGCGCAAGTTCAGCTACACGAACGGGACCGTCGTGGGCCTGAGCGCGCCGGAAGCGCTGCCGGGCGGCTGGAAACTGGTGGGCTGGACGGGCGTGGATTCGTGGAACGGCACGAACGCGATCTGGACGGCGAACGCCAGCAACGTGGTGACCGCGCTGTACGATCCGCCGCCCGTGGTCGCGATCACGAATCCGACGACCCGCGCGACCTGGACGACCACCAACCGGACGCTGAACCTCAAGGGCCGGGCGGCCGCGGTCGGCGGCCTGGTCCGGGTGGAAGCGTCGAACGCGCGCGCGGAGCGGGACCGGCTCTGCGCGGGCACGGCGAATTGGAGTTGCGACGGCCTGACGCTGTATCCCGGATCGAATCTCATCACGGTGACGGCCTACGACGCCAAGGCCAACGCCGCGACG
>ERZ795051.1030-NODE-1030-length-38473-cov-24.060649_pt1 | contig 38473 bp, 45 predicted proteins | sample MGYA00375135_ERZ795051 | MGnify/ENA primary metagenome ERZ795051 (study PRJEB30180, sample SAMN05720222) | activated sludge metagenome | isolation source: Anaerobic digester | place: Japan | collected 2015-05-26 ... | reverse complement strand
ACTTCAACAACCCATGAAGCAACATAACCTTCTTTTCCAAGTTTCTCTATCTTTATCTTGTACCATATTCTTCCATCTGAATCTTTTGCTTCAGACAAAACTTTAAGTACCATTCTTTCAGTTATTGTTGTGAGAATATCATAGGAAAGACCAGGACCAGTTCTTATATTTGTCGGTGGAGTTATAATGACCTCTTTTGTAATATTTTGTGCAAAAATTGGAAATATTGATGAAAAAATAAATATTATAACTATTATTCTTATAAATTTAATATCCATACTTTGCCTCCCTTTCAATTCTTCTTCTCAGCTCTTTCTCTTTAATCTCTTTTCTTTTATCATAAAGTTTCTTACCTTTTCCAACTGCAAGTTCAACTTTTATTAACCCCTTTTCATTTAAATATATTGTAATAGGAACAACTGTATAACCCTTTTCACTGACTTTCCCAATTAATCTCTGTATTTGTCTTTTATGTAATAGTAATTTTCTTTTTCTCATCCTTTGATGATTTCTGAAAGAAGCCTCAGGATATGGACCTATATCTAAATTTATTAAATATGCTTGACCATTTTCAAATCTAACATAAGAATCTTTAAAGCTGACTCTTCCTTCTTTAATAGATTTTACTTCTGTCCCTAATAAAGATATTCCACTTTCAATTTTTTCTTCAATATCAATTGTCATTAATGCTTTTTTATTTGTTGCTATAACTTTTTCTACTGGCATCTTTTATCCATTATACAATTTGATATAATTTTTTCAACTTTGTTTCATAATTTTGTTATAATAAAGAAAATTTGATAAAATTTTATAGGAGGTGAAAATGATTAGGACAGTTATATATTTGATTCTTTTTATTCTGGCTATTGTTTTTTTGTTCCAGAACGGAGGTCAACCTGTAACTCTAAAATTTTTATCTTGGGAAACCCCCTCACCAATTCCTGCTGGTTTTGTATTCATCATTGCATTACTTATAGGCGCTGTAATTGTTTGGCTTTATCATCTTCCTCAAATTATTACACTTAAAAATAAATTAAAAGGTCTTGATAGAAAAATTACACTTCTTATGGAAGATATTAAAAGAAAAGAAAATGAATTAAATGAAATTAAAAAAACAAAAGAAGATTTAGAGAAAAAATTAAGTGAGAAAAAGGAGGAGATACAAGAAGGAAAAAAGACAGAAGAAGTAAAAGAAGAAGAAAAGGAAGTAGAAAGTAAAAAGAGCTCAATATTTGATTTTTTAAAGAGAAAAAAAGAAAATGAGTGAAAAATTTTTTACCTTACAAAAAGAGACTATATGTTTTTATAAAATTTAGAAAATATGAATACAAAAAGTTTGGTCAGAGGAGCAATTATTGCGGGATTGTATCTTTCATTAACATTAATATTTGCTCCAATAAGTTTTAAAGCATTCCAGGTGAGAGTGTCTGAGAGTTTAACACTATTACCCTTTTTAACTTTTGATGCAGTATGGGGAGTTTTTATAGGTTGTTTTATTGCAAATTTTTTTTCTCCATTTGGATTTATTGATGTATTGTTTGGTTCTTTGTTAACTTTAATCGCAGCATATTTAACTTTTCTATTAAGAAAAACAAAAAAGATTTATCTTGCTCCAATACCACCAATTCTATTAAACGGTTTAGGTGTCTCCTTTTATATAACTCTCTTATCAAGCAATGAAATGTCTTTAAGTAATTTCAACTTCAAACTTTATCTTTCAATATCTTCTTCAATACTTATTGGAGAATCAATAGCTACTTATTTAATTGGCTTACCTCTGATTATTTATTTTTCAAAATTAAAATTTTTTAAGGAGGAAATATGAAGATAAAAATTTCTCTTGCTCAAATTAATACAAAACTTGGTAATATAAATCAGAATATAAAAATTCATGAGAAATATATAAAAAAGGCAATTGACGAAAAAAGTAATTTGATAGTATTTCCAGAATTATCAATATCTGGCTACTATCTACAGGATGGAGCATTAGAGGTTTCTTTGAAAAAAGAAAAAGTATTGGAAATTTTTTATGATTTAAGCCAAAAAATAGACATTTCTCTTGGTTTCCCAGAAATTGGTGAAGATAGTGTAACATATATTTCTCAAATATATCTATCAAAAGGAAAAATTTTACATAATCATAGAAAAATTTATCCACCAAATCATGGAATGTTTGATGATTTGAAATTTTTTGGAAAAGGCAAAGAGGTGAAAAGTTTTGATACTGACTTTGGAAAAGCTGGAATGTTAATTTGTAGAGATTTTTTTCACCCCTCTCTTGCCCTCCTTCATTACTTACAAAATATTGAACTATTAATTTTAACTTCTGCAATTCCAGTTAGAGGTTCATACAGAGAAAACGGAATAGGTATTTATGAATCAACAGAAAAACTTTTATCAATCTATTCATTAAGATTTCATACTTTTATAGTTTTTGTTAATAGAGTGGGATTCGAAGAAGGCATATGCTTTATGGGAGGTTCTATGGCAAAAGATCCATCTGGAAAAACAATTCTTTCTCTTCCTTTAATAAAAGAGGATTTTGAAAGTATTGAAATCAATTTTGATGAGATAAAGGAAGAAATATTTAATTTACCTTTAAGAAGAGAAGAAGAGATTGATATAATATTAAATAATTTAAAGGAGATTAAAAATGGATAATTTAAAATTGAATCTTGAATTTGCTAAAAATTTAATAACTTCATTTATAAAAGAGGAAAAAGAAAAAATTGGATTAAAAAAAGGTATCATAGCTTTGAGTGGAGGTGTTGATTCTGTACTTGTTTCTTACCTTTCAACTCTTGCTCTTGGAAAAGAAGATGTTGTTGCAATTAATATGCCTTATGGAGAACTTGGTAAAAAAGGAAGTGAAGATTCTATAAAAATATGTGAAATTTTAAATATTAGATATGAAATAATTGATATAAAACCTTTGATTGATAGTTATTTCGACTTAGAGGAAATGGATAACTTAAGAAAAGGTAATTTTATGGCAAGAATGAGAATGAATATAGTTTTTGATAAAGCAAAAAAATTTGATGGATTTGTAATAGGATGTTCGAATAAAAGCGAACTTCTAATTGGATATTCAACATGGTATGGAGATATGGCTGCTTCAATACTTCCATTAGGAGATTTATATAAAACTCAAGTTTATTTACTATCAAAATATCTCGGTATTCCAGATTATATCATTAATAAAGTGCCATCTGCAGAATTATGGACAGATCAAACCGATGAAGAAGAGATTGGAATAACATATGAGGAACTTGATAAGATATTGTATTTACTTGTTGATAAAAGAATGAACATAAATGAAGTAATTAAAGAGGGCTTTGATGAGGAAAAGGTAAAAAAAGTAAAAAGAATGTTAGTTAATTCTCAATTTAAAAGAAGATTCCCTCCGATACCAAAACTCTCAGATAGAACAATTGGAATAGATTATCTCTATTTTAGAGATTATAAAAATTATGATTAAAATTGTAATTTTTGATTTTGACGGTACTCTTTTTGATACAAAATATGATCTTGCAAGAAGTGTAAATATTCTTTTAAAGGAATGTTCATTAAATGAGTTACCCGTTGAAGAGATTTATAAAAATATTGGAAATGGTGCAGATATTCTGCTTTTGAAATCTTTTAATTTTTACAATTTAATGCCACCAGAAAATTCAATTGAAAGATTTTTAGATATTTATGATAAAGAAAAATTAAAAAATACCAAACCTTTTGACGGTATTGTTAATGTTTTGGAAAAATTATATAGGAAAAAGATTCTTTATATAATTACAAATAAAGATGAGAAAAATAGTTTAGAAATACTAACATATTTTAATTTAGAAAAATATTTTAAAAGAGTTATTGGAAGAGATACATTTGGAATTAAAAAACCTGATAGCAGATTGATTGAGATAGTAAAAAATTTTGAAAATGTTAATAACGATGAAATAGTAATAATAGGTGACAGTGAAATTGATTTAACTTTTGGAAAAAATAACAACATTAAAGTTATTCTTGTTACATGGGGAGGAATGAGTGATATTGAATATTTAAAAAGCCTCAAACCTGATTATGTTGTCGATCATCCTTATGAAATAATTGAATTAATCAGTAAAAATTTTATATAAATCATAACTATTTTATTTAAGAATTTTTAATATATATATTAAATCAAGCCAAACATTATTTTATTAAATATATTATCCTTTGATTCATAAATATTCTGACTTGGTATTGATATCGAATTTATTCTATCGGATAATATTTTTATTAGTTTATTAAATTTTAAAATTATCCATAAGCGATAATTATAATATAAAATAAAAATATGCAAGTTGATAATTTCGAAGAGATATGCGAAATTGGACATGGTGGTGAAGCAACAGTTTATATTCATTTAAGAAGGGTATTCCCATTTTTTGAAAAAATGTTTATAACAAAAAGAGATTTTGTTGTTAGCTATAGGGTGCTTCATAAAGCGAACATCTCTTCAAATGAATTACTAATTAAAAGATCATTCAGTGAATTTTTAAGACATTTAATTGCTAAGAAATTTGATGATTATTTTTTAAGAAAAGGTCATTATAAATATCCTCATATTCCAAGATTACTTGGTTTTGATATCAACGGATATTATTATGAATTTGTTTATGGCCTTGAAGGTTATTATCCATTGTATTTTGATGATACAAATATGAATTGGAATCCTGTCGCCTTGAATGATGAAAGGATTTCTTCTTCACTTTTTCATGAAATTGGAATATACCTTTTTCAAGATATTGTGGAACCAACCTCAAACTATGTAAAAAATTTAATTATTGAAGAACCTTATATTTCACTTATGCCTGAAAATATTTCAAGTTTATGGAAAAGAATAGATTTTGGTGTAAAAAGCATAAAGTTTGATTATGAGAAGACTAAAAAATATATAGAGAAAAATGAGAAAGAGTTAAATGAAGTTTTGACAAATGATAGAGTTGAAATGCTTTTAATTGCACTTGATTATTTAATAAAAGATGGCAATTCAAAAACTTTTGGAGAAAAAAAGTTCAATAGATTGAAATATTTGATAGAGCTTTTCTTAAAATCGACTTTAGAGCATATGGGTATAATTGAAGAAAATCCTGAACATTTAATAATTCAAAAAAAGGAGGGAAGATATAAGAAATTAAAATTAAAAGTAATCAAAATAAAAAAGGGAAATTATAAATTTTTATCACCATCTTTTAATAAGAAAATTTTTGAAAATGATAAATTTAGATTTGGACTTATACAATCTTCAGAAATTCCATCAATAGATAGTATTATAATTACGCATAGTGAAGTCCCAATGGCAAAAATAGAATATAAAGAAAACAATAAAGGCTTTAACATTTTTTTAATTCATTTTCTGATAAAAAAATTTGAAGATTACTTTATAACAGCTGGTTTTTATTCTTTTCCTCATATTCCAAGACCATTAGGTTATTGGGAAAACTATCTTCTTTATGAATTTCCATTTGGAAAACAGATACTTAAAAAAAATTTTATTGATAATAAAAAAGTTGATGATCTTGAAAATGTTTATAATCTGTTTTTTAATATTGGCATTGACTTTATGAAAAACGTTTCATATTTTGAAGATAAAATCAAAAAAGAAAAGGTTGCTTTTGAGTTTTTTGTCTCTCAACCAGAAAATAGTGTTTTAGAAAAATTTTCAAGAATGTGGCAAAGAGCTATATTCACAGAAGAAGATTTAAATATAGATTATGATAAAATAGAAAAGTTCATATTGCTTAATAAAGAAATATTAAATAAAAATCTATCAAAAGGAAGGTACGAAACTATGATACTTGCAGTAAAGTATTTAAGAAATGAAATTGACAAGAGCGAATTTAAAAGTTTAAAAAATGGTATTTTAAAATTTAGAATCTCTTCTTTGAGACATTATAATCCAAAAGAAATTTATCTATTTGATTAGAAATGAAATATAGAAAATTTTATAAAGGAAATATTGATATTTCTTCTCTTGGATTTGGTACTATGAGATTTCCAACAATAAAAAATGAAGGTGATATTGATATTCAAAAAACCACAGAAATGCTTGATTACGCAATTAATAATGGTCTAAACTACATTGATACAGCGTTTACATATCATAATGGAATGAGCGAAAATTTTTTAGGTGAATATTTAGAAAAAAGAAAAGTAAGAAACAAAATTTTTCTTGCTACGAAAATGCCGGTTTGGAAAATAGAAAAAAATTCAGATCTTGATTACTATTTTAATATACAACTAAGAAGGTTAAGGACCTCTTATATAGATTTTTATCTTCTTCATTCGTTATGGCAAGGTAGCTGGGAGAAGGTTAAAAATTTAAATATGCTTGACTTTCTTATTAAAAAGAAAGAAGAAGGAAAAATAAGATTTTTTGGGTTTTCTTTTCATGATGAATTTAATATTTTTAAAGAGATAATTGACTATTATAATTGGGATTTCTATCAGATTCAGCTAAACTATATGGACATTGATTATCAGGCAGGAGAAAGGGGATTAAAGTATGCATATGAAAAAGGAATTCAAGCAATTATAATGGAACCTCTTAAAGGAGGAAAATTAGCAAATCCTCCTCAATCAATTAAAAATGTTTTTGATGAGTATAAAATAAAAAAATCTCCTGTTGAATGGGCACTTTCATTTCTATTAAATAAAAAAGAAATTTTATTAATACTTAGTGGAATGAGCAGTTTTGAACAAGTTAAAGAAAATATTGAAGTTGCCTCAAAATATGAAATAAATTCACTAAATGAGGACGAGCTAAAAATTTTATCAATTGCGAGAAGTGAATGGCTTAATATAAAATCAATTGGTTGTACTAATTGTAAATATTGTATGCCTTGTCCAAATGGAGTAAACATTCCAAAAAATTTTGAAATTTATAATAACTATATTATGTATGAAGATTTAGATGAAAACGCCTCAGAATATCAATATTTAAAGGAGGAAGAAAAAGCATCAAATTGTAGAGAATGTGGAACCTGTGAAACATTATGTCCTCAAAACCTTAAAATAATAGAATTGCTAAAACTTATTAATAATACTTTTAATATATAATATGTAACTCTAATTAAAGTTCATCGATATTAAATGTATCCCAATTGTCTAAATTCCCTGTTTGAAAACCTTTATAAAACCATCTATTTCTTTGTTCTGAAGTTCCATGTGTAAAAGAATCAGGAACAACGTAACCTTGAGTTTGTTTCTGGATTCTATCATCTCCGACAGCACTTGCTGCATTTAAAGCTTCTTCAAGGTCTCCTTCTTCAAGATAACCAAGTTCTTCAACATGTCTTGCCCATACTCCTGCTAAATAATCTGCTTGAAGTTCGACACGTACAGAATACTCATTGAACTCTTCTTGAGTTACTTGTCTTTGAATTTCCTGGATTTGATCTAAAATCCCCAAAAGATTTTGCACATGGTGACCAACCTCATGTGCAATTACATATGCAATTGCAAAATCACCTGTTACCCCAAATCTGTTTTGAAGTTCCTCAAAGAAACTTAAATCAAGATAAACAGTTTCATCGCCAGGACAATAAAAAGGACCTGATTGAGAACTTGCAATACCACAACCAGAATATACAGTATCGGTAAATAAAACAAGTTTAGGGAGGTCATATTGATATCCATAATCCTTAAGTACTTCTGTCCATATATCCTCTGTATCTGCAAGAACTACTGAAACAAATTCAGAAAGCTCTTTTTCTTCAGCTGTCTCTTCGTATGTAGTAGTATTATTCTCATTATTTATAAAGTTATTTAAAACATCTGATATATTACCGCCGCCAAAAAGAGTATATATTAATATAAGGATAATTCCAAGAGTTCCACCAACTGCAGCAAAACCACCAATGCCTTTCCCCCTTCTATCTTCGATATTATCGCTTCTTCTTCTATCTTTCCAACGCATATTTCCTCCTTATTATTAAAATTTATCTCATAGTTATTATATCAAAAAAATGTAAATGCTTGGGTCATATTAATAAATTTTGGGGGCAGGTCTTGCAATGAAATATTTTTGTATCTTTTTATAAAATTTAAAATTTAATGGTGCCGAGGGACGGAATCGAACCGCCGACACGAGGATTTTCAGTCCTCTGCTCTACCAACTGAGCTACCTCGGCAAATTAACTTATCAATGGTGGGCGAGAGAGGAATTGAACCTCTGACCTCCTGTTTGTAAGACAGGCGTTCTAACCGCTGAACTACCCGCCCAAGGTCTTTAAATATATTACAAAAAGGTCTCTCTTTTGTCAAGTGTTTGTGTTATTGCAAATTTTATAGAATTAGTGTACAAGGTGCCTGTCTCCTTTGTACACAAAGAAATTAAATTACTAATTTCAAAGAGGATAATATATCTTTTATCTTTTCAACCTTGTCTTCCTCATCCTCTAACAAAGGAATTCTAACTTTTCTTTTTATTGGGAAACCAAGAAGATTCAATGATGTTTTTATAGCACCAGCAAATGATGATGAATTTTTATAAATTTCAGATAGTTTTAATATTTTTCTATGAGTTTCATTCAAAGAATCAAAATCTTTATTTTCAAAATCAATAACGGCCCTTTTCATTAAATCTGGGGCAAAATTTGAAAGGGCGACAATTCCTCCATCCCCTCCTGAAATAAGATTAGGTACTAAGTAGGATTCAAATCCAGTTAGAACTGAAAATTCTTCTCTTTTTGATTTAATTAAAAGTATCAAATCTTTTAGATAGTTCAAACTATCAATTGTTGCTTTAACACCAATCAATTTTTTTTCTGAAAGCGCTAAATCCTTAATTATTTCGACTTGTAAAGAATATCCAGTATTAGAAGGAATATTATAAATTAAAAGAGGAATTTCAGTAATTTTTAAAATTGATAGGAAATAATCTTCTATTCCTTTTGTATCTGGAATAAGAAAAAAAGGAGGTATTATAATAATTGCATCATATTTAAGATTATTTGAAACCTCTATTAATTTTTCAACATCTTTAAAACAAGTAGATGTAATATTAGAGAAAAGTTTAACCTTATCATTTACTATATTTTTTACAAATTTCAAAATCTCTACTTTTTCATCTAAACTTAAAGATGTGAATTCTCCAGTTGTAGCATTTACAAAAATTCCATCGACTTTATCTTTTAAAAAATTTAAGAGAATTTCGAAAGCTTTGAAATCAATTTCTCCATCTTCATTAAAAGGAGTTATTACTGGTGTTATTATTCCATAAAATTTACCTTTTTCCATATTTTCCTCCTGAGTTTAATCTTTATTAATTTTAATTATATTATAAATTCTTATATGTTAAAATTAAATTAAGAAAATATAAGGAGGTGGCTATTATGATTTACGAGAAGTTTAAGGAACTTACAGAATTTAAAGATGAAAAAGGTATATCTTTTTATTCAAATATTAATGTTTCATCTTATAAAAATGAACTATTAAGTTTTGCCAAAAATGGAATTGATAGTCTATCAAATAAAATTAAAAAAGAGGATTTAAATTATTTTTCAGAATCAAAAAATAATCTATTAAATCATTTAGAAGCAATAAGAATAAAAGGGAAATCTCTTTTTATTTTTTCGACTCCAAAAAAGGTTTATGAATATTTTTATAATTTTCCTTTAAGAAATGAAATATATTTTGGTTTACCAAATCTATATCAATTTTATTGGGCAATAATTGAAAACCCAGATTTTGGTATTGTAAACATATCATCGAAGAAATTTGAATTTTATAAAATAAATCTTTATAAGGAGAGTGGAGTTATACAAACTGTACCATCAATTGATACATCTTCATGGAGAAGAAAACATTTAATGCCACCTTCTGCTCCTAAGGGAGATATTACAGTTGGTGCCATAGGAGGTGGAACCCTAAAAGATGCGTATAAAAAAAGATATAATCTACAAATAGATAAAATTTTAAAAGAGTTCAAGATGAATGTTTTAAAAAATAGTGAAGGTCTAAAAACTATTTTTGTTACTTCTGATAGTGAAGAAAACATAGATGAATTTCTAAATATAGAGCCAAATTCAAATATTTTTTCAAAACTTATCACTCCTTCTAATGCAACATTTCAAGATATTTTAAACATGTCAATAGAAAAATTAGATGAAATAAAAATGAATGAGGAAGAGAAAATTTTAAATGAACTTTTAGAAAGGGCATCTACAGGAAATCTTGCAGGAGTTGGAACTTTTTCTTCATTAAAATTTATTCAAGACGGAAGAGTTAATAGAATTGTATTATCTGAGAATTTTAGTAAATTAGTGAATATTTGTAAAAATTGTTCTTATATTTTTATGGAAAAGGAAGTTTGCCCAATATGTAAATCAAAAGAATTTGAAGTTGATGACCTAAGATTCAATATTCATAATTTGGCAGAGAAGTATAAAAGTGAATTATATATAATCCATAAAGATTTTGCAAAAAATCTTGATTTAAATGGTGGAATCGGAGTTTTACTTAGATATTAATTTTTGTAACAATTATGTGTAATATTTAGTATATATTGAGTAGCTTATTTATAAGGAGGTTTTTATGGAACTTAAACAAGCTAAGATTTTAGGTGGATTAGGAGCGATATTTATACTTTGTTTTGTTATTCCAGTTATTGGTTGGATTTTATCAATTGTGGGTTTCATACTTACAGCAATTGCTATAAAAGAAATTTCAGACAAAGTAAAAGATAAACCTATATTCACAAATTATTTAATTTCAATAATTCTATTTTTTGTATCTGGTGTTACTGCAATTATTGGTTCAATTATCTTTTTCTTTAGTGCTGTGGTTAATAATATTGATAAATTTAAAAATTTTAACAATTGGAATGGATTTAATGACTTTGGTATAAGAGATTTTAATTTTTTTAGAGGTTCCCCTGAAATAAGAGACTTTCTTACAACAATTGGAAGCAAGATTTGGATACTTATTTTAATTCTTGCTATTGCTTGGGTAATTTTTGTTGTTGCTGGATATTTCACAAAAAGTAGCTTCGATAGATTAGTTGAAAAAATTAAGATTGACAATTTTAAAACTGCAGGACTTCTTATTTTTATTGGATCTATTTTGACTATATTATTTGGTGTAGGATTTATAATTATTCTCGTTGGGGTAATATTTGAAATTATAAGTTTCTTCTCTCTTCCAGATATTTACGAAGAAACTCAATTAACTTGACAATAGAATAAAAGTTTTTATAATATGGATAAGGGCCTCTAGCTCAGTTGGTTAGAGCGCATCCCTGATAAGGATGAGGTCTCTGGTTCGAGTCCAGAGAGGCCCACCATATTAAAATGTGTTATTGCTATACATGACCCCATTATTTTAAGCGTTTTATCTCTTCGAGTTTATATTCTTTTTGCATTCCATCTGAAAATTCGATAAAAACAGTTCCTTTGAATGGAGATATTGAAAAAACTTTCCCTTTTTTATCTTCAACTTCAACTTCTTCTTCAATTGAGGGATAGGAATTTTCAAGTTCTTCATAAATCGGAAGTTCATAATATAAACAACATTTTAATCTTCCACATATGCCAGAAATTTTATTAGGATTAACATTTAAACTTTGCTTTCTTGCCATCTCAAGAGTTATCGTTTTGAAATCAGATAAAAACTTAGAACAACATAATTCTCTTCCACAATCTCCAATTCCACCAACTATTTTAACTTCGTCTCTTGGTCCAATTTGCCATAATTCAATTCTTGTCTTAAAGGTTGATGCAAGATCTTTTACAAGATTTCTAAAATCAACTCTTGAATCTGAAATAAAATAGAAAGTTAGTTTTTTTCTATCAAGAGAGTAATGAGATAGAATTAAATCCATATTCAATCCATATTTTTTAACCTTTGTCTTACAAATCTCTAATGCCTTTTTTTCTAAATTGACGTTATCGCATAAATTTTTTTCATCTTCTTTATTTAAAATTCTTATAAATTTACATATTGAGTCTTTTCTCTCTTCAGATTCAAATATATCAGACCTTACTTCTCCAGCTTCTTCACATTTATCCATCTCTATCACTACTTTCTCATATTTATTCAAAATAATATCTTGATCTATTTCACAAAGATAATTTCTTTTATCAAGATAAATGAGTTTTACATATATATATTTATACATATATACCTCCAATTAATTCTAATATTCCAAAAAGAAGCTCTCTTAGTGAAAGTGCTAAATTAATATTATATTCTATTTTTTTCTCAAAATCAAAAAGTAGCTCTCCAATTTTTAATAAATTTTCAATAGAAAATAAAACCTGCACTTCGTATAGATCTTTTAGAAAATCAATATTTAAAACAAGAGATTCATCTGTACTTCTTTTCATAACAATCATATCGGAAATAACTTCTTCATAAGATATTACTACTTCACTTGTATTTTCTTCGGATGACATTTCTTTTAAAAAATCAACATAAGGTTTTTCTCTTTTTAAAAAAGATAAAAAACTCAAAATTCTTTTTTTTCTTTTTATGAAAAATTCTTCATCTGTCATTGAAATAGCTTTTTTTAAACTTCCATCACATATTCTTGATAAGAGATCGATTTTATCAACATCTTCTATTTTTTTACTTAGGAAATCTTTTATTAAATCTCTATTAATAGGTGAAAAGTGTATTTTAAAACATCTCGATTTTATTGTTTCTAAAAGTTTTTCTGGATATTGGGTTATAAGAATAAAAATTGTTCTTTTTGAAGGTTCTTCGAGAACTTTTAAAAAACTATTCGAGGCTTCTTGGGTTAGATTATGTGCATCATTTATTATTATAACCTTGTAATTTCTTTCTGGATTTATGAAACTTAGCTCTTTTGCCTTTCTTATATCATCAATCCCAATACTCTTATCATTTTCAATAATATATATATCTTTTACAAACTCTTTTTCTTTATATTCATTAATTTCTCTACCAAACTCTTTTGCTACAAGTAATTTTCCAATTCCCTCTTTTCCATAAAAAAGAAAAGAATTTGGAATTTTCTTTGTTTTTATGATATTAATTAAAATCTTTTTTGGTATGTCCTGACCTATTATTTTATCAAACACTTTTCAACTTTTCTTCAACATAATTATAAATCACATAGTTCAATTCTCTTTCAAAAGAGATTTCAAATTCTGGTGGTTTTATACCATCAATAAACATAAGATGTGCCTCAAGAGGAGTTATATTATATTTATCATTTATTTCAAGGAAATATCTCTGAGATGAATCAGGATAATCTTTGTATGGATTTATTATTAAATAAATAAATTTATATAAATCTTTATTATCTATTTTTAATATTTCACTTTTTTCGATTATTTTTGCAAGTTCAAAATCCTGTTCATAAAACTTTGTGGTGTACTTATCAAGTGTATCAATTGCATCTGCAAGATAAATGCCAAGAGCAACGGATTTTGAATAGAGTTTCCCTCCAAATAGAACAGCGAGATCGTCTGAAACACCTATTCCCTTTTTTTGTCTTATATATTGGAATCTTATAGTTGGATAATACAAAAATTCCTTATAATTATCTTCATTTATATCAAGTAACAATCCTACTTTTCTATAATAATCCATCTTATCTTCATTATTTTCATGAGCAAGGTATTCAGCATCAATATTTAATTTTTCCATTACCTCAAAATCAACAAGGTAGTTTTTACCTCCACCAATTTCAATGTTGTATATTCTTTCAACTTCTTTTCTTGTATCATAATTATCCATATGACCACCAAGATAAAGTCCTAAAAGAATATCTTTTGGATCTATTTCAAGATAGTTGAATATAGGAACTCTTAAAATTGGCTCACCCTTTTTATTTAACAATTTATCAATTTTTTCACCTTTTAATACTCTATCAACAAAATCATAAATTTCATCTATTAAACCCTGCCTTGCACTCCTCACTGCAAATTGATCATATCCTAATGAAAAAACTATATCATTTAAAGTTGTATCAACATATTTTTTACCATTGAATTCTCCGTGCCCATTATGAGCATGACCTTCAACTGATTGCATTAAAATAATCTCACTAACTTCTTCAGAAGTTAAAAGTTTAACTTTATTTTTTAAAGATTCATAGTCTTTTTTTATTAGAGCAATTGGTGGGATTTTCATTTGATTTCTTTTTTAAGAGTTTTTCTTTTAAATAATAATCTATAAAAACTCACTCCTATATGTTCATATTCAACAAAAACATCAGGTGGGACTTTTAATATTGTTGGAGAAAAATTCCATATCATTTTAATACCTGAATCAACAACTAAATTCACAACACTTTGAGCCTCTTTTGGTGGCACACATATAACAACTATTTTAATTCTTCTATTTTCTTTAAGATAATCTTTTAAATATTTTATATCTCTTACAAAAATATTTTTAAACAATCTTCCAATTTTATTTGGATTATTATCAAAAAAGGAATCAAAAACAACTTTACTTTTTTTAAAAGAATCATATCCTGCAATTGCCTGGCCTAAACTCCCTGCTCCTACTATAACAGCATGAGTTTTTGAATTCAATTTGAAGATATTTCTCAATGCTTCTTTCAACTTTGTTACTTCATATCCTATTTTTGCTCTTCCTTCTATTTCATCAAAATGAAGAAAATCTTGTCTTACTGTTGAAGGAGAAACGCCAGCAAGATAACCTATTTCTTCACTTGAAATAAACTTTTTTTTAAAAGGTAAAGTTATCAAAATTTCATAGTATAAAGCAAGTCTTTCAATTGTTTTGTTTGAAAATTTTTTCTCTTTTTTAGTCTTTTTCATTTAATATTATATTATATAAAACTAATAAATTTTTCAACTTGTAATCTAAAAAGATTTTTGCAAATTTATATTATAATTTATTTATGGGACAACTTGGTGCGCATGTTTCAATAGCAGGTGGAGTTAAAAATGCTCCTTTGAATGGTGAAAAAATTGGGTGTGAAGCAATTCAGATTTTTACAAAAAACCAGAGACAATGGAGTGCAAAACCATATGAGAAAGATGAAATAGAAGAATATTTTAATAACCTTAATAAGGTAAAAATTAAAAAAGTTGTTGCTCACACTTCATATCTGATTAATCTTGCATCTCCAACTGAAGAAATTTTTGAGAAATCAATAGATGCTTTAATTGATGATTTGGAAAGATGTAACTCATTGAACATTCCTTTTACAATTATCCATCCAGGTTCACATCTTGGAGAAGGAGTTGAGAAAGGGATAGAAAGAATAATAATTGGGATAGAAAGAGTTTTTGAAAAAGTTAAAAGGGGAGCGATTGCTCTTGAAACAGTTGCAGGTCAAGGTAGCAATATAGGATTTAAATTTGAACAATTAAAAAAAATAATGGAAGGTGTAAAAGAAAAAGATAGGATTTTTGTATGTTTTGATACTGCTCACGCATTTGAAGCAGGTTATGATATAAAAACTCAAAATGGATTTAAAAAAGTTTTAGATGAGTTTGACAAAATTATTGGAATTGAAAAACTCTGTGCTTTTCATCTGAATGATTCAAAAACTCCTCTTGGTTCAAATGTGGATAGACACGAAAACATTGGAAAAGGATTTTTGGGTCTTGAGCCATTCAAATTTTTAGTTAACAATGAAAAATTTAAAAACCATCCAATGATTCTTGAAACTCCAGGTGGAGATGAGATGTATATAGAAGATTTGAAAACTCTGAATCTTCTAAAAAGTTTAATTGATGAGTGAGATACTCATCATTGGTGAAATCAATTTAGATATATTTATCTTATTAGATGACAGTAAAAATCATACAAAAAATTATTCAACAAAAATTGGTGGAACAGCATATAATATTGCAAAATCATTAAAAAATCTCAAAATTAAACCTATCATTTTTTCTTATATTGGAGAAGATTTTATAGGAAAAGGAATATATAATGAATTATCAAAATATTTTAACCTTAATTTAATTCAAAAAGTTAATTCAACAAACATAATTTTATATTTTATAAAAGAAGACAAATTCGATGTTGTTGGCTTAAGAAAACAAGATTTAATATTTAAAGTGAGTGAAAATTTTCTCAAATTATACAATGATATAAAAATAGTTCACATATCTCCATATATATTTATGAATAATGAGAATTTTAAATTTTTTAATGAGATAAAAAGAGAGAATAAAATTTTTTTAACAAATCTTTCAATACCAATATTGGATAATCAAAGATTTTTAAAAATATTGAATAAATTTGATTATATTTTTATGAATCTTGAAGAGGCAAAGAAATTAACTAAAAAAGAGAATTTAGAAGAAATAAAAAAATTTTTAAAAAAGAATTTCGAAAACTCAATTATAACTCTTATGGATGGAGTATATTTTCTAAACAAAGAAGAAGAGGTTTTTCTTGAAACTGAGAAAATTAATAAAAAAATAAATATTGGAGCTGGTGATTACCTTATTGGTGGCTTTATTTCTGGTCTATATAGAAATTTAAGAATTGAAGATTGCTTAAAATTTGGCATAGAATCAGTAAAAAATTATTTAAATTTCATTAAATAAAAAGAAAACATGTAAGACAATTTACATTAATTATATTTATATTTGACAAATAGTTATTTTTTTTTATAATATTATCAAGGGGCTCGTAGCTCAACGGCAGAGCGGGTGGCTCATAACCACTAGGTTCTAGGTTCGAATCCTAGCGAGCCCACCAAGAGGATTTTTATGGATTTAAAAAAAAGAGACTCTCTTCTTCTATACAAACTTCAATTACTTGACTTAAAAATTTTTCAAATTGAAAATAGCGATATTGAAAAAAATCTTATTGAAATTCTTCTCGAGATTAAAAAGACAGATGAAGATGTTAAAAAGTTATCTAATGAATTAAAAGAAAAAGAACTCGAAATAAAAAACATTGAAGGAGAAATAGCTGATTTAAATAGAAGAAGAGATAAATTAAAAGAAGCCCTTTCTTCAGGAAAAAAATTAAGCGAGAAAGAATTAAACTCAATTCAAAGTGAAATTGATAAAATTAACAATTTAACAAAGAAGAATGAGGATGTTATTATTGAAATAGATGAATTTATTGAAAAAACTAAAGAAAAAATTAAAAAACAGAATGAGTTTTTAGATATAAAAAAGAAAGAGGAGCTAAATGAAGAGTTAAAAATAAAAGAAGAGAAAGAGAAGTTAAATATTGATAAGGATAAATATATTAAAAAAAGAGATGAGTTAATAAAAAAAATACCAGAAGAATTACTCAATTTTTATCAAATCAACATAAATAGATTTGGAAGAAAAATAATATCTGTTGTTATAGAAGATAGATGTAGTGAATGCGGTATGATTCTACCTTATGGATTGATATCTATTCTAAAAAATAGTGATAAATCTATCAATTGTGAAAATTGTGGAAGATTTTTAATTTTGAAAAAGGATATCGATATTGATTTTTAATATTATTTTCAATTTTATTCTTGGAGCCATAGTTGGAAGTTTTTTAAATGTATTAATATATAGATTGCCAAGAAAAATAGAAGTAGTTTATTCAAGATCTTTTTGCCCTGAATGTGGACACAAACTTGGTTTTTTTGATTTGATTCCTCTTTTATCATACATTTTATTAAAAGGTAAGTGCAGATATTGTGGTGAAAAAATATCTTTTATTTATCCATTGGTTGAATTTCTAACAGGTATAATTTTTGTTATATCATTTATATATTATGGATTTTCAATTTTTTATTTAAAATTTATTATTTTCTCTTCAATACTTATTGTAATATCAATAATTGATTTAAAAACAATGGAAATAATGGATGGACCATTATATTTCGGGCTTTTTATGGGAGTTATTTTTTTATTAATTGAAAAAAATTATATCAACACTCTTTATGGAGTTGTTATTGCTCCTTTGATTTTTTTCTTGATAATTGTTTTATCAAAAGGTGGAATGGGCGGTGGAGACCTTAAATTATCATTTCTTTTTGGTCTTTATCTAAGTTTTCCAAAAATTATCCCTTGGTTTTTTTTATCATTTTTAATAGGATTTATTCCCGCAATCTATCTACTTATAACAAAAAAGGCTACAAGAAAAACACCTCTTCCATTTGGTCCATTTATGGCAATCTCTGGAATAATTGTATTTTTATTTGGAAATCAAATTATTAGATTTTACAATAATTTGATGTTATAATATGGATAATTATGGCTAATTTATTTGGTAAATCACCAGTAATCGGTCTTGATTTAGGATCAGGGTATATAAAAATAGCTCAATTGAAAGAAACAACAAAAGGGCTAAACCTTGTAAATATTGGTTTGCTTCCTACTCCTAAAGGTGCTATTGAAAATGCTAAAATTATGAATCCAGAGGATATATCAGAGGCTATAAAAACCCTTCTTAGAATGTTTTCTTTTATTGGAAAAAGAGTAGTAGCATCAGTCTCTGGTCAGCTTGTAACTGTTAGAACTTTAACTGTTGATAAATTGCCAGAGCCAGATCTTAACGAAGTTATAAAATGGGAGATACAAAAAATTCTTCCTTATAAACTTGATGAAGCATCAATTGATTACCAAATTCTTGGAGTTGTTCCTGAAACTGAAGGTAAAAAATTATCAGTAATTGCAGCAGCAGCGAGTCTTGATATTATTAATAGTATTGTATCAGCAATAAAACTTGCAAAACTTGAACCAGTTGCAATAGAAATTGAGTCTTTTGCTGAATTAAGACTTCTCGATTTCACATATAGTGATAAATATTCAAAAAACATTATTCTACTTGTAAATTCAGGTTATTCATTTACATCTATAAATATAATTGAAGATGGTGTTTTAAGATTCACAAGAGTTATACCTTTTGGTGGAAAATCTCTGATTAGAGTTATACAGGATACACTCAAGGTAAATGAGAAAGAAGCAGAAACATATCTTGTTACTGCATGTGATCTAAATGTTGAAAAATATTCTAAGGATTCAGACACCTTAAGAATAACAGAATCTGTTTTACCAATTATTGAAGAATTTGCTTTGGAAATTAAAAGATCTATCACTTATTTCCAAGGTTTACCAAACTTTTCAGGAAAAGATTTCCTCGTTATTTTAGGTGGTGGAACATCTAAAATCAAAGGTTTGAATGATTATATTAAATCGTATTTAAAAGTCCAGTCGATTCTCGATGATTTGCTTATTAAAGGAGTCGAATATAATCCAAAACTTTTTACTGAAGATTATTTAAGAGAGATGTCTCCATTTTTTACTGTTGCAGTTGGACTTTCAATGAGAGAATCATTCGAAAAATTTGAAAAAGCAAAAAAATTAACTCCAAAACAAAAATTAACAGTAAAGAAAGGTAAATGATATGAATATAAAAATTAATCTTTTACCTATAACCAAGAAGAAAGCCAAACCAACAGATATAAACATTATAATTATATTCATATTTTTTATTTTGGTTCTTGGATTAATTTATTTCTTCTATAATACTAAAATTAACACTCTTACAGATGATCTTGCAACAATACAACATAATATAACAAGATACAGTGATATGGAAAGTTTGAAAAATGAAAAAATAAAATCTGATAATGTTTTAAGTTATTATATAAATACAATAAACAAGCTTGGTAAAAACCAGGTTAAATTTTCACAATTTTTCAATACTCTTTCGCAGAATTTTCCAAGTTATGCATATCTTACAAATCTTGATGTTGATCTTGATACAAAAGTTATAAGACTAACTGGCGTTGTTGATGATTATTATAACCTTGGAAGATTATTAAACTACTTATCAAATTTCAAACTTATGAGCAATGTTTATTTATCAAATTTCTCTAAACAAGCTGTAACTGGACAGGAAAGCAAATCATCAGTTACATTCACAATTGTAGCCATATGGAATGTGGGGGCTGAAAAATGAAATTAAACAATAAATATGTTCTTCTGATAATATTAATGGCACTTATATTTTTCGCTTTTTATAATTTTATTCTAAAAAATCAGATTCAAAAAGTTAAAGAGTTGAATCTTAAAATTGACGAAGCTAATGCAAAACTTGATGAACTATTAAATATCAAGAAAAATGAAGATAAAATAAGATCATTATTAGATGAAAATAAAAATGATATTGAAGAGTTAAGATCTATTTTACCAATCGGTGAAAATTTGCCAATTCTTTTAACACAATTCAATCAAGTTGAAAAAGATTTAAATATCATATTTAACAATTTAAATTTTGTTGGAGGAGTTTCACAAAAGGGTGGAAACATATCAAGTTCAAGATTAATGGTTAGAGATGATTATTATGAAATGAAAGTTACTTTTTCTATCACTTCAAATTATGAAACTTTTATGAAACTTCTTGATAGATTAGAAAACTTCCCAAGAGTTCTTGGAATAAGAAAAATAAGTGTATCATCTCAGAGAGCAACTTTTGAAACAGAAAAAGTAGCCTCTCATAATTATAATTTTGAAATTTATATATATTCTGCAAAGGAGCCATAAATATGGCAACAAAAGTTAAAGTAGCAAATAAGAAAAAAGAGGAACAAAAAAAGAGTCAAACAATTTTGTTAATATCATTTTTTATACTTATAGGAGTAGCTGGGGTACTTTTCTATTTTTTATACCTTAAACCTCCTGTTAAGAAAGAAGGAACGACACCAACCACGAATATTATGAATACTGTTTTAAAAGATTATAGTATCGATGATTTGAAAGAAGACATAGAGAAAAGAAAACTTGTAATACCATCTATAGAAACTAAATCTGAAGAGATAGGAAAGGAAGATCCTTTTACTCCATGAAAATTAATTTGAATGAAAATATTTCACATTTTTTAATAATTAAAACTGAAAATATAAGATATTTATCAAATTTCACTGGGGAAGATGCCCTTCTTTTAATTAATAGTGATAGAAAAATTCTTTTTGTTGATTCAAGATTTACTACTCAAGCAAAAGAAGAAGTCTTTAATGATATCGAAGTTATTGAATATAAACCTCCTATTGAAAATTTTATTTTTGATAATTTCGAAATTGATAAATTGGGACTTGAAGATACAATTAAATATAGTTTTTATAATCTATTTTCTCAAAAATTTGGAGTTGATAAAATAGTTGTTAAAAAAGATTTTGTTGAAAATTTTAGAGTAATAAAAAATGATAAAGAGATAGAAAAAATTTCGAAGGCAGAGGAAATATCTGAGAAATCATTTATTAAAACCTTAGAATTAATAAAAGAAGGCACAAGTGAAAAAGATCTTTCTATAGAACTTGAATATCAGATGAAAAAACTTGGGGGAGAAAAAAATGGATTTGATACAATTATCCTATTTGGTGAGAGAGGAGCTCTTCCACATGGTAAACCCGGTGATAGAAAATTAAAAAATAATGAAGCTATAATTTTTGATTTTGGTACTATTTTTAATGGTTATCATTCTGATTGTACAAGAACTGTTATATTTGGAAATATGAGTTCAGATTTTATGGAAGCATTTAACATAGTGAAAGATGCTCAAATGATGGGAATTAATTGTCTAAAAGAAAATTTAAAAGGATATGAGGTTGATGAGATAAGTAGAAACTATATTAAAGATAAAGGATATGGTGATTATTTTGGACATGGATTAGGGCATGGTGTTGGTCTTGAAATTCATGAAAGACCAACTCTTTCACCAAGAGGAGAAGAAGAATTAAAAGAAAATATGGTTGTAACAATTGAACCAGGAATATATATTCCAAACAATTTTGGAATAAGAATTGAGGATTTAGTTGTTGTTAAAAAAGATGGTTGTTTAAACTTAACTAAATTAGATAAATATATTAAGATTTAAAAATTTTTTCAATTAAATAAAGAAAAGTTATACCAAAAGATATCGAAGCAAAAATGGTTAAAAACAAAAATCCAACTTTAGGTAAGATAATAAAAATAAATACAACAAGAACTCCAATTATAGTTGATAAAATTTTTTCGCTGATATTATCTTGTAAATCCTTTTTAAAAATTTTTAAAATATAATTACCCAATTTATTAACAATTACAGAAATTCCACAAAAACCTAAAATTATAAGAGTTATGATATAGATAATATATATTGATCTCCCAAAAGGAAATATTGCTTCCTTTGGAATAATGAAAAGTGACAAAGTGAAAATTACTATACTTAAAGGAATTATATATAAAATGTTTTTGACAAAATAACTTGATATATTTATAAAAATTTTTTCAAAAAGAATAAGGAATAATAATGAAAAAATTGCCGTTAGTAAAATAATAACAATCTTAAGGAGTAATCCCTCATTTGAAAGGAATATAGGTGGGATATTTAGATTATTAGAATTTTTACTACTCTCTTCTGGTGGAAACTCTATTCTTCTACCAACAACAATTGCTTCATCATCCATTGTAATTCTGCCATTATATGTTATCACATCACCTCTAACATAAGATTTTTCTTTTAAATTTATATTACCCTTTAAAACAATTATATTTCCCAATACCTTTCCATAAACAGTAACATTTCCATTACCAAGCCTAACATCTCCTCTTATTTCTTCATTTGATTTTATAACAATATCTCCATTGCCTTTTACTATTCCCTGAGCATTAACTAAATTTGGTATAGATATTATTAGAAATAGAAGGATTAATATTAGAAATTTCTTCACTGTTTTCCTCCTTTTGTATTGAATCTAACCTTTATAAAAATTACTCCAAATATAATTGATAGTAAAAGAAGTAAAAAATAGATTATTTGAGTTAAAAACAGAGGATTTGAAAGATAAATTTCAATATATGTTTCAATTCTTTTTATTGATTCATTCTCATCAAGAATAAAATTTGGAGTTAAAAAAGAAACTTGATGTGGTAGTAAAAGTATTATTAAAATAGAAAGTATAACAATGGGTATTAAATATATAAGAGAAAATTTTTCTTTTTTTAAAATTCTATCCATTATAGATTTCTTCTCTTCATTTGATAATTTATATATCTTTTTTAAATCAGATAACCTTTCTTCAAATTTCTCTTCCATTACCTACCTCTTTATATAATAGTTTTCTTAATTTCTCTTTTGCTCTAAAAATCCTCACTTTAACATTTTCTAAAGAGATGTTTAAAATATTTGCAATTTCATCATAAGATAGATCTTGTTGATAAAAAAGTAAAAGTATTTCTCTATCATTCTCGTTAAGTTTTTTTAAGGCATCTTCGAGCATGACATCTCTCTCAAAATAATTTTCTTCTGTAAATTTATCAGTTTCAAGTTCTTCGTATACTTTATTTTTTCTCATAAAATTTATTCCTTCATTTCTCGCAATTTTTATTAACCATGGAAAAAACTCTTTATTTTCATCAAAGTTTTTAATTCCTTTAAAGGCTTTAAAAAAAACTTCTGATGTTAAGTTCAAAGCCTCATCTCTATCACCTAAAAATCTTATAAAATACGAAAATACTCTATCACTATATTTTTCGACAAGGAGTCCAAACATCTCTTTATCTCCTTTTTTTACCTCCTTGATAATTTTACTATCAGGTACATCATTCACACCTATAAGTATATACTTTTATAAAATTTTTTTGTTACATATATTTGTGTTATATTTAATATATGAAAAGTGGAGTCGTTGTTCTTGCTGGAAAGCCAAATACAGGTAAATCAACGCTTTTAAACTATATTCTAAAAGAAAAAATTGCCCCGGTATCATCAAAACCTCAAACAACAAGAAAAAGGTTGAAGGGAATATACACAGAAGAAAGAGGCCAAATAGTTTTTATTGATTCCCCAGGATTGCATAAACCAATTTATGTTTTAGGAAAATATATGGTTGAGGAAGCTATAAAAAATTTATATGATGGCGATATTTTATTATGGATTATTGATTCATCAAAAAATTTAACAGAGGAAGATTATACAATTTATGATAGAATAAAAAATATAAAAAAACCAAAAATTATTGCAATTAACAAAACTGATATTGTCAATCCAAATAGAAAAAAACTTATTAATGAATTAAATAATTTTGATTCAATTGATAAAATAATTCCTATATCATCAACTACTGGAGAAAATGTTGATATACTTCTCGATGAAATATTTAAAATTTTACCAGAAGGTAAATATCTATATGATCCAGATATTTTAACAGATTCAACTGAAAGAGAGATAGTGAGTGAAATTATTAGAGAAAAAATCTTGATTAATACGGAAGAAGAGATTCCTTATTCAGTCGCTGTTTTAATTGATGAATTTAAAGAGAGAGAAAATGGAAAAGTGTACATAAAGGCTATTATTTATGTTGAAAAAGAATCTCAAAAAAAAATTTTAATAGGCTATAAAGGTAATCTAATTAAAAAAATAGGGATCGAATCAAGAATCGAAATTGAAAGATTTTTAGGAAAACCTATTTTCCTTGAGTTGTGGGTAAAAGTATATAAAAATTGGAGAAAAAAAGAGGAGGCTATAAGATATCTTGGGTATAAATAATTTTAAAAGAGAGGAAGAACTTTTCTTTTCGAGTTTATCATATTTAACAATTGGAATAATTGGTATTTTTATGCTTGTTTCAGGTATTAAAGATTCTGAATATCTCGAATTCCATGCAAAAAGATCAGTTATTTACTGGGCTTTCTCAATTCCTTTATGGATAATCTTTTCAATAATATCTCACTATATTTATATTAAAACAACAAATTTACCATCTATTAATATAATTTTTTATTATGTATGGAAAATAATTTTTGTAGGTTTTGGATTTTTTATGATTATCTATGCTTTTTATCTTTCATATTTAGCTTATACTGGAAAGAAAAAAAACTTATATTTATATGAGAAAATTTTAAAGAAATTCGGGGTGAAGCTATGAAAAGATTTTTTAATGGTTTAACATTATCAATAATATTTGGGATAATTTTTACATTATTAAGAAAAAGTCTTGATATTTACTTATATATTCCTGGTATGGATTCTCTTTTCCCAATAATTTTTTTATCGTATATTCTTATTCTTGTTATGATTGGAATTTATTTAAATAATCCAATATTTGGTATTATATGTGGTCTTGTTTCTCTTTTTTCTAAATATTTAACTGAAATTACTACACTAAAATTTGATGGTACTCCAATTGTAACTTTTACAGATAAATTATATCCAAATTTAAATTTTGAAAATTTAAATATACTTTTGACACCAATTATTTTTTCTATTCTATATTTTTTACTCTCTAAAATTGATTCTGAAAAAAGAGAGAAAGTTTATAATCCCTTAATCTCATTAATATTATTGATATCCCTATTTTTAGGTTTCTTTTTGAATTATTATTATCTTGAAGATTCAATTTATCTTCTTCCTCTTACCTCTTTTATTCTTGGATTAATATCCTTTAATTTAGTTCTTTCACTAACTTCGGGAATCTTCTTTGGTATTTCTTTTTCTTTTTTTAATCTACTAATTTTAAAATTTAAAGGTGATTTAGCTCTTATGTTTAGCGAACCATACAATCTTATACCTTATACAATAACTGTTCTTATTTTTACAATTGTTGTAACTGTATTATCATCATATGTTTTTTACATAATTTTCTCTGTCTTGAAAGGTAGAAGAATTTCTGCTAAAGTTAAAGGGTTAGAAGAAAAAGGAGTAAAAGAAGAAACTCCTGCTTTGCAGAAAGAGCAAAGCCAAAAGACCGAAGGAGGTAATGATGAGAAAGTACGAGATGATGATGATCTTCAAGCCAAATCTCAGTGATGAAGATTTGAAAACTGAAGAAGAGAGGATTAAAAATCTAATTTTAGATTCAGGTGGTGAATTCATAAATTCAAATTTATGGGGCAAAAGAAAACTGGCTTATCAAATTGAAAAACAGAATGAAGGTATTTATTATCTTTTTTATTTTAGAATGCCACAGAATAAACTTACAGAATTTAAAAAAACATTAAAACTAAATATGAATATCTTGAGGTTTATGATATTAAAAATGGAGGATACTGTAAATGTATAATAAAATTATTCTTATAGGAAGATTAACAAAAGACCCAGAGAGCAAATATACACCGAGTGGAACTCTTGTTTCAACTTTTAGATTAGCATCGGGAAGGGTTTATACAGATAAAAATGGTGAAAAACAAGAAGAAACCCTTTTCATTAATGTTATTACATGGGGCGGAAAAAGTAATCTTGCTGAAAATGTGGGTAAATATTTGAAAAAGGGATCACTGGTTCTTGTTGAAGGAAGACTAAGAATTAGAAATTATGAGACATCAGATGGTTCCAAAAAAATTGCTGTTGAAGTAATAGCAAATACAGTCAAATTTTTATCAAAGAGAGAAGAGGAAGGACCATCTGAGGAAATCGAAGAACCAGTTGATGAAGAGATACCAATTGATTAAAGGAGGTATTTATGAATAGAGATAAAACAAGTAGAAGATTTAAACCCGGAACAAAAGTGTGTTATTTTTGTAAAAATAAAATTGATAACATTGATTACAAGGATCCTGAACTTTTAAGAAAATTTATAACACCAAGAGGGAAAATTATACCAAGAAGAAATACTGGAGTTTGTGCAAAACACCAAAGAATGCTTTCTCTTGCTATTAAAAGAGCAAGAGAAATGGCACTTTTACCTTATGTACAATACTAAATGAAAAAAATTAAAGTCATCCTTTTAAAGGATATAACTAATTTAGGAAAAAAAGGAGACATTGTGGATGTCTCCTTTGGTTTTTATATGAACTATCTCGAAAAAAATAATCTTGCTAAAAGAGTTTCAGAGGGAGAAGAAAGGGATTATGAGTTAAGAAAAAAAATAAAAGAAGATAAAGAATCAAAAGAAGAAGAAAGAGCAAAATTTTTAAAAGATAAAATTGAGAAAGAAGTTTTTACAATAAAAAGAAAGGCAGGAGAAAAAGGGAAACTTTATGGCTCAGTTACAAACGAAGATATTGCTGAAATTTTGAAAAAAAAGATTGGTGTATCTATCGATAAGAAAAAAATTGAAATAGAAGCACCAATAAAGACAATTGGATATTATGAAGCAAAGGTCAAATTATTCAAAAATTTATATGCAAAAATTAAGTTGAATATTTTAGAAGAATGAGTGAAGATATATTCGGAAAAGTACCGCCTCATAGTATTGAAGCTGAACAGGCAACCCTTGGTTCAATATTAATTGATAAAGAAGCAATTTTTAAAGTAGTTGATTTTCTGCAGCCAGAACACTTTTATAGAACTGCTCATCAGATAATTTATGAAAGTATAAGAGAACTATTTGAAAAAAATGAACCAATAGATCTTCTAACACTTTCAGAATATCTTAAGAAAAAGGGTAAACTCGACGAAGTTGGTGGTTTTTCTTATCTTGCGACACTAACAAATATAGCACCAACTGCATTGAATATAGAAATTTATGCGCAGATAGTTGAAGAAAAAGCAATTTTAAGAGAAATAATAAAATCAGGAATCGAGATAATAAATTTAGCATTTGCAGGCGAAGATGATGTTGGAACAATTCTCGATAAAAGTCAGGAGATACTTTTTGATATTGCGAAAAAAAGAATGGTAACACCATTTTATCCTTTAAAGGATCTTTTAAAAGAATCATTCGAAAGGATTGAAAGTTTATATAAAGAAAAGAAGGGGATTTCAGGTATTCCAACCCATTTTAAAAAACTTGATGAAATTCTTGGAGGTTTTCATAAGAATGATTTACTTATTTTAGCTGCGAGACCTTCAATCGGAAAAACATCTCTTTCAATTAATATATGTGTTAATATTACTCTTAAAGAAAAAATACCTGTTGCAATATTCTCGCTTGAAATGTCAAAAGAACAGATAGTAGAAAGGATACTTGAATCAACAGCAAATGTTAATTTCCATAAATTAAAAACAAGTTTATTATCTGATGATGACTGGTCAAGACTTGGAAGGGCTTATGGACCACTGTATGATGCTCCAATTTATATTGATGATTCATCAGATATTTCTATTCTTGAAATAAGAACAAAAGCAAGAAGATTGAAAAATACAAAAAATCTCGGAATGATAGTTGTTGATTATTTACAACTTATGCATCTTAAGACAAAAGTAGAAAATAGGGTTCAGGAGATTTCAGAACTGACAAGAGGCTTTAAAAAACTTGCAAGAGAGCTTGAAATACCTGTTCTTGTAATTTCTCAACTTTCAAGAGCAATAGAAAAAAGAGAAAGCAAAAAACCAATGCTTTCAGATTTAAGAGAAAGTGGCAGTATAGAGCAAGATGCAGATGTTGTTATGTTTTTAAACAGAGAAGATGATGATATTGGTAAAGATGTATCAACAGTTGAACTCATAGTTGCCAAAAATAGAAATGGTCCTCTTGGAAAAATGAACCTCAAATTTTTAAAAAATTTTGCTAAATTTTCAGAAATTGAGTATAGAGAAGAAGAAGGAGATGAGGATTCATTTTAAAAATCAATAAATACCATATAAATTCCAAGAATCTAAAGAGTATTTATTTGATGAAAGATTATTTGCATTAGCTAACTCTTCTTCTGATAAATCTTTTATTTCAGAATTGATATCAAAATATTCTATAAAATTTTTAATTAAAATATCCTCCAACTCTTCAATTTCCAAATCTTTTTTAATCTCTTTTAATGAAATAAATCCTGAATTATCTGAGAGTTTAAAAATATTATTTACTATCTTATAATCAATTGTGAAAGGAATTGAACCCTGCTGTAAAATTCCCTCCTTCTTTCTTCTTTGCGCAGAACCAATTATTTTTTTCCCATCAACTGATACTTCATAATAGTTTTGAGATGAAAAGCAGAAACCATTTGCTTTTCCAGATTTTTTTGTTAATTCTGCATTTATACCAAGTTCCTTTAATGAATTAATAAAAATATTAGAAATTATTTTATAGGAATCAATAACATTGAGATTATATATTGAATGTGTTGATGGAATGATAATTGAATATGTCAGTTCATCATTATGGTAAACTCCCTTTCCACCTGTTGGTCTTCTGACAATTGGTATATTTTTTTCTTTTATAAAATCAATATTCAACTCTTCAATTTTTTGAAAAATTCCAATAGATATTGAGGGTCTATCCCATCCAAAAAATCTCAATATTATGGTTTTATCATCATTGTTTAAAAACAGAAATTCGTCAATAGACATATTTAAATATGATGAAAAATTTTTTTTCTTAATTATTCTTAATTTAAAATCCATATTTAAATAAAAATTTTATCAAGACCTAAATCAACAATTTCTTTTTCTATTTGTTCATATTTAACTGGAAAAGGATAATTATAAATTGCTCCAGTTGGTCTTTCGTTATAAAAAGGTCTATTACAATTAGGACATCCTCTTGTATTAAAGGGGTTTAATTTTATAATTTTATCTAAATTAAATTTAGGGAAAGCAATTAACTCTCCGTTATTTTTAAATTTAAAATCCTTTATATTGTATCCTAACTCAATTAATTTAGTTCCTATTTGAATTTTTCTATATCTGATAATTTTAGGAGGAAGACTTTTTTCTAAATAACTACCTTTAACTGGAGTAAATGCAAATAAACCAACATTTATCTTGTTTGTTATCAAAAGTTTATAAAGATTCAAAATTTCAAAATCTGTTTCATTCAATCCAACGATAATATGGGTTGAAATTTTACCTTCATATGTTTTTCCAGTTTTAAGAATAAAGTTAATTTTCTTAAAAAAATCACCACCTCTTAAAAATTCATAATTTTTTTCAGTTGCAACATCGATTGGAATTCCAACTCTATCAACTCCATTTGAAAAAAGTTCTTTAATTAATTCATCATTTTCAGAATTTATTGAAACCGATACCTTAAATTTATCACCTATCTCTTTTAAAATTCTTGTGTATATTTTTTTTGAAAATCTATTGTTAACAGTTTGAATGCATACTCTTTTAATTTTATTTTTATTTTTTAAGATTTTCTGAATAACATCTTCAATTTCAAATGATGGCCAGACAACTCTTGATAAATATTTTTCATCTGAATTTGAACTTTTTGCTAATGAACAATATTTACAGTCTCTTAGACACTTTCCTGGTGTCAATAGATATATTGTAGGATTCGGATAATTTTGATTAAAATTTCTTAAACCAAGAGCAACAGTACTTCCAATTGATACTTTAATAGTAGAGTACATCACACTCATAATAAATTTCTGGATCTTTAATAATGCTTTTAAGTTTATTACCAGGATTTACAAACCCATCAAATCCAGATTCATAGGCAGTAATTTCGATTTCATCTCTTAAAATACCTTTTGGCCTCATACATCCAAGAACAAAATTTGTTAATCTTAATTTCCTTTTAGAGAATTGAAAAAATTTTTTTATCTCTTCTATATCAGGAAGAGCAACATCCTGAAAAGGTGTTCCTTTTGTTGGTACTAAAATAAGAAAAACAATAGTACTCGGCTTTATCTCTGCGAGTACATCAATAACTTCATATTCACCTTTTAATTTTCCTTTAAACAATCCAACAATTATATGTGGAATGGTTTTTATATTTCGCCTCAACAATAGATACTCTTTCTTATAATCTTCTCCATCATAAGGTAGATGATAAACCTCTTGAATAGTCTCTTTATCATAAATAAAATCAAAAGATATGCAATCAACTATTCCCTTTATTAAATCAATCTCACTTTTTTTAATGAATCCTGAATGTAAAATAATTTTTTTACCGAAACTTTTAACCTGTTTCAAATAATCTAAGTTTGGTATAATATCTAATCCACCTTTAATATTAAAACCACCTGAAATAAGAACTGAAGAATAATCATTATTTTCTAAAATTTCTAATGCCTTTTCTTTTGTTTTCATCTCTTTTAGGTATGAACCACTACAATGAAGACAATTTAAAGAACAACTCTCACCTGTTAGAGAAATAGGTAATGTTTTTATTGGATAGAAAAACTTAATTTTTTCTTCTACCATTTAACCTTTAATTCTTTATTAGCCTTAACCTCATCTGGTCTCTGAATTTTTGTAGAGTTAGGTGCATTTTTAATTATTTCAGGGTTGTTTTTAATCTCTTCAGAAATTTTAATCATTGCTTCTATAAAAGAATCAAGTGTTTCTTTGTTTTCTGTTTCAGTTGGTTCAATCATCAATGCTTCATCTACAATATGAGGGAAATAAATTGTTGGAGGATGAAAACCATAATCCATTATTCTTTTTGAAATATCTAAAGTTTTAACACCAAACTCTTTATAAATTTTACCAGACAAAACACACTCATGCTTAACCAATCTATCAAATTGAGATGGATAATATTTTTTCAGCTTCTCTTTAATGTAGTTTGCATTTAAAACCGCGATTTGTGAAACCTCTTTTAAACCATCAAAACCAAGTTCTCTTATATATAAATATGCTTTTAAAATAACTAAAATATTTCCAAAAAAACTTAAAACCTTTCCTATAGATTTTGAAGGTTTAGAAAAATAAAAAAACTCATCACTATTTTCTATAATTGGATAGGGTAAATAATCTTTTAAAAATTCTTTAACTCCAACAGGTCCACTTCCTGGTCCTCCTCCACCATGAGGGGTTGAAAAAGTTTTATGAAGATTAAGATGAACAGCATCAAAACCCATATCTCCTGGTCTTGCAATCCCAATAAATCCATTCAAATTTGCACCATCATAATATAATAGTGCACCTTTATTTTTTAGTATCTCTTTTATCTTAAGAATATCTTTCTCAAAAAATCCAAGTGTATTTGGATTTGTTAACATTAAAGCAAAAGTTTTTTCATCAACAACCTCTTTTAATTTATCAGGATCAACCATACCCTCTTTTGATTCAATTTCAACAACTTCTAATCCAAGCATTGATGAGGATGCTGGATTTGTTCCATGAGATGAATCTGGTAGAATAACTTTGTTTCTTTTTTCTTTTTTATCATTAAAATATTCCCACATAACTCTTAATCCTGTATATTCGCCATGAGCACCCGCTGCTGGTTGAAGAGTGAATGCATCCATCCCTGTAATCTCTTTTAAAAATTCTTGCATTTCCCACATAATTTTCATTAAACCTTGAGAGTTTTCGATTGAAATTAAAGGGTGGAAATATTTAAATTCCTCTTTTTTTGCAATATCTTCATTGATTTTTGGATTATATTTCATTGTACAGGAGCCAAGAGGATAAAAACCATTATCAACTCCATAATTTTCTTTTGATAAAGAGATAAAATGCCTTATTAATTCAATCTCAGATATATCTGGAATGTTAACCTTATCCTGTAAAAATTCTTTAGGTAAAGGTTCTGGTTCAAAAAAATCTAAATCATCTTCTATATCAAATTTATTCTTTCCTTCTTTTGATATCTCTTTAATAAGTTTCATTTATCCCTCCTTCAAAGCACAAATCAAAAGTTCAATATCATCTCTTGAATTCATTTCAGTTACAGTGAATAGATACGAATTCTCCATTCCAAAATATTTTAATGGAATCCCTCCTTCGATACCAACAAGAGATAATTTTTCATTTAATACATTTTGATCAAAAGGTAAATTAACAGAAACTTCATTGAAAAATGGACCATCAAATGTTATTTTAAAACCCTCATCAATCAATCTTTTTTTGAAATAGTGGGCTTTTTTATAATTAATTTCAGCAATCTTTTTAAGACCTTTTGGTCCTAAATTTACTAAATAAACAAGAGCTGCAATTGCATTTAATGAGTTATTTGTACATATATTTGATTTTGCTTTTTCTCTTCTAATATCCTGTTCTCTTGTTCTAAGAGTCATAACAAAACATCTTTTACCATTTCTATCAACTGTTTCCCCAATTATTCTTCCTGGTACATCTCTAATGTACTCTTTTTTTGTTTGGAAAATTCCGAGATATGGACCTCCATAAGATAGAGGGATTCCAAAAGATTGTGCTTCTCCAGTTAAGATATCAACTCCAAGTTCAAAAGGAGATTTCAATAGTCCAAGAGAGATCATCTCAGTTATTGAAAGGATAAGTATACCATCTCTATCTTTTACTATTTTACTTATTTTTTCAATATCTTCTATAATTCCAAAATAATTTGGAGATTGAATCACTAAAGCAGAAAAACCCTTTTTACTTTTATCTTCCAATTTATTAAAATCTATTGTTCCATCATCTTTAAAATCTATATAATCCACTTTCAAATCTCTTGGTTTTAAATATGTTTTTAAAACTTCTTGATATTCAGGATTTAAACTGTTAGCTATCAATACCCTTTTTTTGTTTTTTATTCTCTCAGCCATAAATACTGCTTCAGCCAAGCTTGTTGCTCCGTCATACATAGATGCATTTGTTACATCAGCACCAGTTAAATCAGACATTACAGATTGAAATTCAAACAGAGCTTGAAGCATACCTTGAGATAGTTCAGGTTGATATGGAGTATAAGATGTATAAAATTCTCCTCTATTTAAAACATAGTTTACTGTTGAGGGGATAAAATGGTTATAAGCTCCACCACCTAAAAAAATTCTTTTTGGTATAGTATTGAAAGAGAAAATATTTTCGATTTCACTCTTAACAGCTAATTCACTTGATGGTTTCGGAAGATTCAATTCATCCTTTATCTTTATCTCATCAGGAATATCTTCAAAAAGTTCATCTAACGAAGATATTCCTAAATCATTCATCATTTCTTCAATCTCTTTTTTAGTGTGAGAAATGAACTTCATATTTATTTCCTATATTCAGAGTACGATTTTGCATCCATTAAATCTTTTAATTCTCCTTTATCTTTTATTTTTATTTTGAATAGCCATCCTTTTCCATATGGATCTTCATTTATGATAAATGGATTATCAATTGCTTCTTTATTTACTTCAACAATCTCACCAGAAACTGGTGAATGTATATCCGCTGCTGCTTTGACTGATTCTATTGAAATAACTGTATCTCCTTTATTTACAACTTTACCAACTTTGGCTTCTTCAAGATAAACTATATCTCCAAGTTTATCTTGAGCATAATCTGTTATGCCAACAGTTCCTAAATCATCCTCAACTTTTAACCACTCGTCACTTTTTTGGTAAAATAAACCTTCAATTACTTTATACATTCATTCCTCCTTTTTAACTCTTGGTTTTAAAAATGGTTTTTTAACAATCTTTCCAGAAATTTCTCTTTTTCTATCAGTCAATATCAAATCCTCGCCAATTTCTCCATGTGGGAGATTGACATATCCTAATGCAAATGATTTGTTTAAAACAAATGAATAATTTCCACTTGTTACAAAACCAATCTCTTCTTTTTCTTTACTTAATATTTTAAAACTATGTCTTGCTATGCCACCTTCTGTTTGAATTCCAACAAATTTTCTTTTAACACCCTCTTCAACAATTTTTTTCAGAGCATCTTTCCCTAAAAAATTTTCTTTATTCATATCAACCAAAAATTTCTGACCTGATTCAAATGGATTTATACTCTCATCTATATCATTTCCATAAAGCCAATAACATACTTCAAATCGTAGAGAATCTCTTGCCCCAAGACCACAAACTCTAATATCAAAATCTTTTCCTTTATCTATAATTTCATAAAAAATTTTTTCTCCTATATCTTTATTCATATAAATTTCGAAACCATCTTCCCCAGTATATCCAGTTCTTGAAATAAGAAGTTTCTCTTTAAAAATATCAATATAATCAAATTTAAAATATTTTATTTCATTTAAATCAAAATTTGTAAAATTTTGAAGAAGCTCTTGTGCTTTTGGTCCTTGAATAGCAAATTCAACTATATCATCTGATTCATTAATCAAATTAATCCCATCCCATAAATATTTTTTTATATGATTATAATCTTTTTCAATATTTGATGCATTAACAACAAGTAAAATCTCGTCATCGTTTATTGTATAGGAGAAAAGATCATCAACAATTCCTCCTCTTTCATTTAACATAACTGTGTATTTTACATCTTTATAATCAGTTTTTTCTATATCGTTTGTTAAAATATAATCAGCGAATTTTTTTGCATTTTTCCCTTTTATTCTTATTTCACCCATATGTGAAACATCAAAAATTCCAACTCTCTCTCTTACAGCAAGATGTTCATCTTTAATTGATGTATAATAAATTGGCATAAGAAATCCCGCAAATTCTTCAAATCTTGCTCCTAACATTTCATGAATATTAAATAATGGTATTTTTTTAAAATTTTTTTCCATTTTATCTTCCTCATAAAAAAGCCCCAGAAATTTCTGGGGCTTTTAATTTTATATTCTTACTCCCTCTTCATGCGTTACTTTTTCAAGTTTAAGAAGATTTTCAAAATCTTCGTCAATCTTTTTCTGAATTTCTTCTATATATTTTTTATTCTCTTCAGTAAATAGATGTTTGAATCTTACCTGTAGTTTCAAAAACTCTTCAATCGGTTTTCTATCTTTTGGTTTAACATTTACAGTTAAAACTCCTTTTTCAATTTCATAAAGTGGCCAGAAATTTGTTTCGGTTGCAAGTCTACTTATTTTCATAGTTAAACTCTCTGAAAAACCCCAGTTTGTTGTGCAAGGCATAAGAACATTTAAAAATTTTGGACCTTCTATTTCAAATGCTTTTTTAGCTTTTTTGTATAAATCCATAATATTATAGACATTAGATTGTGCAACATATGGAATATTATGACCAGCAAATATTTTTACAAGATCTTTTCTCCACTCTTTTTTACCAATTGAAACTTTACCAGCAGGTTGAGTTGTTGATGAAGCTCCAAAAGGAGTTGCACCGCTTCTTTGATGTCCTGTATTCATATAACCTTCATTGTCATAACAGACATATAAAAAGTTATGTCCTCTCTCAAATGCTCCAGAAATTGCTTGAATTCCTATATCATATGTTCCACCATCTCCGCCAATTGCAACAATATTAACTTCTTCTTTTAATAATCCTTTTTTCTTAAGAGCCTTATAAGCAGTCTCAACCCCTGAAGCAGCTGATCCAGCATTAACAAATGTAACATGTAACCAGGGAGTATTCCATGCAGTAAATGGATAAGTGGTCGAAACAACTTCAAGACAACCTGTTGCATTAACAACAACAACTGGTTTTGTGGAGGCAGACAAAACTGTTCTTACTATAGAAGATATTCCACAACCAGCACACATTCTATGACCAGCAACAAACTTCAAACCCTGTTGAGTTTGAAGTTCAGCTAAATCTCTAATTGTTTTAACTTCCATTTATAATCACCTCACTCTCTTAAACCAATACATTTTTCTTCTTTTGAAATTTTTCCAGAGAGAAGTTCTATGAATACATCCTTAATCTGTTGTTTAAAAATATCTCTACCACCAAGTCCAAAAATGTAACTTTGAATTGGTATTTTTTTATCAAGATCATATAAAGCATTTCTAACATCACTATAAAGTGGAGCATTTGCTCCAAAAGAGTATGCTCTATCAAGAACTCCAATTGCTTTAAGATTTTTTAATGTTTCTCTATATTCATCATATGGAAATGGTCTATATAGTTTTGGTTTTAAAAGTCCAACTTTCTTACCTTCTCTTCTTAATTCATCAACAACATCTTTTGCGGTACCAGCAGTTGATGACATAACAACTATAGCAACTTCTGCATCATCAAGGTAATATTTTTCAAAATATGGATAATCTCTTCCTGTTATTTTTGAAAGTTCTTTTCCAACCTCAAGATAAAGTTTTAAAGCATTTTTCATTGCTTCTTGTTCTTGTTTTTTTGTTTCAAAATAGTAATCTGTAAGTTGAAGTGGACCGATTGTTATTGGATTTTCAAAATCAAATAAAGAGAAGTAAGGTTTTCTTTGTCCGACAAAATTGTACATAACTTCATCATCAAAAATCTCTACAACCTCTACTCCATGACTTATGATAAATCCATCAAGACCTACCATTGATGGCAGAAGAACATCTGGATTTTCAGAAAGTTTTACTGCAAGAAACATATTTTCATAGGCTTCTTGTGCATTTTCAGAAAAAATTTCTATCCATCCTAAATCTCTAACAGCCATCATATCTGAGTGGTCACAATGTATATTAATTGGTGCTGAAAGAGCCCTATTTGCAATCGCCATAACAACAGGTAGTCTTAAGCCACTTGTTGCTGGAAGAACCTCAACCATCAAAGCTAAACCTTGAGATGCTGAGGCTGACATTGCTCTTGCCCCTGAAGCAGAAGCAGCTGTAACAATTGAAATTGCTGAGTGTTCTGATTCGGGAGTAACAACTTCAGTGTCAACAAGACCATCTGCTGCAAATTTTGAGAAAATTTCAACAATTGGAGTTTGGGGTGTAATTGGATATGCAGCAACAACATCTGGTTTTATTTGTCTCATTGCTTCAGCAACAGCTTCTGCACCAGTTAATGGAATTTTTCTTGATTTTACCGAGGTTACGCTCATTTTCTCACCTCCCATGTTTCTCTTTCCATTTTAATTGCGTTTGTTGGGCACTCTTCTGCACAAACTCCACATCCAGTACAATAATCAAGGTTGGTTTCTAATCTTATAACTCCTTTATATATTTTATCTTTCCATCCTTTAACTCCATTTTCATCAATTTTTGTAGGAATTGCAGTAACTGGGCAATAGTGTACACAAATCATACAATGGCTACATAAACCAGGATCAAATTTTGGGACAAAACTCCTCCAGGCACCTGTTTTATAGTCAAGAGCAGTCGATGCAGGAAGAGTACCTCCTATTGGTATCTCTTTCCAACTTTTTCCTAATCCTATTGGACCTTTTATTTTCATGATCTTGCCTCCATATATCCTCTTTTTAAAGCTTCAATATTTTTTTGAACACCATTTTTCCCAATCTTTTCTGAAAATATTTCATCAAGAGCTTTTTCAACAGATTCTAATTTTAAAATGTTTGTCTCTTTTATCAAAGAACCTATTGTTGGGATGTTTGGTGCTTCTCTTCCAACTGTAGCAATTGATATACCTGTTGCATCAACAGTTATCACTTTTCCATTGAATTTTGTAATTTTTTTAATCTCTTCAGGAGATTTTGTGGTATTTACAATCAATAAACCATTTTCTTTAAGTCCTTTTGTAATTGGAAGAGTAAAAATATAAGTTTCATCAAGAACAATAACAACATCTGGGTTTAAAATTGGTTCATGTGTTCTAATTTCTTTGTTTGAGATTCTTGTGTAAGCAACTGTTGGTGCGCCTCTTCTCTCTGAGCCATATTCAGGGAATGCCTGAACTGTTTTTCCCTCGTAAAAAGCTGCATAAGCTAAAATTTGCCCCCCAGTTTTTCCTCCCTGACCGGCTCTACCATGGATCCTAATCTCAAAAAGATCACTCACTTTAGTAACCTCCAATATATTTGAAAAAGATAAATACCAAAATTACACTTATTTCATTATATCACCTAAGAATTAAATTTTAAACCTGTTTAATTAGTTTACAAAATGAGACTTTGATGCCTGACACCTTTGTCTCATTCTGTTTAAAAGTTATAATAAATTTATTGATTTATAATAGAATATATG
>ERZ795051.1010-NODE-1010-length-39009-cov-7.134569_pt1 | contig 39009 bp, 53 predicted proteins | sample MGYA00375135_ERZ795051 | MGnify/ENA primary metagenome ERZ795051 (study PRJEB30180, sample SAMN05720222) | activated sludge metagenome | isolation source: Anaerobic digester | place: Japan | collected 2015-05-26 ... | reverse complement strand
GATCGCAGGCGGTCAGCTCCACCGAACGAACGGAGCAGTCAAGGCTAGCACGTGGCGCCTTGACTTGGTCGACTCAAAACTGGGCCGGCGAAGTCGAGTCGCCACAAGGTGACAAAAACTGAAAGGGGGAGTTAGAAGTGGATAGGGAAGCTGAGCTGCTGCAGTTGGAGCGCGAACTGGAAGGGCGGATCAACCGCCTTTACAGCACGCTCCAAAAAGTCAGGACGGAGCGTTCCGCACTGACGAAGGCACGCCTCGAAGCTGAAAAGTCGAGGCGAATCGCTGCAGGCGACATTACTCGCCTGCCGGCTCGTGGTTTTCCTCGCGGGCATCACCAGGTAGATACCGGTGAGAGCGAGGAGCTGCTCAAGCACGTGGCCAGACTTGCCATCGAAGGCAAGCTGGAAGAGGCCCGGGCACTACTGTGCCTGTAGGCCCACAAAACTTTTTAGGAGAGGAGGAGGCATGAAGACGTACAAGAAAGAAACAGTGGAAGAGTTTCTAAAGCGTGGCGGCAAGATCACTAAACTGCCGCCATCCATACCTGTGGGGACGACTCATCGCAGCCGTTCCCACACTGGCAACTTGTATGCCGCGATGCTTGAGCTGCATCGCGGCGACATCCTGGCTGCCGTAAGGCTAGTAGAAAGCTAGAGGAGGTGCAGATGTCTAGACCGATGGAGGATCAGGTGAAGGCGGCGATCCGCCTGATCCTGAGCGACACGAAGTCGTACTCGACCAGCCTGAACTATGCAGTCGGGTACTGCAGGTACGCATTAGGGATGACAGGTGAGGACCTTCGGGTCCAGTGCCTGTACATCCTCAGCAACTTGGCACGTTGGCGCCACCCAGCTGCAAAAGAGGTGCGCGCCACTCTCAAGGCATTCTCACAGGTATAGGGACAATGGAAAAGAGCGGGATGAACAGAGGGAGAAAGGTTCATCCCGCACCAAACTTAAAGGAGGAAGACATGAGGAAAGGTATCCTGGTCGTGACTGTGCCCTACACATATGAGGGTTGCCTGCTGTGGCAGGCACTGAAAAAGGCCATCGACAGGCGCTACTTCCTGCGGCGTAGTGGTCGTGGTCCAAGAGGCCAGCGTAACTGGCCCGTCGACAAGGCGTCGAAGTGGGACATTTACTTGTATCGTAAAGCGTAGTGGCGTCATCCCAGCGCTCAACTGCTGGGCGCTGGGAATGATGGCATTACCATCAAAAAAAGAGGAAGGAGGTAGGGAAAGTGAGTGAGGAATGGCGGAAGGTGTTTAAGGTGATATCGGTCCTTAATGGACAGAGGTATAGCTTTAACACTGCCAACGGCTATACCTCTGGGCCGACCGCAGTGATTTATGAGCCGGACCAGGTGACTATGCCCGAAGTCGGGCTGCTCTACGCCTTCAAAGACGAAGAGTCAGCCCTCCACTTCGTTGGATGGGCAGGCCGTCACTCTGGTAGGCCCATCGAGCTGTGGGAGGCGGACGGGGTAGTGGCAGAGGGACTCCGGCCACTGATCTGGTACAACCCCTTCTCCATGCTGGAGGAAAACTGGGAACTGTTCCTAAAAGGCGGTGTACCTCGGGACAGTGAGCTGGCGCCGGAAGGCACAGTTCTGTGCCGCAAAATAAGGCCGCGCAAGCGGCTGTACAGATGGAGGAAGGTATGACCAAGAGATTTAAGCACGACTGTAGGAATTGTTTATTCATCGGCACTGCGGTGCACAAGGATGTCAGGTACGACATGTACGTATGCACTCACGACGGTTGTACTATTGACTCGGTGGTGGCCCGTTATGGAGATGACGGGCCTGACTACATTAGTGGGTTGGACAATATAGCGAGTAACAACATCTTGAGGGCAGTGCTGGACGCTGCCCTTATGCTGGGATTTCACACGAAAAAGTAAGGAGGAAGAGATGGCGAGGTTTATTGGTGGAGTAAAAGGAAAGAGAGGACCAGGTGCCACTAGGACCGGGTCCAAGCGCTCTGGGCTGTGCACTTGGTGCCAGTCGTGGAAACTTGGCGCTAAGGTACATATGTATGTGGATAGTGATGGCAACGATTGCATCACTATCGTCATCACCGGAGGCAGTAACGACCCCGACCACATCAGGCAGTATCTAGGGCCGTACAAGCTGGTCGATGGCGCCCTAGTCAAAATCGCGTGAAAGGAGGTGAGGTGTGCAAAAGGCAGGTGTAAAGGACAAGTTACAGTAGATCTTGGCAAAGCCTCCTTGTGAGGCAGTCTGCACAGAAACAGGCTTGTGGGAGAGGTGGCGCATGGGGACTGCAGTGTCGATGGACCCATGCGCCACCTATCATCTGCTGTTACACAAGAACCTCATGCCGAAGGAGTGTTTCGAGTTCTGGAACGCCCTTGATGAGGCAGCGTGGGAGCTTGAATGTCTAATGGTAGTGTCGGATAGCGGCGATGTTTACTTGATTCGGCGCTCCTAACTAAGGTGCGGACCGAACTAAACTAGAAAGGAGATGGAAGATGACAAGACGTGAGATCAGAAAAACGTTGGCTCGCATTCTGCGAGAGGAGAAGTTTTCGCCTGTCGAGGGATACGAATGTATCTACCTAGGATCATTCACAGACCTTGACCCGTGCGGCAGGTTCCACCACATCCTGTCGCCTAACGGGATCACAAAAAGGTGTATCCGTTTCTGGGACAACTTAGAGGAGTGCGCTCAGGAACTTGGGTGTTGGATCGAGGCTGGTGAGTGGGATGGTACAGACATATTTCTGTGTCGTCCACTAGACTAAACCAAGAAAGGAGAAGAGGGATGATTAGGCAGTTAGCTAAGGTAGTAGATCCATTCGTAAGGACGACCACTCTTGGTGCGCTCATAACTGGCGTGTCGAGGGAGGAGACTGTCGCCCTTCTTATGAAGGTGTATGAGCTGTCGAGGTGGACTGCCGAAGCCGCCTACGACTTCTACCTTCACGAGCTAAGCAAAGAGCCTAGGATTGAGGTGTGAAAGGAGGGAAGAAGTGATCGAAGTCGTCTATAAAGTGGTGCGGGAAGAGAAGGGAAAGTTCCTGTCGTACGCAATCGGCAGGAAAGGGCTCGAGGTGCAGTACATTCCTGGTGAGAAAGTAAAACCAAAGGTAGGAAAGCTCTTCGCCTTTCGCACGTTGGAGGCGGCGGTAGGGTACCGTCAAGCTTGCCTTGAGAACAGCCACATCTACGTGTGTCTCGCCTCAGTCTGCTCGAAGACGCTGAGTAGAGTGCTCGACACGTGGAGACTTGAGCGGCACGCGGAAGCAGTCAAAATGGTTAGGGATTTCTTCCGCTATGACCTCGACACTTTCACATCTACCTATGTCATTCGTTTTTTCTCCGCACCTTACGGCACCGTCCTCTGCGACTGGATTCAGCTGAAAGACAAGATTGAGTGGAACAGATAACTAAAAGAAAGGAGAAAAGTATGATGATCCCGCTTAAGTATTACCCAAAGAACCTAAACTGTAAGCATGACCCGTCGATAGTGGGCCGTCACAAGTGTGGCTGGGTCACTAATGGCATCTTCATGGTGCGAACAAACACTCGTCCGAGCTACCGCAAGATCAAGTTGGCCAAAAGGCAGTTCTCTCTCGACAAGTTCACTAACGTCATCGCTTTTGTCGACTCCTCTAACCTCGTCCCACTCACCGGCCCCAAACTCTTCTCCATCCGTCGCTCGAAGAAGTTCATCCAGTTCGACAACGGAGTAGTCATCGCCAAGCGTTTCTACGACTACTTCACGAGTATCGGGTGCGAATTCGCAGTAGACCGTGATCACATTTTCACTATGCTAATCGCTATCACTCGACTCGGTGAGATTGTAGGCTACATCATGGGAATTTCTCTGTAAGGCGTGAGAGGAAGTTGGAAAAAGCTAAGGGCGGCTCGTCAATGACGGGCCGTTCTTAGCGTATTAGATAGTGAATGAAAAACCATGGAACGAGAGGAGTTGGCATGTTGAAGAAGGAAGTGGTGTGGGCACGGGAAAGAAACTTTACGAAGATGCGCCTGCTAGGTGTTGTCGCCACACTGCATAACATCGGGGACTTACCTTCAACGCTCAAGCCCGAGCGGGCGTGGATCTACCAGGCACTGGTGTCGCTTGAGGCAATACTCAGCGACTGGGACAAGAACCTGGCAGCTTCGAAGAAGCAGTTCCTGTCGGGGCGCTAAGCCGCTAAAAACTACTTGACAAGTCAAACCATCCGTGCTATAATCGGAAGGTTTGACTGGAAGGGGGAATGATGAAATTTAGATGGAAGGCGGGCATAGCAACCGCTAGCTTCGCAACGCTAGTCGGCCTAGGCACCTATTTCTCATCTCCAACATCTCCGCAGGCATCGCTCACAGCTGAGCAACAACGAGCGATCAAAACTTCCTACCGAATTGGAAGGTACATCGAGTATCTCGCACCTTCAATTGACCCACGCATCAGAGACATCTACACCGACAGCATCTATCGACAATCCGAGCGAAGTGGAATAGACCCGGCGCTCATAGTTGCGGTCATCTACCGAGAAAGCTCGTTCAACCCTGTCGCAAAGTCATCAGCAGGCTGCGTCGGTCTCATGCAAATCAACCCTAAGGCACACGCAGAGCGTGTCAAGCACCTCTCGCCATACGAACTGTACCACATCGACAACAACCTTCATGTCGGTACCGACATACTCAAAGAGTACATGTCGAGAGGAGGTGTGCGTCAGGGACTGTCAAGGTATGTCGGTGGATCTCATCCGACTTACGTGTCAGACGTGCTGTCAATTTATGCACTCCTGAAACTGGAGACAGAAAGGCGGTGAAACTATGGAGCTGTTTGTACGATCGTTTGAGCATCCAAGGTATCTTGTGTCTACGGAGGGTCGCGTCTACTCTGAGGTGCGTCGGCGCTTCCTGACACCCATTGTAGCAAAGCGTGGTTTCTTGCAAGTGTCTATGGATGGTCGCAACGTCTCTCTACACAAGGAGGTCGCAGAGAGTTTCCAGCGGTCAAAAGTAGTGCGAGTGTGGTTCAAAGATAAGGACAAGCACAATTGTCGCTTGTCGAACCTCGAATACGCTAGGTACGACGTGAAACCAGGCATCATCGAAATGCCGCCTCTCTACAAGTACGAGGATGGCAAGTTCGTCCCACTCGCGATGGAGGAATGCGAGAAGATATGGACTTCGGTTTGGCAATCTTAACAGGGTTAGTCGTGTTGGCAGACATCTTCTTCTTACCGAAGGCGTCTGTCTCGGATATGGTGATACTGTTCCTAGCAAATGTAGGTATAATTGCCTGTATAAGGCAGAAAGGAGAGTAGCATGATCTTTACGGAACCCATCAGGTCTCAGGAATGCCGATTTGAACTTATCCCCAGGTCTCGTCTAGTCAACTCGCCTTACCAGCGGGACTTCTCCACATCTCTTACTTCGAAGCTCCTCATATCTGTCGATATCGGCTTCGTGGTTCCCGTGCTTGTTGTCGAGGCGGAGGACGGCAAGTACGAAGTGATTGATGGACAGCACAGGCTTGGGGCCGCCGACCGACTTAAGGCATCGGGCGACTACGAGGTACCATGTATCGTTGTACCGCTGAAGTTGAAGGAACGTCCCTTGTTCTTCAACATCGAGAAGTCGGATAACATCCGCGACCAAGCCACCAAGGTCTACAACCTCTACATGCACTACGTCCAAACTGCTCCGGACACACCAGAGAAGTCACTCGCGCCCTCATGTAGCTTCGTCTCCTACCTCATCTCTATCGCTTTCGCCTATCGCGAACTCCAACTTGGCTCGCCTTCGCTGATCGAGCCGCCATGCAAGAAGCTCGACAGCAAAGGTTTCCTGGATGAGCCCGTCTCTTCAGCTATAAGCGTGCGTAGGACTCGCGCCGCCCTCATCAAAAGTCTTGAAGATGCAGTGACTCAGGTAGCTGAAGAGTATAACATCAAGGACTTCCAGTTGAAAGTGGCGATTGTGTCGCAGGCGTCTCAAAAGCTCTGGGGCTCACGAGTCAGGAGCGTCCAGATGCCTTTTGAAGAGGGCATAGACGAGTTGATCCGTGTGATCCAGTTGGAGGATTGGTCGTGGATGAGTAATAGGTAAAGGAGAGAGCGATGGAAGAGTTAGTATTAGGCCTGAAGGACAGAGTGTGTCAGTTCGTGGCATGGAAGCTGCCAAAGCGCGTGGTCTACTGGGCAGACGCAATCACTGCTGCAGAAGCTGTCGCTGACTGGAATTGGCAGTACGATATGGCGCGCAGGGAGCAAATGAGTAGTGAGAGCGAGACAACTGCAAGCAATTGAAGGAGAGGACTATGCAATTGTACTACTCAGTAGCGAGGAGAGTTGCTGGAACGATCTTCGTGATGGGATATGATTATGACGATAAGGTGCAAGAATGTGTCGTGAAGGCGTGGATGGCGCTCGGTGACTGCCCGTCGCCATCCATCGCCCCTTTAATCCGCACGATCATGAGAAACCACCTTATATCACTATCTCGTAAATTCTACCATGAAGTGAATTCCCGCAAGTATGTAGAGGACGTGGCGATTATAGTCAAGAACAGCGAGAATGTAGTCATCCCGCTTCCACCTGAAGGTACGGTGCGCCTCCTGCTAGTGGCGCTTCTTGAATGCGACGGCTACTTGTCGGAGGCTTGTCGCCTTCTAGGCCTTTCGTACAGTGAGGGAAGGCGGACGTGGCTGATGGCAAAACGCTTCATAAGAAAATGTGGGATAGATGCTTGCTACTTAGAGCGGGAGTTAGCTTGGCTGGCAAACTATCGGTAAGGTAGTCATGCCCTTGAATATACCACTAACCAGGAGAATTTTATGAGCGTGGTGTATAAGATATGCAGGGCTATAAACGACAAAAGGTACTCGTTCAACTGTTGGCCAGACGACGTGGAGGACATATGCGGTAACAAGCTCACTTATCACACTACGAAGAAGACCTACCCGCTGCGAGGTTATTTGTATGCGTTTTCGACTCTAGAAGGCGCCATGAGATACTTACGTCAGTTTACCTACGCTAGTGTAAAAACTTGCGAGGTGTGGGAGGCTAAGGCCAGTGTGTCGAAGAAAGAAGCCTTCATCTTCGAATGGTACCACTCATGGGAATTCCTTGCTAAGGCATGGTCGACAAACTGTGAGTATCATATCGCCGCCCCACGTGGTACCGTGTTCTGCCACTGGATGCAGTTGACGAAGCTGAAGAAAACCATACAAGCTATCTCATGGTAGACATGACCACGCTCTTGATTGCTGTGCAGGAGATCTTCGCAAGAGTATCTTCGATAAGAAAGGTGTAAGTTGCACTTAAGTTAGGGAGATGGATATGACTATTGAAGAGGAAATCCGACTCATATTGTTAGCACAAGCAGATGACCGTGAGGCGATGGAGGAGTTGTATAAGGCGCACAAGAGTTGGATCAGCAAGTGTGCGGCTCACTTCGCCGACGGACACTTCGATGATGCCTTCCAGCAGGCCTGTCTCGGTTTCGTCCAAGCTGTCTATAAGTTCGACCCTACTCGTAGTCAGTCGATTCGACCTGTCGCTTCCTACTACATCCGCACTTACCTAGGAGCCTACTACTTCAATTACATCCTAGGTATCAGGCAGAAGGATTATAACTCGAGACAGCAAATCATAGAACACGGTGTACCTGTTAAGTTTCCTCTAAACGAGGAGGTCTACGGAAGGCCTCAAGAATTAGATGATCATGTCTACAAACGTGAACTTGCTCATGCAATTCACAACGCTCTTACGAGACTGACAGCTCGCGAGCGGTATATCCTAGAGGAGCACATCATGTATGAGCGGTATACGTTGGACGAACTAGCTTTCAAGCTAGGCGTGTCGAGACAGCGTGTGAACCAGATAGAGCAGGAAGCGCTTCGTAAACTACGCATAGCTATACCACGACCTTTTAGAAAGGCGGCCTAACATGCACGAAAACATAACTTACAATCCACTTCAACAGGAAACGGTAAAGTACGTAGATATAGATTGCAACCTAGTGGTAATGGCACCAACATCATCTGGCAAAACCATCGTAGCTGAACAGTTCATCTTTCCTTGCATCGAGCGAGGGGAGCGAGCGCTATATCTATCTCCACTTAAAGCCCTCACCAACGAGAAACTTGAGGCTTGGCGCTCTCTCGGCTTAAAGGTCATCGCTATAACCTCAGACTACGAAACTCACGCTATCCCAATAGTCGAGCCTCTCGTCCTCATGACTACCGAAGCTCTCGACAGTCGTTCTCGTGGAAACAAACCTTGGTTGAAAGCAGTAAAGGTCCTAGTGTGTGATGAAGCGCATATGCTCGGTGTGCCCAGTCGAGGTGACGCTTTCGAGGTGGGCCTCACCCGCTTCTCTCTCCTGAACCCATCGGCCCGCATAATCATGCTCTCCGCCACCTTCCCGAACACCCAAGATCTCGTCACTTGGCTCACTCGCCTCAACGGCAAGCCTACCTACGTCGTAGAGAGCGACTGGCGACCTGTCACTCTCAAACATCATCTCGTCAACATCCCGCACATTGACTACCGCTTCCTTCCTGACTGTCTTCACTTCATCGAGCGAAAGCTTTCCGAACTTCACGACAAGCAAGCCCTCATCTTCGTCCACACTATCAACAACGGCCACACTATCGCTCGTGCCCTCAACGTTCCTTTCCACTACTCAAAACTCTCAAAGGAGACTCGTACGTCTATCGAGAAAGCCTTCCGAGAACGCACTCTCAAAACACTTGTCTCAACCTCAACCCTCGCCTACGGCGTGAACCTACCAGCTGACGTCGGCATAATCGTTGGTGGGCATCGAGGCTACTCACAGGTCGACTCATGGGACATCAAGCAGATGGCAGGCAGGATAGGTAGGTACGGGTTGTCGGAAGCTGGTGAAGTCTACTATCTCTTCGCAAACGCATACGCTGACTCCCTCTGGAGTGAACTCCACAACCTCCCACCTATTATCAGTCAGCTCGAACACCGTCTCTACTTCCACATAACCAGCTTTGTCGCTAGGGAAAACATGCAAAGGGAGGCGATCCAGGCATTCCTGCAACGCACTCTTGCAAACCTGAACAGCGAGCTTCATGTCGAGGAGAGCATTGACTTCCTTTTACAAGAAGGTATCTTGCTTGAGCGTGACAACCTTCTCATCCCCACAAACATAGCTCGTGCCTCAGCCTTCATGTACGTTGACCCCATCGACCTTAAGGAGCTTCACAGCAACCTAAAAGCTAAGCCGCTCGACGCAAAAGGCATCGCTGTTGCACTCGCATCTATCCCCTCACTTGCCACCTACACCTACATCCCTCACGACTTGCATGTAGAGGTCGAGCTAGAGTTTCCCGCCCAGACAGTGCTTGCCAACTGCCTGATTGGCTGGTTGAGCGGTCGGGACTTACCTTCGTCAGCGCTCGCGACAGTTAACCAGTATGTCGCGGACTTCGACCGCATTACCTCCGCACTCACCATGTGCGGGACAGACAAAGCCTACATCACCCAACTTTCACTGATGATGAAGAATGGCATCTTCCACAGCCTACTCGACATTATCTCAGTACCAGGCATTGGTCGCAAGCGTGCCTTAGATCTCTACCATTTAGGCATTACGTCGAAGGAGGAGATATTGGCAAACAAGACGTTAGCTACGAACGTCCTCGGGAAGAAGGTTGTGGCGAATGTCGAAGCGATTATGCAGAGGAAGGCTAGTGGGAAGTTGTACATTGTTTACTGATGGTGTGCTTGGCAATGCAACGAAAAATAATTCATCGAGCCGACAAACCAGGGCATCGAAATGCGTATATGTATGGTGATGCATGACACGACACGGACACGGACACGGCGCGGCATGGCACGGCGCATTGTCCGTATGTGTGCTGTTGCGGTATGGATGTTGACGGCGGCGGCATGCTGTTTGGACGAATGCGAAAACTGCCTTGACAGCGATTACTATTATGAGCATCATTACGAATGCGAACAGTGTGTGCAGAGGCAAATCGAAAATGGAGAGGAAATGCTCAGCCCTGCTGAGTAAATAAACACTAGGAGGGAGAGTCATGAAAGTGGTGGAGATTGATTACTGTAGCTATGCTCTTATGTCCGATTCGGACGATGAACTTAAGGAGCTTGTGCGACTGCTGGTCAAACTTCGCAGGTGTAGCACTTGGGCAGTGGGAGATGTCATGAAAGTCTCGGATCTCAAGACGCTCAAAGTCAGTGTCTACGAAGCTGACTATGTGCCTGATGGAAATCCCGAGAAGTACCAGCGTGAGATCAAGCGGCTTAATGATGACATTGCTTACTACAAGCGTAAGGTTGAGGAGCTTCAGAAAGAAAAGGCGGAGGCGTAAGAATGTGTCAATTCTTCTCAGCCGTACTGACGAAGGGACACAAAGTCCATGCACTCTTTGGAGTGAACTCTCACGAAGACATCATCGAGATTCTGGATCTCAGGGAGCGCACAGTCAGGGGAGAGCCGGCGCTAGTTCGCTGTGAGTTAGAACCGCCTAGTTCCATAACCTTGGACTTTGAGCGTTGGAAGTTCAAGTGCAACCAGGACATACTACCAAGCTGGTACGACGAGACCATAGCGAGGGACGCTATGGTAAGGTACTTGCAAAACGCTCCGACTCTCACTGGCGAAGTCGGCATAGTCGATGGTAACTATTACTTTTCGACGGCCAAGGTGTGGCTGATGATTGGTCGGTCGTCTATCCTGTACATGTTGCCTGGTGCCGAAGTCAAAGAGATGCATGATTACTCGTACATAGGTCGCATGTCTAGTGCTAGAGTCGGTTTGATGTACGGCAGTTCATGTGTCGGTGTCATGCGTGGTTGGTCGTTGATCGACTGCGTCTCTGCGTCAGCACAAGTGTCTGCCATGGCTGATGATTCTCGCATTGGCACGATGATACGTAAAACCAGCGTTGGAATGATGTGTCAGCATGCACACATAGACATTATGACTGACGATTCAAGTGTGCATCACCTGGGTGATGAGGCAGATGTGCAGACTATGAAAGGTCAGTCAGTCATTGACTTAGTATCTTCACAAGCACGCATAGGCATGATGGAGCAACACTCTATAGTCAAAGAGTTTTGTGACGATGCGACAATTGAGTTAATGTGCGGGCACTCACAGGTTCTCGACATGTACGGTAAAGCCAAAGTACGCGAAGTGCGTGACTTTGCGGTTGTAAGAAGTGAGAGGAAAGCAGCTTGAAAGTAAACTGGTAAGACCAGTCTACTAAAAGAACATTAAGGAGGATTTTATGCGTATCACAGAGGACATCGTCAAGACGGCAACGGATCAGACTGGGTTTAAGTACCAGATCGACCTTCCTGAGTCGATCGAAGAGGCTATCGAGCTCTACGGAGCGAACGGTGCACTTTCTCTGCTTAACACTGCTCTGAAGATCAAGAAGCAGGCAATTGCTCGTGAGGGCTTCAAGCAGGGTAAGTCCGTCGAGGAGATCAACGAGGCAGTCGCCGCCTACCGTCCTGGTATGGGCAGCAAGAAGTCGCAGGCCGAGTACGCTTTCGAGCTTATGACTCTCAAGGCCGACCACCTCAACCTCAACCCGGAGCTCAAGGCAGAGGTCGTGCGCTACGCAGTGAAGAAGGAGTACAAGGAGATTGTGAAGCTTCTCGAATCTGTCGGCTAACGGGCTACCTCTATTTTGGGGGGCGGTGTCTCTACCTCCTCTACTTCGCCGCCCCCACTTTTTTCCACACGGAGGAAGGCATGAACAAGTTCGAGCAACTTTTGAATGGAAGGGCGATAGAGGACCTCTCGGAAGAGGAACTTGAGGAGTTGATCGCTCAACTCAATGCCAACGACATAGAGAAATTTGAGCGTATGGCTATCTCCAAGAAGCCGCAGAGACGCTCTGAGAAGAAACTGAAGGAAGTCGAGGATATGGTTAATGCTGCCATCCTGAAAGGACTGAGAAAATGATAGTGCGAAGCTCTTCAGTTGCTATGTTCAAGACCTGTCCGAAGAAGGCGTACTACGCTTACGTGCGAGGTCTCTACAGAGAGGGCACCGAATCTATAGACATTTCCTTCGGAAAGCTGGTACATGATGCGGTAGACATTTACCACAAGACCGGAGACATTCGAGATGCACTGTCCTTCATCGACAACACGCAACTGCCATCAAACCACAAGCGCAAGACTCCAGCGGCGGCGAAAGCTCTACTCAACTACTACTACAAACACTATCGAGGTGTAAAGCCTATAGAGTCGGAAACGGTACTGCTCGATGGTCGAGAGCTGGCTTTTAACATCGGCCATCATGAGTGGCGTCTACGTGCAGACAGTATCGTGCAATGGAGGGAGCGTCTGTGGGTCGGTGAGAATAAGACTACAAGAAAAGAGTACATCTTACTGCGTCCGAACGACCAGTTCATCTCCTACTACATCGCAGTCAAATTGCATGACTCTCAACTCTCCGGTCTTGTGGTCTTCTGTTTCGATGTCGAAAGCCTCACAGTCCAGCCATTCTTTCTCATTCCCTCGCAGGAGGAGTGCAATATGTGGCTAGAGGAGACCAAAGTCCTTCTGGACACTATCGAACACTATGTCGAGACTGGCATTTTCCCGAAAAACCCCTCGGCATGCCTGCAATATGTAGGTCGCCCATGCCCGTTTCTTTGTTTGTGTCAAGCTCCTGCAAACGAAGAGTACCTTATCGAACAATACTTCAGTGTGGATAACGCCGCAAAGGAGCTGGCATGGTAGTGAAAGACATCACTAAATTAACTCGATGTCCAGTATGCAATGGCATGTTGCTAGAGGCAACTTCTGATATCGAAGTGTACATTGCCGACATTTTTGTCGGCAAGATCTACAACGTGCCTTCCATAACATGCGAGGCCTGCGATTTCACAACTAGGCTCTTAACGGTTGAGGTTGAAGGAGACAAACTTACGATAAGAGAGGGAGAGTCATGAGCTCACTAAACGATGTAGCACTAGACAAACCGTTCCTGCTCATCTGGGGACCACCGATGAGCGGCAAAACCGTCCTGGCTTCTCAGTTTCCGAAGCCGACGCTGATCAATCTCGACAAGAACTTGAACAGCGTCAAAGCACTGCGGGCGAAGTATGGTCTGGACTTCAACTTTCGGGTTTTTACCATTGATCAGTCCCCGACAGATGATCCAGAGTATGCCGAGCTTTGCGGAAAGAATTTTGGGAACTTGTCGGCGTGGGAGAAGTTTAAGAAGCTTGTCGAGGTGCTAAGCCGCAAGATGACAGATGAGGAGACGCTAATCATCGACTCGACCACTCGAGCTGGTGAGTATCTCGTCCAGTACCTCATCTACATCACGAAGCATAAGCCACTTCAAATTCAAGACTGGGGAAGCTTCGTTGATGAGTTTAACATGTTCCTCGACTGTGTGAAGTCATCGACATGTAAGGCGTCGGTCATCCTGATCGGCCATGACAGGTTCGATCGGGCGGAGGTGAGTGGGGACTGGCGTCGCACCCTTATCATCCCCACGTCAGTCCGTGATCGCATTCCATCACTCGTCACCGACTCACTTTACATGAAGATCGACATCCGAGGTTCCGCAAATACGAGGAAGGTGAAGCGCATCCTCCAGTCTATGCCAGACCCGATCACCACTAGCGGTTCTCGTTGTCTCATCCCAGACATTGAGTTTCCCACTTACGCTAAACTGCGCCCTCACCTTGAGGTCGGATTTGGCAGAAAGTTTGGTGAGCCGACTTGGACTCCCCCTGTTGACGAGTGATCAATTTAACCTGCATCTAAGCGTATAACAAGGTAAACGGTATGGACAGAACCGACGACACAACTAAGCCAGACTTTTCGTCCCGTGACATTTCACTCGCTTTGCGCCTGATGCTGGACGACATCTACCGTCAGCGCAAGGAGGTGTTGGAGGCGTTCATCGCAAAGTATGGATGTGAGCCGGACGAGTGCGAGCAGGTGATTGTGTCTGGTCCAAACACCGAGATCCGTTGGTTCGTACAAAAGAAATCTAACCCAAAGGAGGGTAAAAGCAATGAGGATTAACTTGGGGTATCAGTTGGAAGACGTTAAGAGCGAGTTTGAGCCGTTGCCTCGTGGAACTTATGAGGCCACGATAACCGAGTGTACGCTCACCAAGTCCTCGACTAACAAGGACATGCTCAAGTTCACGTGGACCGTGAACGATGGTGAGTACGCAGGTCGGAAGCTGTTCGATAATGTCGTTCTTGACGTCGGGTGGAAGGTTAAGCAGTATGCCGAAGCCGCAGGTATTGCAAGCGGCGCGGAACTCGACACCGAGGATTTCAAAGGCGCCACCGCCATTCTCACTGTGGATTTTGCGCCGAAGCAGAATCCCGACGACGAGACTGAACCTATCCGCAATGCCATCAAGCGGATCGTTCCGGCGTCTCGTTAACTCCCCTCTCCCTCTGGGCTTTCGGTGGGTTGAGCCCTAATCAACCCACCATTTTCTAAGGTGGCGAGGTGTAAATATGAAGATAAAAGTAGAGGACATATTCGTAAGCTCGGACTTCAGAGAAGAGACGCCAGATATCGGTGAGCTTGCCCTCTCCATTCAGCAGAACGGCTTGATAAATCCGATAACGTTAAAGAAGTGTGGAGATAAGTATGAGGTGCTAGCGGGCCGTCGCCGCTTCAAAGCCCTCAAAGACTATTTGCAGTTTACCGAACTTGAAGTTGGCATCCACTGTCTCTTCCTCGACGATGCGAATCCGCTAGTCGTCCAGTTCGAGGAAAACCATCGTCGCAAAGATTTTAACCCTATTGAGCTGGCTAGGCTAGTCAAAACTATCCACAAACAGAAGCAGGATGAGGTAGGACCAGCTATCAAAGGCATCGGTGGAGGCTGGGGGATTAAAGAGACAGCGCGATTGCTCTCGTCGGATCCTACGTTCATAAAGCGGTTACTTAAAATCGCTGACAACGAAGAGATTGTCCAGCACTGTACCACTCTCACCGAAGCTCTCCAAACTATTGATCGCTTCCTCAACAAGCAAGTCATCGACACTGCAAGGAAAGTGCGAGTCAACAAAGCGCTTAAAGAGGTCGAGGGACTGGACATTAACGACTATATTTCTTCATTCTACAACGAAGACGCTCTCTCCTTCCTCTCAACTGTCGAGTCCGAGTCAATCGACTTCATCCACATAGATCCGCCTTTTGCGATCGACATAGATGATGTGGCGGGTGGAGCGACTTACGAAGCCTACGAGGACCGCCCAGACGAAGTCCTTCCGCTGGTATCGAGTGTGCTGAAGGAGTGCTTCCGTGTCGCAAAGCCTAACACCTTCATCGTGTGTTGGTGTGCGAATCAGTATGCTAGGTGGACGCAAGACGAGTTGACAAAAGCCGGCTTCTCTCCCGCCAACACACTTCTTTACTGGGTCAAGGTGAACAGTCCCAGCCGTGTGTCGGATCCTACAAAGCGGCTTGGATCGGCTGTCGAGGTCGCGGTCTATGGCTGGAAGGGAGCAGATGCGGAGTTAACGATAAAGGGTCGCAGCAACGTATTTCCATTTCCGACTATCCGCTCTGAACGCATCCACATCGCTCAAAAGCCAGAAACGCTTGTCGCTGACATCTTAAACATCTTCTCTCTCCCAGGTGCTCTTGTCCTCGATTGCTTTGGTGGATCTGGCTCGACTCTCCGTGCCTGCTACCTCACTCGACGCCGCTTTGTCGGGTGTGAGATTGACGAGAATTACTATAATTCGGCAGTGCTGGAGACGTTGAAGTGGCATGAAAAACAAAGTGCAGCTTGAACGTTAGTGGGTTGTAAACTTGCGTTAAAATGCGCTGTACCGATTGGCCCCATATACAACCATAGGGCAACGCGAACCGTGCGAACGTGGCACGAATGGTGAGGGTTAACCATGACGCAACCGATATGCCACATACCACCACAGCCATCGAAAATCGCATTCGTAGGCGAAGCACCTGGCGCTCAAGAAATGTTACTACGCCAACCCTTCATCGGTTACGAAGGACAATACTTTACTAACTTATTACGGGCTGCTGGGGTAGATCGCTCAAAGGTCTACATAACTAACACCGTACACGTCCAACCGCCAAAAAACGACTACACTGCGCTGTCAGAGGAGGAGTTGGAAGCTGGGAAACAGCAACTCATCCAAGATCTTACTGCTTGGAAAGCCGCAGGGCTGACAACTGTCGTCGCAGTTGGCGATCGAGCATTCCGTCTGTTAACCGGCAAGTCCGGCATCTACGCTTATCGTGGTACCGTCCTTCCTTGTGCCCTTGTCGAGGGCCTGAAAGTCTACGCAACTATTCACCCCGGCTCCATCTTACGTGGCGAAGGTAAGTACGAACCGATATTCATTTTAGATGTGAAGAAGGCTGTCGCTGACTCCGAGACATCGACTATCCACTATCCTCCACGTCACATCACTATCATTGACAATCCCTATGAGGCGATATGTCAGCTCCAGTCTGTCACGGAGCGTCCTGAACCTGTCGCTGTCGACATCGAGACTGCAGGCCCCGCAATGATCGCTTTCGGTGTTGCCACGTCCCCTAACGAAGCCTTCGTCCTCTCTCATAAACTCCTCAAACTCCCAGAAGTCCTACGAGCCATCGGCACTTTCGCCTCCTCCTCCACTCCTAAAATATTCCACAATGCTCTCTTCGACGTCTTCCACGGAGCCTTCTATTACTGCATTCTATATCGCAACATCTACTTCGACACTATGATCGCCCAACACACAGTCTACCCCACCCTCCCTAAAGGCTTGGGCTTCTGCGCTTCCATCTACACCAACGAGCCTTACTGGAAAATGGAAGGGAAAGAGGCATTGGACGAGGTAAAGAGAGGTCGTCTCTCATGGGACAAACTTTACTTGTACAACGGGAAGGACTGTTGCCTCACCTACGAAATCTACCACGCCCTAAAAACCGAGTTATCCGACTGGAACGTCATTCCTCTTTTCCGCCATCGCATGGACTTGTTGCCAGCTTGTCTTTACGCTCAGATGATGGGACTTATCTTGGACAAGGATGAGTGTGCCAAGTTCGCAGATAGAAATGAGCGAGCAATTGCCAACCTTGAAAAGGTTGTAAGCGCAGTTGTCGGTGACATCAACATAAGATCCCCGAAGCAGATGGCTGACTTACTCTACAAGCAGTGGGGCTTCCCTATCAACACTCGTGACGGCAAGGTAACGACGGACGAGAAGAAATTGAAGCGTCTCGCATCTATGCCCACCCCATACTCAGCCATAATCTACGCAATCCTCGCCTTAAAAGAGCGTTACAAAATGCGTAACTTCTACAATGTCCAGACAGATATGGACGGGCGAGTGCGCTGTTCCATCAAAATAACTGGCACTTACACAGGCCGACTCGCCACTTCCACCTCCATCACTGGCTCTGGCTACAACATGCAGAACGTGCCGAAAGAAGTTCGTGTCATCTACAAAGCAGACCCTGGGAAGATAATGGTGCAGTGTGATTTGTCGCAGTCAGAAGCACGCATCGTCGCCGCCCTTTGTGGTGATCTTCAGTGGCTTAGAGACTTCGACGAGAAAGATCTTCACACTGAGGTTGCTGCTCTCCTATACAACATCCCACCTGAGAAGGTCAATAAGGAGACGCATCGAGCTGTCGCAAAGCGTGTCGCACATGGCACACACTATGGGATGGGCCACTTCCTCCTCTCCGAAATTTTGGAAACTTCCCCGAAAGAGGCTAAGCGCCTACGAGAGCGTTACTATGAGATTCGTCCGTCGCTGAAGGAGTGGCATAGCCGAGTGAAGCAAACGATCTTGAAAGATCGCATGATTAGGACAGACTTTGGTGTGGTCATTCAGTTCTTCGGGCCTATCCGAGACAAAGTCACTGAGACTGGTGCTGTATCAGAGGTAATGAGGAACGCTTTGGCGGCTGAGCCTCAGTCCGATTCTGTTATGTACCTGAACCAAGGGCTTGTCCGCTGTTTCAACGAAATTCCTGAGTTCGACTTCCGCATGCAAGTCCACGATTCCATCCTCTTCGAGGTGGACGATGACATAGAAACGTTAAAGCGTGTCTTACCAAAAGTCAAATCTCTCATCGAACAGCCTGTCACAATCAACGGCATCTCAATGGTCATCCCACTTAACTTCGAGATCGGCTACAGTTGGGGCCGCATGATAGAGATGAAGAGCTTGGACGAGTTGGAAGAGACATATAGGAAGCTTAACTGATGAACGTCACTGGGATGAAATTATGCAGATTTCTGGAGGATTACCTAGAGTTCACACAAGGCAATGAAACTCCAGAAATCATCCACCTGTGGGTGGGGCTGAGCGTGCTTGCTGGAGCTGCAGAGAAACGTGTCTGGATAGATCGTGGATTCTTTAAGATCTATCCAAATCTCTACGTGATCCTGCTAGCGCCAGCCGGCGTGTGCGCTAAGTCCACTTCGATGGAGCTTGGCGGAAAGCTGTTACGTGAAGCTGGTTACTTCGTCCTCGAAGATGCAGTCCTTAAAGAGAAGATCATTGTCGAGATGTCCGAAGCTCAAAAGGAATACTACGTCAACGACGACACTATCTTCGTTCATAGCAGTGTCACCTTCATGAGCGACGAGTTAAACGTCCTGCTGTCGTCTGGCACGGAGATGGTCAAGTTCCTCGTGGCAATGTGGGGGAAAGATGAGAAGTACACGTATAAGACGAAGAATAGTGGGTCGTTTGAGATAATCTATCCGTACTTTAACTTCATTGCGGCGGCTGTGCCTCAGTGGTTTGGCCCGTCACTCGCCGCTGACATGGCCGCAACTGGACTCCTCGCTCGTTGCATCTTCGTATACGAAGAACGGAAACGTAGCAAGTATCCATCGCCGATGTTGCGCCCTGAGCAAACCGAGGCCCGGAAACGATGCCTCAATCATATCATGGCCCTTGCCGACAAGTTCGGAGCGTTAACGGTTGACAAACAATTCGATGATATGTATTCCGAATGGTACATACGGCAAGACATATCGGACTTCGAGGACTACCGCATAGCGAGCTACTTGGAGCGCCGAAACAAGGTACACATATTGAAGGTTGCGGCGCTCATGGCGCTAGGGGATAACCGGATGACACTTCTACCCATTGACTTTGAACGCACATTAGCAGTATTCAATGTGACTGAGCGCAAACTGCGTACAGCTTTCCTGATTGCTGGCGGCAACCGGTTAGCTCCGCACGTGTTGCGCTTGAAGGCTATCTTGGAGTCAAGAGGCGGTAAGGCACCTTTGCGACAACTCTACTCTGTCGTGCACACGGAGTTGGATCCAACGGAGTTCAAGATGGTAGTACAAACGTTGATCGAGACGGAGTACGCAAAGGTGGTGACGGAAGGCAGTACAACTTACGTAGTAAAGATATAGGAGGGTCATATGTCACGAGGAAGAATTGTAGGATTTAGAGTTTCAGAAGAGTTACATAGCAAGTTGCATGACCTAGCGATCGAGAAGGGGACTACAATCTCAGACATTGTGCGTGATATCGTACTGAACAATCTCGATCTTACCTACCAGTATTCACAGTGGGAGGTTCATGCGTGGAATTACTTTAATGTGAATGCAGATCAGCTGGCATATGCGAAGAAGGCCGCTCAGGTACCTGAGCAGTTCTTCTCAATCATCAGCAAGTGGTCGAAGGACGTGAAGATCAAAGTGATTCCTCACCCGACATCCACCTTGGTCGAGTTCGTTTTCAAAGACAAGGTGTATCTGATCAGCGAGGAAAGATTCTTACCAAAGCTACAAGTGATCCAGTCGATAGTAGACCAACTCGTACGGAAGATTGAGGAGGACACGATCAATGCGGCGGAAAGTTTACATAACTGGCCCCTTGGAGGGGACGACTTCAAGGCAGCTCCGATCTCACAGAATGAACATGGATCTAGTGTGTCGGAGAGTGTTAGTGGCGAAGGACATACCAGTATGCCCAACCTTGATGACTTGGGAATGGAGGAAGGATCCTAGGTTGTCGAAGGATGTTAGTTGGTGGGTTAATAATATCTTCAAGGAGTTTATGAAGGAGTGTGTGGTGTTTTGCTATATTCCAGAGCTGGCAGGAGTGGTTACGCCAAGGATGGAGATGGAGAAAGAGCTTTGGAGGCAGATAGGCACTGGGAAGTTTATAGTGGCTGATAGGATCTTAGACTACTTGCTGAACTTGGAGGCTTACAGATGACTTTTGAGGAGCTTGTTGATCAGTTCAAGAACAATGAGAAGTTTGTGGCGTATGTCGCTAAGCGCTTCTTAGTGCCTACGTCGCTCGATGACATCGCACGAGACGAAGGTCTGCCCGCAGGCGCTTTCTACAAGCTGTTCGCAGAGTATCCTGAGCTTGAGACAGTGTTTAGGGAGAAGGTCGCAGAGGAAGACTCAAATGCGAAAGACTTATTTCTCTGTCAAGCGTCTATGCAGGCCCTCCTTCGTCTCTATTCTATCATAAACGAAGATGATGAAATCGACCGACGAGACTTGATCCAAGCGTGTCGAGCGATTCTGACGTATCGTCCCTCGGTAACGAAGAAGCCTGAAAAGGACCCGTTTGCATCCATGTTCAAAGATCTTGTAGATGGAGGGAATGGCGAATGATAAGAAAGTTCAAAAGCAAGCATTAGCGTTTAGTCGTCTACTCCAACAGAAGTATGGTGAAGACTTCGTTGGGTGGACACGAGACACTATTGACTTCACTAGCTTAAAGTATCCATCCCTAACTGACCAGCAAATCCTAATCGCTAATTCACTCATTGAGCACAAGAACCTGTGCGTGTCAGCTGGCGGTGGTCTCGGCAAGTCCGCTGTAGCCGCTCTACTTACTATTTGGTTCTTAACTTGTCATCCGCACGCCAAAGTCGTCACAACCGCCCCATCAGGCAAGCAATTGACCGATATCTTGTGGGGCGAAATCAATCTGTGGCTGAAGCGCTACAGATACAACGACATGTTGATCCCTCTCACTGGGAGATTGGTAGTCAAAGGCTTCCGTGAGTGGTTCGCCGTTGCCCGCACAGTCCCAAAAGACAACAAAGACCTAAACGACACACTAGCTGGCTTCCACGCCCCTCACCTGCTGATTATCGTTGATGAGGCTAGTGGCGTTCCCGATCCCGTGTTCACTGCACTGGACGGTGCGATGACTGACAAGAATGCCATGATTCTCCTTATCTCAAACCCAGTGTCTACGTCTGGGTACTACTACGACACAATCAACGATCCTGAAGGCAAGGGAAAGAATTGGAAAGTGTTGTATTTAGATGCGAGAGAGTCGCCGCTAGTCGATTCGACGTATGAGGAGAGAATAGCAAGTCGCTATGGGCGAGACTCCGCTATGTATCGTGCAAAGGTCATGGGCCAGCCGATACAGCAGACTGATGCATTTGTTGTGACGCCTGAGGAGTTTGATAAGGTAGTGCGAGAGAACAGGGAAGTGCAGTATGGTCGGATAGTGATGGCAGTTGATGTAGCGGGTAGTGGCGAGGACATGTCGATCATCTGCCATCGCTCAGGGAACTCGATTATCAAGTGGGACGAGTATCCCTTGAACGACACGACTTTTCTGGCCAACGAGGTCGAGCGTTTAGCGGCACAATACAGTGGGCGTGAGGTCGTAGCAGTAGTTGACGCCTTAGGGCTGGGAGCTGGTGTTTATGACATACTGCGTGCGAATCGGAAGGTTAACGTTATCGCTTTTATTGGCAGTGAGCGGGCAACGCACGAGACTATGTATGATCGGCGCAGAGACGAGGGTTATCATCTGTTGCATAAACAGTTCAAGGAACTACATTTTCCCGTCCCACCGCCTGAGCGTTTGAAGAAAGAGTTGGTGAATATTGAGTTTGACTATGCATCTGGGAAGGTTCAACTACGCTTGTCGAAGAAAGATTTGAAGCGCAGGATCGGCTTCTCCCCTGACTATGCGGATGCCTTGATGATGACTTGTATCGTTGACAATTTTGCGGTAAAGTGCAGGAGTGTCCATGTATCTAAAGGTCTTACTGTGACCATGCAAAGTATGCTGTCACGAACGTTAGTGGCCAATCGCTACGGAAAGTACGGTAAGTTTTTCTAGCAAGGTGCATGAAGCACCTTTCTCAGGAGAGCGAGATGTTTAAGAAAAAACCAACGTTCTTAGCTAACAAAGCGGCTTCCCTAAAGTCTATGACCGCCACCATGCTCTCTCGTGGCATAGACGACGCTCTAAAAGGCTACCACTCCTCTGTTGTCGAACCGCTCACCGAGCTCCTCGCTCCCACCGGACTCAACATCTATACCAAGATGCGAAAGAACGACCCCATCATTGGTGGGATGATGCTTCTGTTCGAGACCGCAATCCAACGCTCCGAATACTCCCTCAAAGGCGAGAATGCTTCATTCGTTATGGAAATTCTCGACAACATGCGCACTCCATTCTCTCAGATTCTCGGCGAGATCGCCAGCGCTCTTACCTACGGCTTCTACCTCGGCGAAAAAATCTATGCCATTCGTGATGGCATGGTTGTTCTAGAAGACATCGAACCCAGATACCAGCCCTCAATCGTGGCTATCGACGACTCCGACGGTCTCGTCCAACAGCAAACTACAACTGGCATCTTCACTATGCCTTACTCAAAATCTCTTCACGTCGTTCCTATTCAAGACAGCCGCTCTCCATTCGGCATATCTCTCCTTCGTACTGTCTACAAGCCTTACTACTACAAGTTGTCAGTCGAAGCATCCGAAGCGCTAGCTATTGATCGCGACCTCGGCGGCTTACCAGTCATGCAGGCTCCTGAAGGATTCGACTTCTTAGCTGCCGATCCGTCCTCTCCTAACTATGACGCAAACGTCGCCGCAACGTTGGACTGGGCGGTGAACTTAGTCACGTCCGTGCGTAGAGACCAGATGATGGGCGTAGTCATACCCGCTGGCTGGACGTTATCTATCATTCGTGGTGAGAACCGAGCTACCATCCCGACTAACGAGATCATCGCTCGTTACAACACCGAAATGACCGCAGCTGTCCTCGCCAATTTCCTATCTCTCGGCGCATTTGCCTCTACCAACAATTCTAACGTCACTGTCCATGTCTCTAACTTCGTAAACGCCTGCGAAGCTTTCATAAAGGTCATAGCTGGTGCTATCAAAAAGCAAGTTATCGACCCAATCTGTACCTTCAATCGCATCTCTCCCTCCCCTACAATCGAATTCACCGTCAAGGGGCAAAACAACCTACGAGACATCGGCACATTCGTCGCTAATCTCGTAGACAAGGGCGTCATCCAGCCCACCAAGTTCATAGAGGATGCGATGCTTGCACTACTTAACATCCCAAGAATCGAAGAAACCGAACCAGAAGGAGGACAAGATAATGCCGAACGTGATACGCTCAACGACAATACCTGAGTATATCTATAACGCCTACAACACGCAGGCTAAGCGTAGGAACTATCCCGACAGCTACTTCCTGCTTGTTGATGGTGAGAACAAGAAGTTTCCTTATCGTGATCCTGAGAGTGGGGCCATCCACTGTGGTTTGCTGAAGGCCGCTATAACTCGTGCTGCCCAGTACGGCTACGACGAGGTGGAGAATAAGGCACGCTCTATGTACGAGCGGTCTTGTAAGGACAAGGAAAAGGAGCTTACGTTTAAGTTGCTGGATGTGAAGGGTGAGGAAGTGTTTGGCGTGGTGTACAGCCCGAATGAGAAGGATGCAGATGGTGATGAGGCGGACGCTGAGACTATCATGAACGCTTGCTACGAGTACAACACCAACTATCAGTCCCTGCATTTTCGCCACTCCTTCCCGCTCTCCAAAGAGCAGGCTCAACTCCTTGAGAGTTATATCGCTCCCGTTGACTTCACCTTCAACGACCACGTTGTGAAGGCTGGATCTTGGCTTCAGCGTTGGCGCGTCAAAGACGCCGACCTTCAACGTATGATTAGAGAGGGCAATATCGTAGGTTTTTCGCTCGGAGGTTATGTGGTAAGAGAAGGTGCGTGACTCTCCTAATTGCAATGAGGTGGCCTTGGCCCCTCCGCCTCCAAGGCCACCCAACTTTTTACTTGCAAGGACGGAAACGGCTAGCGCACCTAAAACGAATGGTACGTGGGGATTGTGACGCTGACCCGATTGATTTTATCATCGGGCTGAAGGCAGACAGGGGTGTTAAGAAATGGCTAAGCTCAAAAAGTTGGTAGTGTTTGAGGTGTCATTGGCAGCGGCACCAAAGACCGGCAAGAAGTTTTTACTGATCAAGGATAGTTTCGACGTCAAAGGAGGAGTAAAAATGGATAAGGTTACTAAGATTATGGCTTACCTTGCCTCTAAATCCGACAACGTGCCGGAGGTAGTGCGCGAGGAACTGAAGACGCTCGACTCGAATGTGTCTCTGGAAGATATCCGCGAAGTTTTCAAGGATATACTTCCCACTGAGTCGGCGAAAGAGGACACTCAGGAGAAGGTCGCTGAGATCCCTGAGGAAGTGAAGAAGGAGCTTGACGCCTACAAAGCTAAGCTCAACGAGCTTCAGCTTCGTGAGTTCACTCACATGGTGGAAAGCAAGGTTGGACAGAAGCTGGCCGACGAGTTCAAGCCGCTCTACGGCAAGGTTGATAATGCGACTGTTGAGAAGCTGCTCGACATCGTGAAGTTTCAGCAGGACATTATCAACGAGCTTGGGAAGGCCCAGCTCTCCAAGGAAAATACCCACGCGAAGAAGGTTGCAGACGTGGAGAAGGCAGTCGAGACTCTTGCGGCTGAACTGAAGATTCCCGTCACTGACGCTTGGGTCGAGTACGCAAAGCGCAATCCGACTGTGATCGCAGAGCTTGAGCAGTAAGGAGGTAAGATATGGCGAGCAAATATGAGCAGGGGATTGTTCGTAGGTCATTCGTGTCCGCGAACAATCTTGTAGGACAAGAGGGGTATGCTATTGCATACGATGGTTCTCTGACTGCCAATAATTCTCAGGTAGCGTTCGGCGTTATCCGTCGTGGAGCTCCTGCGAATCAGGCGTCTGAGATCATTACACAGGGCACGTGCATGGGATATGTCTACCTGCCTGCCAACAATGCTTTGGCAGTTGGTGACAAGCTGTCGTCCAGCGCTAATGGTACTTTCGAGAAGGCTGGTGCTAGTACCTATGTTCGTGCAGTGGCTCGTGAAGCGGTTAGTGCATCTGCTAACGCTTCTACGAACTACGTTATGATTGAACTGCTGTAAGGAAGGGGGTGAGAATATGCCCAACTGGACCGATCAAGTTAATTCGACGTTTATCGCCAACGTGGCGAACAGGTATATCGTAGACAAACCGCTCACAGCGTTCGACATATTCCCGATGGTCTCGACTCAGCGGCTGTCTGGCTACATCGCAAAGTACACGAAGGCTGACTGGCTTCGCATCGGTTCTACCTCTCTTTATAAGAGGGTAGGCGCTACCGAGTCGTTCGGCGATGACTACACAGTGACCAAGCAGTCATACACTGTGGAGCAGTACTCCTTCCACAAAGACATCACTCGTGATGAGTGGACCGAGTACGACAACCCGTTCGATCCTATCAACGACGCCGTTGCGTTCGTGATGTCAAGGATGAACCGAGTTCTCCTCAAGGAGCTTATCGCTACGTTCCTCACGACCTCCGTATGGGGTACTGACACGGACCTCGGCTCCTACAAGTGGAGTACTAAGTCGTCTGGCGTGTCCAACAATGACCCTGTTGAGCATATCATGACCGCTCATAGCGTCATCATGAAGGCCACTGGATATAAGGCGAACAAGCTTATTCTGACTTGGGACGCCTTCAATACCCTGAAGACCAACACTATCATCATGGACAGGCTCAAGACTACAAGCGACAAGGTCGTCACCGCTGATGCCATTGCGCGCCTCTTTGAGGTCGACCGTATGGTAGTGCTTGATGCAGTGAACGAAGATGGTTCTGACTTCTTGGCTACTAGCCGTGCTCTCCTGTGCTACACGCCGGATCGTCCGTCTAAGTTCGCTCCATCCGCTGGCTACCATATAGTGTATACTGGTGGTGAGATTGGTCGTGCAGTTCGCACGAACAAGATCCCGATGCCGGAGAAGAACAACTCACTGAGGATCGAGGCTGACATGTACATCGACCAAGTTGTAGTCTCGACCGACCTCGGTGTGTACCTGTATGGTATGGTGTGATGCTGACCGAGAGGGGAGGGTTAGCACTCTCCCCTCTCACCTACTGACAAGCTATGGCGATAACTGAAACTGATCTCCTCATGGAAATTGGTGGTGAGGCGTTAGACGAACTCACCGAAAAGGAGAAGAATACGATACTTGCGACTTACAGCACCGCAAAGGAAGCGGCGATGAAAGCGTTCTGGCTTCTTTCTGCGAAGTATAAGCCAACGTATCGTATGGGCTCTGCTTACGAAGAGCTTTCCTCCAAGTACAAACGTTACTGGGATCTGTACTGTTACTATGCAAAGACGATGAAAGCTGGCTACATTAGCAACAACACATCGAATAACAATAACAGCAATCAAGTTGACGTGGATAGGTGGAAATGGCCAGGACAAACTCGTTGATCACAATTACCTCTCGCAACCGCTCCTACAACGGTACCTTAACCTCAGGTGCCTCGAACAATTACTATGCCTGGATCGAGGAGCATATAGACAAGGAGCGTATATCGGCGCTTTATGGTGGAGCAGTCGAACTTATTGAGCATGCCAAAGGCATGGGAATTATTTTCGAGGATGTTGATCTTAGAAACTGCACGATGACGTATGGGAATAATGTGTATGAGGTTTTGAAGTTTGCGAGGTTCATGGATTATAGAGGGAACGTGAGGCAAGTGGAGTTTATCTATGGCTAAGACTTGGGATCAGTTTCCAACAGACATTGCGAGGGCCGTTGAGCGTGTGGCTCAAACGGAAGCACTTGGCATCATAGAAAACGTGTTCGATGAGTCGTACAGTGCTATTCCCGTGGCATCGGGAAGGCTGATAAATAGCGGTTTTGGCTATGTTGATACCGAGTTAGTATATATGACGGAAGGAAAAACGGGGATACCGAACAATAATGCCTTTGGTGTGTGGGAGCCAGAATACGAGGGCGAAGTATCGACTAGCCCATACACCAAACATATAGCTATTTGGTGGCACACACCTAAACCCGCTACACCAAAAGCTACCGTCACGAAGATTTACAGAGGCATGAGAGTGTTTGACTACGCTCCGAAGGTATTAGGTGTTAGTGGCACTGAGCATGTGAGGAAAAGACGGTTTATGTCTAGGAGGGCGGCAGGAGTAGGTGGTTACTTCTCTAAGCGAGATGTGACAAGAGAGAGACTTGCACGTGCCACATCCAGAGCCATTGAGAAGAGGCTTTCTTTAACGGCATTACGCATAGTACAGAGTTTGCTTGAGGAGTAGTCATGGACGAAACGATCGCTAGCTTTGTAGCGACTGCCTTGAGCTTAACGCTCGGGACAGACGTAGTGATAGATGAGCAAGCTGCGGGGGAACGAGATTGCATAATAGTCCACACACTGGCTGACACCTCGAACTTTGCCGGTTTGTTGGTATACGACGTAAATGTGATTATCTGCAATACCAGTCTCAACGTGGCCAGTGGATATGCTAGTACGTTGAGAAGTGCATTTGATGCGTATAGAGGAATATGTGGAACGGCTTGGGGAGTAATAGGAAGTGTGATAGCGAGGTATGAAGGAACCGACACGATGAACCGTGCGGTATACTCAGTAGCGTGCAAAATAGGAAAACAGGAGGTTTAAGATGGGACTTGAGTTAGGACCATGCCAGATCCTTTACGGAAATGTAGGTGGATCCGCTAATAATCTTACTGACTTGGGTAAGACGTTTGGCGGTGTGACATTATCAATCGAAGAGAATCTTCAGCAGTTAAAGTCGGATCAGAGTGGTGACACTCCTGAAGACGAGTTCATCTCTGGGCGTGTCATCAGGATGACTGCTTCGCTGGCTGATATCTCTCTCAACACCTTTGCGACAGTCTTCAAGTCGTCGGTGGCTGGTAACGGCAATAACGCATGTGTGTCTGTCAATACCGGTGCTGGTACCTCGCTGTTGACCAACGCAAAGAAGTTTCTCCTCAAGCCCTATGAGAATGGTTCTCCATCGAGTAATGCTTTGCGATGGATCACCATTTACAAGGGCGGCATCTCCTCAGCGATGGAGCTGACATTTGACAGCACAACCCAGCGTGCAGTCAAGTTCACTGTGACTGCATACCCTTACGCCAATGCTAACAACAACTGCATTGCGTTTGGCAACACGAGTGTTGACTGAGGAGTAGAGACCATGCTATTCGGGCCGGCGACCATCACTTACGCTACCATTAACCTCGTGCCTAATGGAGATTTTGAGCGGTGGTCGTCGGCCAATTCTGCTAACAATTGGTCTTGGGGAGGCGCTACTACATCCTACACTTATGAAAACAACAGCGTTTTTGCTGGTAACTACAGTCTTAACGCCACTGACCTTTACTCTAACACTTCCACTACCTACATCTATACTGATCTCTATGGCTCTACCGACTTGAATAACTTTAGGGGACGCAATGCTCGTCTATTTGCCGCTGTCAAAGGCAACAACCTATCTTCTTCTACCTTCTTCGCCTATTCTTACACAGGTAATGGCTCAGGGTTTGGTTACGTCTTCTGTTCGGCAAGAAACTACGCCAACTGGACTATCATTTCTAACAACTTCGCTATCGGCACTGATGCATCTCAAGCGCGTGTGCGGTTTCAGCCATTCCAGTATGATAACAAGTCTGACTTAACCCTTATTGATCAAATAACATTAGTTCTCGACCCAACTGACCTTGGTAAAACGTTCGGAGGTATCGAAATTGAACTCGACGAAATTTTATACTTCGGTTCTTACACAGGCCAGAGCTACCGCCATATCACAGGAGGTCGAGGCATAATTCATGGTTTTCAGTGGAATAACTACATAAACGCTTCGTCAAGCAAGACAGATGGCCTGCTAGCAAGTATCTCTCGTCCATATACACGTGGAAGTCTCGAAATCACCGGAAACAACTACTGGATGTTCATCGAAAATGTGCAACTGTTTATGCCCACTACATTCCGCATCGGCACATACACGCAATCACCTATAGACATACCGTTCGTTTTCTCACCTCACACCTACACAGATGAGATAATAACGATAAAACCTTGAAAGGAGAATCACATGAAGAAGCTGGACATTGACAAGTTTCTTGAGGAGAATGCAGTTACGCTAGTTGTCAACGGCAAGGAGTATGTGGTAACTGACATTTCGGCGGAAGATGCAAATGAGCTGGCAAAAGAGAACGCCAATCACAAGGAAGTCTTGGCTCGGATCATCAAGTGTGATCCGAAGGAGCTCGATAAGTACGGTACGATCGGCATTCTCAAGATCGTCTCGTTCTTGACCGAAAATTTGCTCCCGCGAGTTTCTCAGTAGGCGACATTGAGAAACTCAAGAAGGCTGGAACTGTCGCCCACGTTTTAGGACTTCCACTAAAGGAAGCGTTGACTCTTCCGATGTGGAAACTAAGCGTGCTTGAGAATGAAGCGACAAGGCAGAGAGCGTTAGATGCGGCTTTCATAGGCATGGTCTTTGGTGGCAGCGATACAAAGGACATGATGGACAGCATAATGAAGATTCATGGGCCGTACACTGAGGGATTTTATGAGCAAGAGTTTAACGCCTTGACTGCACTGTTTGGAGGTTGATAAGTGGCTCTGTCCTATGAAGCACGAGTGAAGCTAGAGTTTACGCAGCTTAATGAAGAGTTGCGTAAACTTCAAGCTCGCATTCAGGCAATCAGCGAGCAGAAGCTGTTTAAGCATGCAAAGGCTGAGATCCAGGAAATACAAGCTCAGCTAAATGCCGCCTTTGCCAAGATCGAAACCGAAAGTGCAATGATGCAAAGGAAATTGGGGGAGAGAGTCACACGTGTTAGCACTCTCGCCGGCCTAGGCCTCCCACCAACCGATGCATCTATGCGAGCTGCTACGAAACGCTTAACTGAGACGGTAGAAGCATCTGACCTTGTTAAAAATACAAGGGAGTTAGCATCCACAGCTCAGCATAGCTTCGTTACAATGGGGCAATCGGCTGAGAAAGCTGAAGAGAGTGTTCGTAAGGCTAGTAGAGGCGTCAGAGATTTAAGTAACAATATTATAAGAAACAATTCGATCGTAACAACTTGGTGGAATAATTTCGGTCGAGTTGCTATAGGCTTCACCATTGCTTATCGTACGATGAATGCCTTCGAGGCATTGCTCGGTAAGGTGTCATCTACGCTTATAGAGGCAGTTAAGGGAACAGGTGAGCTAGCAACACTTCAGGGAAAGCTCGCCATGTTCTTCAAACTCGGCGCAAACAGCACCATGTCTTTTGAGGAAGCTTACCAGCGAGCCGCCATGAACGTGGGAGCTGTCGCCGATGCCTCGATTAACGCAATCTCCTCCATTACTGAACTTAGCACGGCTATGGACGAGCTTGCTCAAGCTGGTGTGGTTGTTCCTACTCGCCTTGCTAAAGAGTTCGTCTCCTTCGTAGACTTCACCGTCCTCGTTGCGCAGACAACTGGTGACAACGTACGTCAGATCCGGTCTGAGATAAGTGCGTTGATGGAAGGACAGACTAGGGCCAACAACCAGTTGATTCGTTTGTTAAAGAACTTTGGCGTACTGACTCAGCAAGACATCGAAGACCTTCGTCACATGAAGAATCGCGCCGAAGCTGTTGAAAAGGTGATGAAGGCAATTCACGAGTATTGGTCTAAGTATCTAGAGAAAGCGATAAAGTCAAATCCGGCGCTGGCATATGAGATTTGGGAGAAGGCTATCCAGCGTGTGTTGGCTCGTTCGATCGAGTTAGCTAGCAAGACTTCCACCAATTTTAACTTGTTCGGTGAGACGATAAGCAAGCACATCGACGCTTGGAAGAAAATGCTATCCACTGACATCTCTAAGAGCATAGATGTACAGCGTTTCGCAACCATGTTCTTGCTACTAAACCAAGCCTTAGACGCAACGCTCACAGCATTTGAGAAGCTGTTAAAGGGCTTGTCTGTGCTTTCCACTGTCATTTACAACAACAAAGAGCAGTTGAAAGACATGCTAAAAGTGTTAATGGCTTATGAGGTGCTATCAGTTATAGGATCAGTGGTAGGCCTTATTGGCAGTAAGATAAGTGCACTGTATACATGGTTTGAAAAATTCAGAGCATCTCCCAAGAAGTTGGCAGAGGTTTTGACAATTCTATACTCTAGGTTTGCACTTATAGCGCTTGGCGCCGTCCTGGCTGGTGTAGGTGTACAATCGCTTATCGACGTAATATCCAAAAGAATCCCAACGGTGAATGAAGCGACTAAGAGGTGGTCAGATAGACTGTCCTCCTTGATAAACATAGTCCGCACGTTTTCGCACACACTTACATTGGCGTCAATGGCGCTTATCATCTTCAGGGGCAATCTCATAGCGGCTGTACTGGCAGCGGCGGCTGGGTTCGCTATAGATATGGCTGGCTTGGCGCGTTCTACAATGAACATCTCTAAAGCGGCCGAAGAGCTAAAAGCGGCTCAGGAAGAATATGCAAAAGTAAATAAGCAGATTATAGAAGCTAATGCAAAGGGCGATACCGCTCTAGTCCGTGCATTAGAAGGCAGGAAGGAGCTAGCATTCGAGAGAGTAGAACGAGCGAAAGCTGCCTATTCTGCCGCTAAGAGCGTTGGAGAGTCTTCTGGAGCAGACTTCGCAACAGCCTTTACAAACAACATAAAAGGAATCAGCAATACTGTGCTGAAGACACTCCAGGATACATGGAATAATATCAGTGATTGGGTGTCTAGTAAAGGAATGCCGCAACTTGACACTTCTAAGTTCATGCCAGACATGGCAGAGGGCCTTGAGAGCATGATGAAAAAGCCCGCTGAAGATATGGAAGAGTTGAAGAAAAAGTATGATAAGGTGACTACGGATTTCTATGACAGCTTGATAACGGCGGTAAAAGAAGGGAATGAGAAGCTAGCCAACGAGTTAGCAATGCCAGCTAGATATGAGTTAGAGTTCAGGCGTAGTGAGTTGCAGAAAGAGAAGACAGAGTTAGACATGCTGATCGGCAGGCGTTATGATACGCTTGAGAAGGCGATGGCGTCTAACAATGAGGAGATAAAGAAGTATGCACTAGAACGGGAAGAGCGGATTAGGCAGATTGCTGAGATTGACAAGAAGTTAGCGGAACTTCCCGGAATGCCAGTGATTAGTTCTCAGGCGGCTCTCGCACGAGAAATAGAGGAAGACTGGAACACAATAAAGGAGACTTATCAGGCAGGCTCTCAAGAGTTTATCGACGCCGCTCAAGACTTCCTAACCTACTATCAGACACGGTTACAGACCATTGGGCCTGAGTTTGAGAATGAGATGTCTAAGGAAGCGTTTGAGAAGATCCTCAAAATCCTGAAAGATGCACAGAACGAGACAGGAGATTGGGTCGCCGGCGTAAAGAAAGGCTTGCGAGAAGTTGCTGACACGTCCTATATGAAGCAGTTTGAGTCATTCACAGTGAAAGTGTTTGATAACCTTGAGGACGCTATTGTAGACTTCGCTAAGAGTGGTAAAGCCGCCTTCGCTGACATGGTCGAATCCATGCTTGCTGACTTGCTCCGACTTATCGTGAAAATGCAAGTTGTTAAGCCGGTAGCTGACTTACTGCTTACGTCGTTACCAGCAGTAGGCGCCGAAACAGGTATGACCGGCATTGAGGCAACAGGAGGTGCTTTCTGGGAGAACCGTCTAGGTTTTGCCTCCGGCGGCTGGATAAACGAGCGTGTTGTAGGGATTGGACTAACATCGAGAAGGCCGTATGAGTTTGGTGAGAGCGGGCCTGAGCATGTATCTCCGGGCAGTCCGAAAACAGAAATAAACATTTACAACAATGCTCCGGTTGAAGTACAAGCTAAGTCGACAAACGAGGGTGGTACTCAGCGTATAGATGTGTATATAGATGAGGTGGTGGCCGCAAAATTACTGAGCAGGAGTAAGTCGTCCACCGCTCTAAGACAAGCCTACGGGCTCAATCCTATCCTTGCGGGGAGGTAGGTATGGCATCGTGGCCTAGTACTTTGCCACAAGAGTTGATCGCTGAAACACTCAGCATAGAAATGCCCGATAATCTCCTTAGATCGGATATGGACATCGGACCAGCGAAGGTGCGTCGAAGGACTACTTCAAATGTAACAAAGGTAAGCGGAGATATCATTGTCACAAGAGATCAGTACAACACGTTGAGCAGTTTCTTCAGCAACAATGCTTCTTATGGCGCGACCGAATTTGACTGGATCAACCCAATCACCGGAAGCAGTTGCTCTATGCGTTTTTCTGCGCCGCCTAGGGTGAAACCTGAGAAGGGTAGTTTGCTTAGAGTATCTCTATCGTTGGAGATCATGCCATGAGGAATACGTCACTTACGTTTAGACAAGCAGTCTACGGCCAAGAGACTGATGAAGTTTTCATCGTCCTGCTCGAGATCTCACACGAAGATTTAGATTCACCGATAAGGGTATGCAATAACGACTCAAATATAGAGTCGAATGGTGACACATACATAGCTTATCCATTCAACATCACTCTACCTGAAGACTCAGCCGACGACTTTCCGCAAGCACGTATCACCATTGATAACGTCTCGCAAGACCTCACCGCCGCAATCCGCACCATACAAACGCCACCGACTGTACGGATAATGGTTGTTCTCGCAAGTGATCCAGACACAATTGAAGTCGATCTCCCTGGCTTCATAATGACAAACATATCATACGACGCAAAAACTATTACTGGAACAATTTCCGTGGAAAACTTTATGAGTGAGCCTTTCCCAGGCGACTTATTCACTCCTACAAGATTCCCAGGGCTGTTCTAATGAGTAAGGTTCATCCTGCATCAAAGTTTGTTGGGTTTCCGTTCCTCGATAGAGGACGCACACCTTCAGGGTGTGATTGTTGGGGGTTAGTGAGGCTATACTACAAAGACAAGTACGACATCGACCTTCCATCATATGTGGATGAGTATGAAGCCTCGACGGTAAAGGGACTTACTGCTGAAGCCATAAACGCTCACATCGCAGAGTGGGGCCACATCCCTCCTGGTGAGGAGCAAGAGGGAGACGTTATACTATTACGCGTAGGTGGACTTCCATGTCACATCGGAGTTGTAGTAAAACGTGGATACATGTTACACACGATGAAAGGATGTGACAGCGTTATCGAACCTTACATATCGCCAGACTGGAAGCATAGAGTCGTTGGGTTCTACAGATACAGGAGAAAGGCATGAGCGAAGTAAAGATCACGTACTTCTACAATCCGTTCACATTCGAGCGTCAGGAGTTTACCACTCCAATTACCGGATGTTTAGAGGACACAGTAGATGCCTCTCCTCTGCGCTTCCCATATCCAGTGGATTGTGTCATTCTTCTGAACGGTGTGGTCCTTGATAAGGAGTTGTGGAAGGATACACCACTTAAAGATGGCGACCATATAGCTATCCGTACGCTCCCACATGGTGGCGATCGAGGGAAAGTCGTACTGCGCACTGTAGCGATGATAGCGTTGACAGCGGCCACTTGGGGCGTACCCGCTCTTGCCTGGGCTGGTGTCGGCGCCGAACTGTTTGGGCTGACAGGATGGGCTGCTGTTGGTGTGAATACAGCTGTGCAAGCCGCAGGAATGTGGCTTATTGACAAAGTAGCACCACTTCCAACAGCCGCTACTACCCGAGCCAGGGAAAAAGAGCCAAAATCTTACGGCATCGAGAGTTCGAAGAATGCGATAAAGCAGTGGGGTACCGTCCCAGTCCTTCTCGGCCGCATGCGCTTTCACCCTCCCTATGCCGCTGAACCTTACACCGAAGTTGTAGGTAACGATCAATTCGTCAACATGCTATTCTGTATCGGGTACTACCCGATGCGACTTGAGGACTTGGCTATTGGCGAGTTAGACCTCGATGACCTCTCGCAGGACAGCAAAACCGACGACGAAGCTGAGGACGATCCCACCAACCGAGACATCGAATGGTACATACACGAAAACTTCAATCCTTCTACAGATTCCCTGAGACTCTTTAAGAACGACATCCATGAAGAGGATTTGAGCATCGAGCTTAAGCAGACGGACGGGTATACAACTCGCACTACAGAGGCAAGCACTGATGAGGTCATAGTAGATATAACGGCACCGAATGGTATTTACGGTTTGGATGACGAAGGTAACAAGACTGCCGCTTCTGTTGATTTTGAGATACAGTTTTCGCCCAACAATTCAACATGGACAACCGGCGTATCAGGCAAAACCATATCTCAGAGCATCATCACGATCGCACAGCCTAGTCCCTACCGAGAATACGTTTACGGGAAGACGACTACCGGCTACTGGATAACCTCGCAAACTGTTACTTGTACTAGGATTGGTATAGACAAGTCGACAGGCGAAATCTGGCAAGCTACCACCCGCGGATACGCTTTCTCTCAACGTAATGCCAGAAAGTGGTGCCCCAACTTCCCTGGATACGTCGCACCTATCTGCTTAGTTTATCGTTACTCTGACGTTTCAAGCATCAGATCAGAAGACATAACTGATCTTCGAAGCGGCGAGCTTAACTCTAGTAGCTCCTCGGACTTCGCCCCTTCTGTCTACAGCTCTTCATCAGTCAGGATAGCTGGCGGTACGCTCTACCTAGCGCCTTCCATCAGCGGACAAGACAGCTCAATGATCCGCCGTTCTTACCGTTTCAAGATGCCATCTAGCGGTACATGGTATGTCCGAGTTCGACGCATCACCCTAGATCACGACCCCATCACCGACAAAGTCTACGATACCATTTATTGGACAGCCTTGCGCTCTGTCAACTCGTCTCGGCAGGCTGTCACTTTCCCGCAGACCGACGGCAAAGGTCTTACACTCATCGAGCTTCGTGTCAAAGCGTCTGAGCGCTTCAATGGCACGCTCGACGACTTCACTGTTACAGCCTGCTCTGTCTGTTACGATTATGACGAGTCCTCCGAAACTTGGATCTCCCGTCCCACGAACAACCCAGCTGCACTTTTCCGACATGTTCTCACCGGCCAGTTCAACAAGCGGCCCGTTGAGACTACCAGCATCCATCTCGACGACCTTGCTTTGTGGTCGGAGTTTTGTAATCTCCAAGGCTTCACCTTCAACGCATACATCGACTATCAAACTTCTGTCTTCCAAATGCTCCAGTACATCTGCGCCGCCGGACGAGGTTCTCCGACCTACAAAGATGGTAAATACTCAGTCGTCTGGGATGACTACAAGGACACAATTGTTCAACACTTCACTCCTAGAAATAGCTGGAACTTCCGTTCTACCAAAGCATTCTACACTCCTCCTCACGCTTTCCGTGTCACCATCGCCGACGAGTATCAAGACTTCAATACAGATGAAGTGTTTGTGTATGCAGATGGTTATAACTCTACTAATGCTACGGTGTTTGAGGAGTTGTCTCTTCCTGGAATCACGAACTATCCAGCGGCGTGGAAACTCGGACGTTTCCATCTTGCACAACTTCTTCTGCGCCCCGAGAAGTTTACCATCACCACAGACGTTGAGAATCTAGTGTGTACTAGGGGCGACCTCGTACGAGTCACTCATGACATCCCTCTGTGGGGGCTCAACGCAGGTAGGATTAAATCGTTCACTACGTCCAGCGGTAACATCACTACCATTACACTGGACGAGACAGTAACCATGGAGAGCGGAAAGTCTTATGGCATTCGCATCCGCACATCCTCCGGTTCATCAGTCACCGCAAATGTCGCCACCTCTGCTGGCGAGACTAACACACTGACCTTGAGCAGTACACTATCCACGTCTTCTGGAGTTGCTGAAGGCGACTTGATCATGTTTGGCGAACGATCTGAGGAGTCAGTAGAATGCTTAGTGAATGCTATTCGGCCCTCGAATGATCTCACAGCAGAAATTGAGCTAGTCGACTACTCGCCCGCTATATACACCGCCGACACAGGTACTATCCCTGACTACGATACGCACATAACTGCACAAGTGTCAGACATCGCACCGCAGATTCTTAGTATACGCTCTGATGAGCCAGTGATGAAAAAGTCTGGAAATGCCTGGATCGCCCGCATTCTAGTGACTTTCAAACCCATCTCTTCATCTCGTATCAAGGACATATCCTACATAGAAACTACATATAAGGTAGCGAACTCTACTTCAAACTGGTTGAAACTTCCTCGCATATCCCGTGACACTAAGAACATTTATATCGACCATGTTGAAGATGGAGTGACATACTGGATAAAGGCAAGGTACATATATAAAGATGGTCATGCAGGTCCTTGGAGCACCACGTATACGCATCAGGTGGTTGGGAAGAGTGGAGTGCCGTCTAATGCTTACTTCGACCATACCAACACGCAGTTTCTTACCAACAGGATCAAGTTCGTCATCCTCCCAATCTCTGACTTCGACCTCGACTTCTACGAGATCCGCACTGACACTAACTTTGGATCTACGACAAACTTGATCGTACAAACTCGCTCTCTCACTTACTACTGGATGCACCCACATGCCACAGGGACAACTTACTACATAAAAGCGAGAGATACGTCTGGGAACTACTCAGCTCAGTACGACTCGATAACTCCAACTACTGACGGTTTAGCAGTTGGCACTATATCGGTGGACTTCACTACTATCAATTGCGTACTGACGTGGAACGCTGTAGATGCAAGAATCGTTGACTATTACTACGTTCTGGTTTACAAAAGTGACTCCTATGCGTCTGGGGATCTCATCTATACGTCCCATCAGTTCACTGATCCACACTTCGAATTCACCTACGAACTGAATTGTAATTGCTCTGGAGGCCCTTACCGCGAGCTTTGGTTCCGTGTCTACGTTCACGACATTTATGGACGCACAGGTTATGCGGATGCTTATGGCATCAACACTGCGCCTCCGAAAATCACAACGCTCACAGTAGTTGAAGCTCTGGGCGGTCTTGTGCTGATCTGTGATCCACTGTATGATGATATAATAGGCTATGACTTCGCCTGTGATACAGATAATCCGCCGACAAGTCATACTGAGACAGGAGTTAACTTCTTATCGGTATTTGGCCTAACACCTGACATCACTTACTATTGTAGAGTGCGAGCGAAAGACCCGTTTGGGTATGGCGAGTGGAGTGACGTATCCTCTGGAGAACCACAAACGATAACATTGGATGAGCGGGATATGGATATACCCATTACCAGTGGGGCTAACTGGAATGCTTCCTCCGGAAACCTTACATGGAGCGCCCACACCCTTATCTACAAGGGGAACACTTATAATATCCCTGCTGGGAATGCCGGGAATAACATATTTGCTTACTGGGATGTGGCACAGGGGAATAATGGCTATAACAATGCCAACTCCATGCCTTTAACTGGTGAGCTGTGGATGATGTGCTACAGGAGCGGCAACAATGCTTACCCAGCTTTCCAGAGCCGCATTATCCATGGCGGGCTCATTCAGGTCAACACCCTGTATGGCAATAGGATCATTGCCAACTCTCTGGCCCTGAACAAGATTAATGGAGCCAGTGGGAGCTTAAATATCAGTGCTGGTGGCACCATCACGTTAAGCGGTGGTAACTTGGTAATAAGCAGTGGTAACTTCACGGTAAGTGCCGCTAATGGAATCAACATTACAAGTGGTGGTGGGATTACAGTGCAGGCTGGTGGTGGGATAAGTATCGCCGGCAATGCGACAACACCAGGAGTAATACGCATTTATAAGTCCGGTTTGTCCGGCAATCGTGTTGATTTTTATAGCAATGCCACTGCTTTTGGGATAATTCCTAGCAATAATAATGTTGAAGACTTTGCTTTAGGCAATTCCACTTATAGGTTCAGAGACTTGACGTTAATGTCTGGCAGAAACATCACTATTCGAGCTGGGTCAA
>ERZ795051.1009-NODE-1009-length-39030-cov-5.450597_pt1 | contig 39030 bp, 37 predicted proteins | sample MGYA00375135_ERZ795051 | MGnify/ENA primary metagenome ERZ795051 (study PRJEB30180, sample SAMN05720222) | activated sludge metagenome | isolation source: Anaerobic digester | place: Japan | collected 2015-05-26 ... | reverse complement strand
ATCACTGACACCAGAAATTACTGATATAATAAAATTCTTCATAAACCAGAGAGCTGTGCTCGCTACACCTGAACAATATAATATGCTATACGGACAAGGAACTGCAAACGAAACGCCGACATCTACAGTTGATCTTATCTTTGAATCAGGTCTTTTCAGAAAGCTCAACGCTCTGAATTATCAGTCTATGACCTGTGACGGACTGCCTAAATATCAGATACAGGATAATGAAGGAAATGTTTTTGACGTCAATCTTTCTGAAGGATGGGTATGGAGAAGGAATCCACCCAACGGAAAACCAGAACATGAAGAAGCCAATCTTACATCTGAAACGCTCAGCATACTCAAGACACTGAGAGACAGAGGCGAGCTTCATCCATGTGCATGGAACTAACAAAAACAAACAAAAGAAAGTAATATTTAATAATTTTTAAAAGCGACAGGTTTCCCTGTCGCTTTTTCGTGGGCTCACAAATCGCTGATAGGTATTCTATCATTTGTTTTGGGGAAAATAAAAAAGGACTCGATTCAGCGTTTTCACATTTCGTGAAAACCACTAAAACCGAGTCCGAAACTTTGTATACTATTTTTTGCCGAGAAAATCGATATTTGCCTGTATTTCGACCTATATTCACTCCAAAATTTTTCCTTGTGAGGGTTCAAATCCAGCCAGAGGCCTAAAATACCCCAATGTCATCCCTCATTTTTTCAAGAATTTTTTCGGAATTTGGGTAGCAAAAAAGCCCGAAATTTCGGGCTTTTTCCTGCATATCATACTTTTAGTCATGCTAATATGGTTGCGGCGGCTGGATTTGAACCAACGACCTTCGGGTTATGAGGTGTCTATTCTATGTTTTACAGAGAATCATTGAGAGTCATACAGTGCGTAAAATAGCTGATTTTTACAAAAGTGCCGACGGAACTCTGAAGAACATTTTTTGCTCAGGTTGATGTACGCGTTGATGTACAGCGATTAGTTTTTTTACTACAAAAATTCTTGATGCAAAATTGTGCTCAAATTATTTAATGATTCAAATTATTATGCACTATATTGCTTTTAATTGTCTGTAATTATATTGCTATTTCAGTCTTCTTTCTTAAGTGTCTAATAAGAAAAACTAAGCATGTATAAGCTCTTATTCAATACAAAATCTATAATTACTCTTTGCCTCCTTCACGGAGGCTTTTTTAATTTCTCTGTATGCTGTCAATTATATAGTTCAAGCAATCTGTTTATTCTGTTTTGAATGAATCCATTCAGAGCTGTCAGTCTTTCATCAGAGACTGGATACTCCTTGTGATTGACAAAACTGAAATCTTTAATGCTATTAATTCTGTTGTACATATCCTTGCTCATAAGCTGAGGGATGTGATCATCAAAGCTATAGTATGCAAACGGAACATGATCACTGCCATATTCGATAAATGCTTCAGCTGTTTCTTCCTTGCAATGACTACATACTCCCATACCGTTATCAAATACAGGAGCAAGACCAATAATCTCAAAAGTATCTGAGTTTACAAGGAATTGAATGTTGTTCAAATGGCGATCATAATTACACGTCAGGGCATCAAGCACAAGCATTTCACGCAGTTTATCACTAACTTTAAGTCTGTCAGCACAGACAAGATATTCAGATAATTCTGAGCAGTTCTTGAAGTAATATACTGACGGAATCATGCTTACTTCTTTAGAGGTAATAAGCTTGCAGCAGCTCACTATACGGTCATGATAACAATCAAGATCATATTCGATATGGTCTATACCAAGAGCCGTTTCAAGCTGAGAAACAAAGTACTCAGAGTAAGGCTCAAATCCGGCGCCATTGAATCCTTTGGTTCCGCCTTTCAGTAGAAAAACAATGTCATTACGTCTTACCCAGCACTTAGGAAGCATACCATCAGTACCGTACTCAGGTGAAGTTGTCTTAAAACTCAAGTCTGATATTCCGCCCATAAAAGCCGTCTGTGACACTATCTCGCTGAATTCATTGTCATAAAGGTTGACATCATTCCATTTGCTGTCAGAATGTTCTTCCTTCACCCACAGCGTATCTGTGAGTGTCAATCCAAGTGATACATCTATGAAGCTTTTGAGATCCGTCATGCCAAGATTTCGCAGCATACGTGCTATTTCTGCACGATGTTTAGCACTGCGTCGAGTTTCAAGCCAGCTTTTCAACTTCATATCGGCATATATTTCCGGAAGGCTTCCAGATACAAGCTGTGGCACAGCTGTACCAAGTTCGTTCTTTATGTAATCAAATTCCGCAATAGTACGGTCTTTGTTCATTATATAATACATAGTATAGCCCTCCCTTCATTGAAATATGATATATTATAACATATTAGGCTTATAAATTCAATAATATTGCCAACATAAGTCATCATTAAAACTCCGAAAAATCGCATTTTTTACGTAAAGGCTAAAAAGGTGTTATTCAATTGAACAATAATCCTTATACTCTAACAGGATATTATTTGCTTCTGTTTCGGGTATTGTTAGTGATTTAGCGTATCCCTTGATTAACGCATTCTCTTCCTTTTCACTTAACATCGCACTGCAAGTCATATATTGCATTAAATTTTTAATCAGAGAATGGGAAAGTCGATTAATGATCCTTTCACCATCCCACAAGAAATGAAGCCATGGTCTTTGATTCAAATCACTGGGCATTTTATTCATTATTCTAAATACTTCATCGAATGAAACAGCCAAATGCCTCTGCAACTTTACACATATACTAATATAATCTGTGATAATAATTGGACGGAATAGAATATTGCCACCCATATTATTTCTGAATTTTCCAGCCTTATCTTTCTCATTACATAATACATATTCTTTTAAGACATTAGTATTGTTCATCATAGAATCAAAGAATCCAAATACTCCATTTTTAAGCCTGTTAATTTCCACTTCTTCTGGCCGATATAATAAATATTCTTTAAATTTTGTAGACTTAAGGTTCAAATCTACCTGAACATATTCACACACGCATTGATATAATGCTATAAGGGAAGTTAAAGCTTCTTTATTATTGTTTGGAATTTGTTTGCTCTTCACATTAACAACATTGTCATTATAAAACAATTCATGATTCTGAACTAAATCTCTTGTTATAATAGCACATACATCATCTTCATCCAAAGCGATGTTTTCGTTTGCTCCAACTGGTTTAGCACGCCTATTCAAAGTGGAAAACAGTTTTCTTGTTCGAGCTCTTCCTTCATCATTCGTTTTATGAGCTATAAAAATAACAGGTACATTTTCATCTTCAAGGTCCGGTTTTTCATTAATTGCATTAATAATGCCTGCTACTCTATGTTGACCATCAACTGGAAATATCACTTCATCACCATTAAATTGTAGAAATCCAACATTTGAATTATCATCATTTTCAAACTCAATTTCAAGCCATTGTGGATCACCGTTATAAATAGCTAAAATTATAGCATTGAAAAACCTTTCTTTATCATTAAGAAGATAATCTTTTATTGATTTATAGTTTTCTGTAAGATCTCTTTGAAGTAATTCATCAATACATTTGGCATGATATAATTCATTTATTGAAGGAGATACTTTTTCTTTGATTTGCCTAAATGTCATAACTCCTGAATAGAATCGCCAAATTCCAATTCTTCCGCGTATAACTGGTAATATCATAAATTCTCCTCCTAATTAAAAGCTCTAACAGCTTTTTTTATAGATTTAATTTTCATTTCAGAGTTACATGGCGGTTTCCCAAAAGCACCTATTAATCGGTCTTCAAGTGCAGTAATGATTTCTGCATCTTTATTAACAGACAAATATGATACATAAACATATTCTCCCCATTTTTTAAACAGTCTATGCAAGCGTTCTCTACTATCATCAGTTAGATATTTATGATATGATTGTACTCTTTTCCTTAGATTTTGACTTGAAGTTTTAGTAGCTTTTCCTATATACATTACGTAACTACCAACATTTGGAATTATATGAGGTTCTATGCTATATATGTAAATCCCACCGAATTCACTTGGTATTTGGGATAACTCGGAAGAAAACTTACCATTTACAATCAACTTAATTTTTACCCAATTTGAGATATCAACATTTAAATCGCTAATATCAAATTTTCTCCATAATTCTGGAGCCAGAGTGAATCTCTCAATATATCTTTCAATATCATCCTCTATAGGGTCAAATATATCAATATCATATTCATCATTCATTTTGTTTTCACTTCTTTTCCTTATTTGTTTTTTCATAATAACCATAAAGGAATTTTATTCTTGAAGGATGCTTTAATTTTCTAAACACTTTTGCTTCTATCTGGCGTACTCTTTCTCGTGTTACTGATAGGCGCTTTCCAACTTCTTCCAGAGTTCTAGGGCGATTATCCTCTATTCCGTATCTCAGTTTAATAACCAACTGTTCTCTTGGCTGTAATGTCCCAATGATCTTTTGAAAAATTGATTTTAATTCTTCTTTTTCTGTTCTATCGATCAAATCTAAATAATGATAATCCGGATTAAAAGGTATTACTTCACATTCATCTTCAATCATTTGCTCGATCGATATATGATCACTTATATCGATATATCGTTTAGCTTTGTCAGTAGAGCAGTAATCATTTATGGCATTAATTATGCTTTCGTCACTTATATTTTTATCATATTGATAATGATACTGGTGATTTGACATTATTTGTTTAGCTCGAATTCTTTCACGCAAATATGATCCACGTTTAACCATATATTCATTTTCGTAAATGTAGCGTTCGACGTTCTTTCTCATATTATACTTGATGCTTTTATAAAAAGAATTGTCCGAATATTGATCATATGAATTTATCACTTCTATTATTCCAACCATCGATTCTGAGTATATTTCGTTTAGAGGAATAGTAGTTTCTCCCCTATAATACAATGAAAAATATAATGCTTCAAAAACAAGAGAAACAACAAGTATTTCCTTAGCTTTGTTATTTCCGCTTCTAACCTGAGGCAATAACCGCATTATTTCTCTCTCTTTAAGTGATGTAGAATGGGCAGATGCCCGAATTATTCCTTCCATTTCAGGATATGATTCTAAAAAGAATTCATATACTTTCTTTTTTCTTACAATATCAATGTCTGAAGCAAAATCATCGGGCAAATCATCAAAAATATCCGCTTTCTCATCAATGGTCTTCGGCTCATTTTTTTCTAGAATACCATCACTGATTAATACACCATTTGCCAATATTTGATTGCCAACATAATCAATTCGTGAAAAAGTGAGATCTGCTTTATCACATTCATCCAAAATATCATCTTCGGTAACAAATCCTTTTCTTCCGTATAGAACTATAAGATTATATATAGCACTTTGTTCAGGCGAAGATTCAGGATGAATATTACTTAGATTATTAAGAACTTCGTTCTTTTTTTCTGATGCATGCTCATTCATAGATGTGTGCTTTTTCTGACGAGTAAGAATTCCATCTGGGATATCTTTTAGATTAAATCCCTGATTCTTTAATTCAATTAAGACTTCATCAATTTTATAGAGAGGAATCTCGCATTCTAAGCATACGTCATATACATCATCCAATACGATTTCTTGTTTATGATCTTTTTTCTTTATTATCTCAATTGCTTTGGTTATTGAATATGAGTCCATATTCATCACTCCATATAGGTGCAGCCACCTCGTTATATCTTAATTTTTCGGCAAAACTCTAATGTTTGTTCCATGTCTATATTTTGATTATAACGCTCATTGAATTCTTCCAAAAAATCATATAGTCTATTTACATAGTCATCTGGAGAATTAACTCCATTCATCAATTTCTCGTAAAGAACTTCTACGCCACCGCGAACATAGCTTTCATATAATGCCTCATCAGCTTCATCTTTATTTCCTCTGAAAGCTTTTTCAATACGTTTTTCAGGACTAGGTTCATTATTTTTATCAAGTAGCATGATCAGACGGAAGTTAAACATAAGGTCATCCGAATTTTTTATTAAAATATCACCAAATATTTTGGTCGGATTAATGTCCTGTGTCATATCAACTTCGGCTTTTCTTTGATAAAAAAGCCTATTATTGGTGCTAGAAGGTATACATCGTAATTACGCTGAAATAATTGATTGTTTTTAACATCGAACTTTTTTGTTAAGTCCTGTACCATCTGCGAATGCTTTCCCTTGAATGCATATTCTTTATCAAACATTAATAATCACCTCTCACTAAAAAACGTTTCAAATTCATTCTTCTTATCGAAAGAGTAGCTTTTTCCAATTTTTGAAGAAAGATATTTTTCAGCGATTTCTCCATCTGTATCCTTAATAAAGATTATTACCTGTTCAGCTATATTAGGCAGTGTATCACAAACAGTTTGAATTCTTGTCTTATCAAACGCCGAAAGCGGAGCGTCCATAACAAGCGGATACGCTTCAGTAGCTAATTCTTCATTATTCTCATTGCTTCTTGCCATCTTTATTACACCTGCAATGAAAGCAAAAATTACGGATATGCTTTGAGCAGTAGACGTTTCAACTCCCACATTAAAGTCAGCAAAGTCTTTAACGATGGTCGTTACATTATACTTATCATCGATTTCAAGTTCAAATCCACCATTATAGATTTGCTTGAATATATCATTGATACAATTTTGCAATTCGGTTCTTACTCTTTCCTCTTGAACTACATAATCATTCTGTAAAACTTCGTATATCCTTTCAGCGTAAGCTTTATATAATTCGACCTTTTTATTATTTTCATTTTTTAGAGATAATTCACTTCTCAAACCTTCTAGTCTCTCTATTTGTCCATCTAAATCACCAATTTCACGATTGATTTTAGATAGTTCAGAAAGCTTATTATTATAATCTTTTCTATATGAGGAAAGCTTAGATTGATATTTACCAACATCTTCGAACTGAGCTATTTTCTCTTCAGTTGCTTGAATATTAGTATTAAGCTTATCGTTTTCAGATTGCCGCTCCGCAAGTTCAGATAATCTCTCAGTTATAACCGACAAAAGATCCTCGCCCATTTCAGATTTACTCTTGCATTCTTTTGCAAATGAATGTATCATTGTACCTAGTGACTGCGGAGGAATATAGTCAAGTAAATCCAATAATTCTTTATGCTCAGCACTATCTTCAGAGATTGGACGGCCACATATACAAGTACCTCTTTTTATGAGGAAATCAATGGTTCTTTTATGGATATCTGGTATACCCTTATCCATTTTATCCGCATCTACAAGTACCTCTAAAGCGTCAGACATCACTTTCTTAAGGAAATAATACTTGTAATTATTATTGAATGATTTTAGGATAACAGATGTTGAATTACCTATAAACTCATCATTCATTCTTATTCTGTCTTCATAAGATTTAATTTGAGATCTAAGCATTTCACCATTTTTGTTATTCTCAATTAAAGCTGCAAGACGTATTATTTCTTCATTAATAGTCGGGATAGAATTATCCAGTTCTTCTTTACGAACTTTCTTATTCTCCAACTCATTGTTCTTTTGATTGATCCGTCTTGTATATTCACCTACACGAGAGTCACTTGAAGAATCATACTGTCCGTTATAATATCCGATTACTGTTGTTTTACCTGCTCTTTGTCCTTTAAGATGATTAAGCGCAGCTGTATATGTATCAAGTCCAAGGAGTTTTTTTACAGCTGATGCAAATTCCGGGCTACGTCCAGACTGAATCTCTTTACTCATTTTTTCGATTCGTTCACCGTTAAAGAAGAAATAGCCTGAAAGCTCAGCAGGAAGAATTTCCTTAATTTTATACTCAACAATTGTTTCTGGAACAAACTCTTGTTGTCCATCCTTATTCTTATAGCATATTGTCAGCTTTGTAGGGAATGATTTTATCTGTCCATTAGCATCTCTTCTATATTCTTGCTGGCGGCAAATTGTATATGTTGTATTCTTATGCTGTAATTTTATTTCAACGCTTGCTCTCTTTCCTTCATTTGTTTTCATATCCTGAAGTGTTGACTTACTCATGACCATCTTATCAGTAAAGTCAGTTGCACCATAAAGGCACCATGTAAACGCTTGAGCAAAAGTAGTTTTACCAGAACCATTTTCACCCATAATAACAGTAACGTTTTTCTGAGGATCATCAGCAAAATCTACTGATTGCGTTCCTTTGAAATTTCTGAAATCGGTAAGAGTAATGCTTTTCAATAACATTTTACTTCCTCCTCAATCATTTTTCTTATTTCAGTTGCCATTTGAGTATCATTTTTCTCTTCACTATTGATGTTTTTTAGTTCAGCTATGATTATTTTCTTTATGAGCCTATTAACTTTTTTATCATCGATCTCTAATCCAGCTGCTTTATTAGCGTTATCAGAATTTAACATAGCTTTCAAACTCCTCCATATAATCATAATCTTCGTCATGGATATTATATATATCCCTTATTTCATCAAGCTTCATATTTGCTTCAACATAATTGTCCGCGAGTCGAGCAAACTCAAAAGCGCGAGCCAGTTCGTTTTTTACCAACGACTTACCCATTTTTAGTTCTTGTTCGGTTGATGCCACCACATTGCCTAACCCTTGTGGAAGTGTTATAAAATCATATATATTGGCAAAGTCTTTTCCTTCATATAGTCTAAGGACACGTCCTCTTCTCTGTATGTATTCTTTTGGGTTGGTTGTGCTTGCAAGTATAAATGCCGTTCTTATACTCGGAATATTAACACCTTCATCCAAGCACTTTATCGCAATTAATACTTGCAACTTGTCACCAACAGCAAATTCTTTTTTTAAAACCTGTCGTTCATTGATATCTTCCTTGGATGTATACTGTGATACTTTCATATCAAGTTGATTTCCTAAGAGATCAGTAACTATATCAATTTGTCGAAGATCATCATCAGATACTTCATAAATATCACTAGAATAATCTCTTATCGATGCAGCACCACAATAAACAAGAATATGATTATCATCTATATACGGTGATATTTGATTACGCAACTCTGCAATTTTATTCTTTGCTGCTGCAACAAGTCGTGCTCTCATCAAGCAAAGTCGCTTTCCTTTTTCAGTAAGTGAGACTTTACCGTTCTTATCCACTTTAAGTTGTTTTATAATCTCTTTAGTCAAAGAATAGTATTTTTTCTGTTCATCATCGGATAATTCTACCATTACTGGATAATACTTATATCTAGTAAGTTTTCCTTCTTCGATAGCTCTTTCGAGGGTGTATTCAATGCACTTATCGCCAAAATAATCATATAATTTCTGGGTTCCTTCTTCGTCATGATGTCGTTCTAACGTTGCAGAAAGGGCAAGCCTATATTGAAACTTTTCATTCATTAGCTCACTAAGGTTTGTTGCACCGAAATTATGAGCCTCATCAACTACAAATAAACAATCACCTTTTATTTTGTTTAACTGATCCTGAACATAATCAGATGAATAAGTTGCATTTGTACAAATAAAGCAAAAGAATTCAGAATCTTTAACTTTAAGCTTCTGATTGCGAATTGCTTTTTCAAGACGATTTTTCCAATCCTTCTGAGAAGAAGCACTATAACCAATAATCGGGTTCATATTAAACTTTTCGATATCTTCTACCCACTGCTCAACAAGATGCTGATATGGACATACTATAATTACAGCTAAATGACCTTGCAGCTTTTCACTTAATCTGGTTATAGCTCCTAATCCAGTATATGTTTTTCCTGTACCAGTAGCCATATCAAATATACCACGATAACCATTAGCTTCCCATTTATTAATAGCCTCTATTTGATAATCATGAAACACGAATCCTTGAGGTACGGCTGCACCTATGCCTGTCTTTTTTAGATCATTAGCACTAAATTTAGGAATATTGAAATAATCGACTTTGCTTCGTTTATATCTATTAATTATTTCTTCCTTTATATCTGGGAACTCAAGAGTTATAATATTAGGCTCGCAGTTATTCCAGATTGCATCAAAAGCATTCCTCTTAGTAGCAATTCTTCGTTCATCACTGCTATTATTCCATGAACAGAATACATCGATTGCCTCATAGTTAACACTTAGAGCTGTTTCTGATTCATTCATTGAACCGGAAAAAGCAATAGTATTACCATCTTTATCTTCGATTAGACCAAGTTTTTCGTGATACATTCCTCTATTCATGTTATTTTCCATGAAAGCAATTTTAATGTCAAGAAATCCATCGCTTATAAGATTAGCAAGTAAATTAAGATTTTCTTGCTCAAAATAATTACGTGGTTCCAATAAATCATCAAGAAGAGAACGTTTTATAATATCATTTCTATTCTCATATCCCTTTTTCATTGCCTCAATATCTTCATCTGAAAGAAACGGAGATGCTATTAGGCGTATCTTACCATTATTACGTGCAAGACCATCTATTCCAGCTGCAATTGAAGACAATATTGATGATGAAAAGAAGCCAACTGCTCTATCATATACAATTGCTTCATTTAATGCAGGAATCAAGAATTCATCAGCAATATGATGAATCAGAGAACGATATTCTGGTTTAATATCTAAAGAATCAAGGCTCATACATATCCCCCTAACTATTATCGCTTATATACTGCAAAACCTCGCTTATCATTTCAAAATCGTTTTCTGTATTAAAACAACTAACGCTCAATCGCACTGTTCCCGCAGGAAAAGTACCAATAAACTTATGTGCATATGGTGCACAGTGTAATCCGCTTCTGAAAGCGATATTATGCTCACTTAGAACTTGTCCTATTTCATCGCTGCTGTAGCCTTCAAACAAGCAAGAAACAACACCTATGCTATTCTTAGGCTTAAAGTAACTAATGTTATCGAATTCGTCAAGAACAGAGCACAGCTTAATATAGTTTTCATGCTCTCTCTCTCGAATGTTCTTTACCCCTGTTTCAAGAATCCATTTTAGCGAAGCATTTAATCCGGCAATAGCTGCTGTATTATGACTGCCAGCTTCAAATCTTTCCGGTGATGTCATAGGCATATCTTGATTTGCAGATTCAATACCGGTTCCTCCGTATATTATCGGAGGAAGTACTGAAAGATTTCTACCTATAAAGCCTGATATTCCAAGAGGTCCATAGAGTGTTTTATGTCCTGCAAATACTATGTAATCATAGATATTACTACTAATATCAGTATCTATCAATCCTGCTGTTTGACACATATCAGCGATTGTAATAGCACCATATTTCTTAGCCAAAGAAAAAATATCTTCAATCGGGGCAATTGCCCCGATAACATTGCTTGCATGGCTAATAATAACACAGTATGGTTTATATTTATCAAACTGACTTGATATACCATTCAAATCATATGTGAAGTCTTCCTGACTGACACTTAGTTGAATAATATTAAATGCTCTAATGTTTTGAAGATGATGAAGTGTTCTGGTCACTGCATTATGCTCAAAAGGCGATATATATACATTTGCTCCTGAAGGAATATCTATTCCATTTAATAATACATTCAAAGCTTCTGTTGCTGTATTTGTAAAAGCAACTTCTTTATTACTACAATGAAATAGTTGTAGTAACAGCTGTCTCGTCTCATCAGCAGTGTAACTAGCCTTTGAAGACAATTTATGCTGTCCTCTTCCTAGACTAACTCCACAGTTACGATTAAACGAGTCCATAGCCTGATAAACGCATTCTGGCTTTGGATATGTAGTTGCAGCATTGTCAAAATAAGCTATATTATCAGGCATAGGCCCTTCTCCTTAACATAGTTCAGAAAGTATTTCCATTAAGACCTGGCGCTTTTCCTGCTCTGAAATAGAACGTCCCATATCCTCTATAGCACCTGTAATATCCTGATATAGAAGTTTAGCACGATCACTGTACTCAACTTTCTCAAAACTCTTTGTATTCTCATTACCGTTTTCGTCAACAATAACGATTTTATATTTTTGCTTTTCTGATGATTGTATATGCTCCTTGGCATTATAATCATCAACAGTATTCTTGAAAGCAGTTATTCCTTCTGAATAACGCTTTATAGTATTCTCATCCCAATCATCGATCCTAAGACCAGTAATAGCTTTGCCTATTCTTTCCGCAAAAGCAATCTCATCATTTGAGCTTGATTGTATTAGATTGAGTACACTGTTCTCCTGATTTGGGAAAAGATTTTCAATTGTCGCCTGTGATAGACTATCATACCACTCATGAAGAACAGTATTAAGCGAAGCTTTCTTAGAATTACCGAATAAAGCTTGTGTTGTGTTGACAACGTACTTGATCAAAGACTTCTTTCCTTTGTCAAATACTTCCTTGGTTTTACTAATAGAATCCGTTATCGCTATCCCAACTGACTCCTGACCCATTATTTCAGGAAGTTGCTTCATAAGATAATCGTGCGGATTAGAAATATTATTATTCAGACTATTTACAAACTTAAGTCTTTTAGGCTCAATTTTTTTATCCTTTGCATAGTCTTTTCTCATAAGTCTTGAGCATTTAGGAAGGGACAGGTACCATCGCATCATCGCATTAACAATGTATGTGAAGCTATTATACTGCTTTTCGCTCTCATTTACGGTATCAGCAAATATATCTGCAAGTTCCTGAATATATTCTGCCTTTTCTTCATTCCAGTTTTCAAGCATCACTGTATATGATTCTGGCTTAAGATTAATACTGCTTAAAGAATCGGCTGAAATTTTTATCTCAGTACCATCGCATTTGAAAATAAGATGATCCTTCATATCACGCAATGCTACCGCAACATATACTGGTATCGGACCTTTTTTCATACCAACTCCATTATATGGCAAGGTAAGCAGATTATAAAGCTCAGAGAAGGATTTTTCTCCTTCTTCAGCAGTACGTGCAAAGAAGTTACTAATTACGTCTAAAACATATTGGATGCTTGGCTCAGCATTTTTAAGTTCATATCTATATCCGCTTTCATCATGAACAAAGACGCCTGTCTGCATAAGAGTACTTCTCATAAATGATACGTCCTGACCTGAACCGACCAAACCAAGATTTTCAGTAGTCTCATGATTCTCGAGGATAGCTTTCAGGAGCTTAGTCCTACTATTGATTGCCATAGTTGGCAAAGCATCCTTGTTTATGCTTTCATTATTGATTATTGGAGTATGAGGGTATGTAGTGTCGCATATAATTGAAAGGAGTTCAGTTAAGTGTGATCTCCTATATATAGACTGCTTTTCTCCTTTATAGTAATAATCTACCTTTTGTTGTTCAGGGTGAGTGTATCTGGAAATAAACTTATAAACAACATTTTCAAGGTCTTCGATAATAAGATCATACTCGCTTCTAAGAATATGATCTTCAGCTTCGCAGGCATCACGTAATTCTAATGCAGCGAGATATTTGTAAACATGCTCATCAGCTCTTTCATGTTCTTTTGGAACTATTATAACTTCTAAATCATTAGAGTTAATCTCTATATTTCTAATGGTGTTGAGATCCGCATCATTTTCGCAGTAAATAGCATAAACAAATCCACTTTCACCATGTCCAGGTTCATTACTTGATTGACGAGCCAAAAATGTTTTGCAGCTCATAAAGCTGAATTTAAAATATCTAGTGAGACAATTTGTTTCGTTATGTCTGACCGGATAAAGATAATTATTCTTAGCACAATGATTAAGGGCGGTTTCAAGCGTTATTTCTGTTTTCAACTTTTCCGCCTGGTCAGCTAACTTTGCTGCTATATCAACACCGCTTGACTCTTTCAAGCACATAAATCTGTTACTATTTTTGATATAAACAATATACGCTTTATTTATGAGCTCGTCAATAGTCTTCATTACCTCATCAGCTGAATAATGAACGTTGAAGATAGAACATATCATATCTACAGTTGGCGCAATTCTATCGAACTGCTGTATGAAGTAGATGACTGCTATAGTTTTTATTATTTTTGATGCAAGGGAACCTCTTTCGACATTTGAGAGTATCCTAGAAGCGATGATATAAGTCTTATGGATCTCGCTTGAATTCAATTCCTTACGTAGTTCCTGTTCAAAGTAGTCGTATAAATAATCAGGAGTTACGATAGGGAAATCATCATCGCAGTTTTCCACAAATTCTCTGAGAGTATTCTTTTGATTTGAAGTAAGGAAAGTAAATAAAGTCCTTTCGTTCTGTGCAATTCTTTCAGATAATCGCGGCAAAATAAATGATGTTACCGGATGTAAAGGATAGCAGCCATAGACAACTAATTCATCTTTCCCAGATAAGAAATTCTCTTTCTTTGCAAAATCCAGTAATTCAGAAAACTGTCCGCTGTGAGCAGCTACATAGTCGTTCCAAGCATCTTCACCCTTAGTGAGTGAGTAAGCAATTATCTCATACATTTGATGGAAATGATTGCTTATGCTTATATGCTCAAAACGTCCTGATATTCCTCTCCAACCGTTGACCTTCTCTTGAGGAAGATTCATATCAATATAATTGGAAATATCTTTGTGACAAATCAAAAGTAAATGAAGTTGCTGACTTGATTCACGATTGCATTTTTCAGCAAAGTCCTGAAGCATTTTAGTTTCGCTCTCGGTTGCTGAAGCGATATTTGATTCAAGATACTTTCCAAATTCATCGTATACGACATACATTCCAGTGAATCCCTTATCTTTTAATGCAGTATTCACCTTATCATATACATCCACAATATTAAACCCGACAAATGGATTGAAAACACTTCCAGCTGTTAGTTCAGGATAGACTTCATTGAATTTCTGATATGCATTGACATCGTTTGCAGATAAAGCCTTTGTAAATTTATCTATTTTCAGCCCGATCTTATCTTTGAAACTTTTATAAGTATCGGGGTATTTTTCTTTCCACATATTGATAGTATTAGAAGCAGCAACAAAATGTGTCTCAGGCATAATATCATCAAGATCATATAATTTCAGTGCCTGCTGTAATGCTCCCAGAAATGATTGCGTAAGATTGCCACTGTTACCATTTATAATAACCGGCAATAGCCTGTTTTTACTGGAAATATAATTCTTAATTCTTTTATATGTATCTACGTTTATATCCTTTATTTTATCAAGAAGCTTATTAAAATATCTCTTGTCTTTGTTATATAAAATTGAAAGTGCAACAAGGATAGTGTGTGATTTTCCTCGTCCATATGCTCCTGTCAATATTTTAGCTCTATCTAAGTGATCTGATTCAGTGTTTACAAGAATGCTATTGATAATATCAAGCGCAGATGATGTCGGAATAAATCCAGATATTTTTTTCTTGTCATTGAAATCATACTCAATATTTACAGATGACTGAAAACCACGAGCTATCTCTATTTTACCATTAAGCATGATAATTCTCCTACCTATCGTTTAATTCCTTATAGTACAATTCTACGCACTCATTATATGACATATCTGTTGTAAGTCTGATTATATCAAGTCCTGCTGTACGAACCACTTTCAGATATCCTAATGCATCTAGCTTGTAAAGTATATTGTGAAGTGAAATAGTATCAAGACAAAATACCTTTCCGATGCTACAATCATCATTCTGTAAAGCCGAGATCTTTATCTCTTTATTTTTATACTTGTCGAGAATAACAGCAAGAACAATAAGCTCAGGTATATCCTCAGCTTTAGGTGATTCTTTACGGAAAATTCGTTCATGATCCTTTACTTCAAGAAATGATATTAATCCGAGTTCAGTAAGTGGACACTCAATATTGTCCTCAGGATCAGAAGAATAATCCTTTTTTGAATAATATGTGCTGATAACGCACTTAAAATCATCACTTACAGCTCTTTCACTGGGCATATCAGCCTCTTCTTCACTCATAGAAACATATTTTCGTACTCTTTTGGCAAAATCATCTTCATTGAATTCATAGAGATCAAATTCATTAAAGAATATGTACCATGAAGTTGCTTCTTTTTTATTAGAAGCGAGAGAATAATGGATAAGCCATAACGTTCCGATTTCTTCAATATATCGGTCGTTATTATATATTATATTACCGAGTTCCGTTAAACTCTGATTTCTGCGACCAGAGTTTGGTTCTCGTGTGAGCTTTGTTGCAATAAGCCAATATCTTAAAGCCTTGACCATATTTGAACCTATGCCAAGGCTATCCATAGGATTAACTTCTCTGCTAACAAAAACATCTGGCATTGCGACAACATTTCGCATACCTTTTGTCAGCCAACCTTTTCTAATAGCAAAGGTTTCGTGTCCTCTAAACTTCATGTATATTATTCCTTTTCTTTGGTTTTCAAATACTTATCCATCAGGCAGCCGCCATCAAGATACTTCGCTGTTACGCACATTTTGCAGCGTCTGCATTTTTCCTCATCAATATGGTATATTCCACCAGTAATAGAAATAGCGTTAAATCTGCATAATGACTCACATTTCAGGCACTTACGGCAAGCATTAAACTTTCTAACCTGATAACCAACCATACGTTGTAAATCATCGTGGCTCTTGACATTTAACGTTTTCACTTTTACAGCGTACTCATAATTATCCTGATTAAAGGGCTGAACAGATAGAATAGGAGTCATGGATTTTATATCAAGAACTATAGTCTCATGTATCAGTTTACGCCCCAGCTCCTTCGACACTTTTCCAAATGGAGTCAGCATATTCAGGAACTCATCATCCATAGGACGGTTAAGCCTGTATATTTTTGCGTGATTCTCAGCAGTACAATTGGTGTATCGTATTTTAACATCTTCTGCTGCCTTAACACCATTACCTCCCTGACGAGCTTTCCATTTTCCTGTATCGACATATACTTCAGGATCAGGCTTGCCTATTCTCTTTGCAAAGCCAATGAGAAACTCTCGCCATTTTTTGTACTGCTCCGGCATATATATGGAAGACAAAAACTGGGCTCTTTCATTGTTGTTAGGACAACACCAGCAGCCGACTCTATCATAGCCAAGTCGATAGGCACCATTAAAGTCGATATTCTCTCCAAGAATGTACAGCCAGATATCGATATCTGCCCAATAAAAGATAGGCGAAGCAACTTTCTGCTTTTGTATCTTTACAGATTCAGCATTATCTTCAACTCTGTTATATTTACTACGGCTTACAGATTCGCACTTTCGTATGCCATAGAATGTAAGTATATTCTTGTCACGATAGTAACGGTTAAGTATTCTCGTGATAGGACCAGTCTTAAACATTGAGCAACACCAACGCATCATTCTCGCTGGAGGACCAATATCTTCACACACATCATAGAAGTTCTGCTCTCGATTTATAGCTGTTCTGAATATTGCAAGTGGATTATCGTTCCTAAATCGCTCGGCATATTTTATGGTCAGAGGGAACTCAAGAGTTGTATTGCCAAAAATATGCACAAGACTTGGCTCACTCATAGCCTTAACAGCTAAATCTGCTGTGACAGTAGAATCCTTACCACCAGAGAAAGAGAGTACTATGTTTTCTGTTGGATAGTTTGAAGCTTCTTGCCTGATAAAACTATGCGCTTCATCAATTCGATAATGTAGGCGTTCTTGATTTGCCTCAATAAATCTAGAAATATGCTTATCAAAATCAGCATAGCTATTCTGTGAGCGATATTCCTCAAGTTTATTGATTATATACTCAGGAGAAAACTTTTTAAAATGCTTAGATGATATTGTAAATGACTTTCCGTTTACATAATACCTATTATTGTTCGCCCATACAGAGTCGTGCAGATAAGCAAGCGGCTTATCGAAAAGAATTTCTATCAATAAGCGTTCTTCGGGAAATACAGTTCTCAAGTCAGAAGCTAAATATTTTGCTTCTCTGCCACATAGAGGACATATATCCCTATCTACGTCATTTTCCATCCTGATTATTGGTATATTACAATTGCTGCACCAATGAACTTCCGTAGTTGGCTCATATTCAGTTTTACTACCGCATAGTTCGCAAACACTATGCGGGGTTTCATGTTTACATTTATCGCACCACATAATGCTCACATTTACTCCACTTTTGTTGATTTATATGCAAATTATATATAATTAACCAATATACAACTATTCATTTTTAATTATACCACAATACAGAGTAAAAATCAAGAATATAAATTGTTAAAAAATAATCATCTATTATAATAAACCATATCTTGATGTGGCGGAATACCCTAGTCATATACAAAACATGGCATACCTTTATCAGTTGATCGCAATAGTCACTACATCGCGGATATTTGCAATTTCATAGCTGATAAACGCTTACAAACAGCCGGCGCCCCACACGGGGGACGCCATTAAGTATAAAACAGCTGTTTGATTATTTTTCTCTATAAGGGGATTTGGGTAATATGTTGATTTATAGGTGTTTATTTCTCGTCTGGCTTCTTCATATAACCGCGGCAGTAGTTGCCAGTGACCTCATGAACGTGCATTGCAAGCTGTTTCAGTTCTGATTTGCCGCTATGATACAGCTTTCCGTCCTTAGCATTTACCGAATTGACCATATAATGTGCATGATACAGGGAGTTGCCCTGATTCTCCTTATGCAATGCAGCAATTGTCTGATGATCCTTGAAGAAAGCAGCGACATCATCAGTGTACTTACGAGCTGTCGCTTCATCATGCACAGTTTTCTTATCAAATGCGACCATGAAGTGCATTACCGGATTATCACCGATTTTTCCGTAGTATTTCTTCATCGCAATCATCTGTTCGTATGTATAGTCGGGATTCGTATCACACACACCATAGCCCATTGTATCAATGCGTTCCTCATCCGGCTCAGGTTTCTCCTTATATACGTATTCAACGCAATTACGGAAATAACCTCTTCCTTCGCCGTTATCAGTAATTCTCTTTTGAGTTAAAATGTCCATCTCATATGCGCCTCTCTTTCAAGTATTTTAGCATCCTTTTCTGAATACTTCGCTACAGTTTTTACAGCTTCATTTGCAAAATCCTGAAACTGCATCATTTAGGTGGGGTATTGTCTGTTTTCGAGTGATTCAGTCGTTCATTCATGACTGCATTAGGCTTAATACCTCTTTCTGCCGCCTCACGCTCGATGCTCTTAGCGGTTGCTTCCGTCATAAGTATGGTCTTGCGTACTGTTTTTAAGTCTTCTTTGTTTCTCATAGTGATTTTCCTTTCGTAATATATTCCCATATAGCGCATAATAGCTATAACTCCATATACAGTACCTGTATATTACAAACATACATATGTTCATATATACTAATACCCTTATTGTTGTTATCCATTACTTATCCCTCTATTATTTCTATTTAATACAGGTCGCTTACGCTCTACAGGTTATCATATAGTAATACTTTTTTGAAGAAATTGTATTACTATTCCGAGAATTTCAAAAATTCATATGTATATTATTACTGCGTAATATCATTTCAAAAAAAGGCCTTTTGACGTATTTTAGCGCTATTTTCCTATTTTTTTGATTTTTCATATATATATTATTAGATTGAATACTTTACGCGCGTATTCAAATTTAATGTAAAGGAGGATCAAAAAAATGTCCGAAACTAAGCGCTATTTGACCTGTGGAGTGGACAGTACTATACCACTTGAAATACAGCTGTTTTTGTGGGAATGCGTCGAGCGGATGCCTGCTCCGAAAGACTATCTACAGGTCTTTGAGCTGAAACCTGTGGGGATACTACAGTCCATAACGCACCGTTCAGAAGAACCGGAATATCACATGGAATACATTATTCCTATGGAAAATCCCATTGCCGAGAAGGTCTACATAATCGACGATGGTGATCACAGCACCATGTTGCTTGCAAACGAATATTGAAAATAAGGCCAGCCCTTCGGGGCTGGCTATCGCTATTTATGGAGGTTTTACAATGGAAGATAACAAGAAGAATGCGCTGTATTGCTCTCACTGCGGAGCACTTATCGGCGAAGATGAAGACTACGAAGAGGTCAATGGCGAGATAGTCTGCACTGAATGCTATGAACGTAATACGACAACCTGCGATCGGTGCGGAGAGACTATTTGGACTGAAGACAGTTACGGTGACGAGTATACTACACTCTGCCGTCACTGTTACGAGAATCACTATACTCGCTGCTCCTGTTGTGATGCACTGCTTCACGAAGACGATGCCTATCACCTGGACGGATATGATTATTGCAGCGAATGCTACCACGATGAAGTCGATAAGAACCGCAGCATTCACGACTACGGCTACAAGCCTGAACCCATATTCTATGGTGATTCTAAGCGATATTTCGGCATTGAGCTGGAGATTGACGGTGCAGGAAAAGACAGTGATAACGCCGATGAGATACTTGCTATCGCCAACAGGGGCGATGAGCATATTTACATTAAAGGAGACGGATCCCTTGATGACGGTATGGAGCTGGTTACGCATCCCATGAGCCTTGACTATCACAAGAATTATCAGTGGGATGAGATAATGAAAAAGGCTATATCACTGGGATATCGCTCACATCAGACAAGTACCTGCGGTCTCCATATCCACGTCAACAGAAGCTGTCTCGGCGATACCCACGATGAACAGGAAGACGTTATCAGCCGTATTCTGTTCTTTGTCGAGACTCATTGGGCAGAGCTCCTGAAGTTCAGCCGCCGTTCAGAGTATAGCATGAACCGCTGGGCAGCTCGTTACGGATATGAGAAGTCCGGACGTGAGATACTGGACAAGGCTAAGAAAGGGAATAATGGTAGATACGCTGCCGTCAACCTTATGAACTGGGCAACGATAGAGTTCCGTCTGTTTCGCGGTACGCTTAAGTACAATACCCTTATCGCTGCAATTGAGCTTGTGAACGAAATATGCGATCTGGCTATACACCTGACCGATGAAGGTATTGAGAAGATGTCGTGGAGCGAATTCGTTGATGCTATAGAAGCACCGGAGCTTATTACATATCTCAAGGAACGTAGGCTATATATCAATGAGAACATCAACTCTGAGGAGGATATGTAATGAAGGACGACATAAAGAAAATAGTTACCGGTTCAGTTGGTGAGCTTATTGCCGTTGCCGCTGTTGTAGCTGCAACTGTTGTAGTTGACATGATAGGTGATAAGCTCAAAGAGATTACTGAAGATAAGAAGAAACCCGTGATAGATTTCACGTATAAAGAGGAGGACTAATTATGTGCAGTTTATTTGGTTGGCTCGATTACCAGGGAATTATCCCTCATAAGGTTTTACGCAAGCTCACTCAGGCGTTAGCAAATGCAGCAGAGGAACGCGGCACAGATGCAGCCGGTATCAGCTACATAGACGAAGGTAAGGTCGTTATATATAAGCGCCCAAAGCCTGCTCACAAGCTTCATTTCAATCCGCCGGAAGGAACAAAAGCTGTTATGGGGCATACCCGTATGACTACTCAGGGCAATGAGAAATTCAACTACAACAATCATCCGTTCGCCGGTTTTGCCGGCGATACTTCTTTCGCTTTTGCTCACAATGGAGTGCTTTGGAATGATAAGGAACTCCGCAAGGACAAGCTTATACCTGATACACACATTGAGACTGACTCTTACGCAGCCTGTCAGCTTATTGAGACGCAGGACAAGCTTAACTTCGACAGCCTCAAGTATATGGCAGAAACGGTCGAGGGCAACTTCACATTCACAGTCCTTGATGACAGTAATAGCCTATACATAATAAAAGGCTCGAATCCGATGTGCCTGCTACACTTCAAGGATATCGGGCTGTATGTATACGCTTCCACTGAAAGTATCATGAAGAATGCGCTGAAGCGCGTTGGACTTCACAAGTTCGCAAATGAACGTATCATAACTGATGAAGGCGATATCATTCGCATTGACAGGAATGGAGATATCACACGCTCGGAATTTGAACCGAAGCTTTACCGCTCCAAGTACATGAGCTGGTATGATGACCCTTCCTATTATAATATACACGAAGAGATGCTCCTGGCATACTGTAGTTGCTATGGAGTTGATAGCTCGGATGTTGAACTGCTGCTGGAGTATGGATATACCTGCGACGAGATTGAAGAAATGTTGATGGATACAAATATGCTCCATGAAGCTCTCAGAGACGTAAAGTATATGTGCGGTGAAGATGTTTATGAGAGTTACTGCGGAGCTTTCTAAGTCCAAAATAGTTTACTTTATTGGACACCTAGAAATCGACCTAAAAAGTGTGCATAAAAGTCCCATTTTGACTTTATGGACGTCCACAAAGTAACACCCACATTTATGGACAAATTGGAGGTAATATGGACAACAGAATCTATGGATACGCCCGGGTATCTACTCGGGAACAGAATGAAGACAGACAGATTGAAGCTCTTACCAAGTTTGGTGTACCTGAGCAAAACATTATCATCGACAAGGCTTCTGGTAAGGATACCGAACGCGAGGGCTACCAGTATCTCAAACGTCAGATACTCCGTAGAGGAGATACTCTTGTTATCAAAGAACTGGACAGACTAAGTCGTAACAAAGCTGATATAAAGCGAGAGTTGGAAGAGTTCAAGGGGATGGGAATTCGTGTGAAGATACTGGATATCCCCACAACGCTTACGGACTTTTCGCCGGAGCAAGCATGGGTACTCGAAATGATAAATGCTATTCTTATTGAAGTGCTTGGAGCTATAGCCGAGAATGAGCGTAACAAGATACGTGCTCGTCAACGCGAGGGTATCGAAGCTGCCAAAAAGAAAAACGTCCGCTTCGGACGTCCACCTAAATCTCTACCTGACAACTGGCAGCAGATAATGGCAGATGTCCGCAGCGGAAACAAAAGGCCTGTAGAAGCAATACGTGAACTTGGCATATCACGTTCCTACTTCTATATGCTTTATAATAAACTTCCATCTATATCAAGAGAGGTGATCAAAGATGGAAAAAAACGGTAATGGTGAAGGAAGTATATATAAGGATAAAAATGGTCGCTGGCGTGGAGTAGTAACTTTATACTGTGACCACGGAGTTCCTAAAAGAAAATATTACTATGGCAAAACTAAGCACGAAGTAACGGAAAAGGTCAATAAAACTCTGGCGGATCTTCGTGATTACAACTATACTGAGCCATGCAAGACAACATTTTATGAATGGATGCGAATATGGTATGATACTTACTGTGAAGGATCATTAAAGCCGTCCAGTCTTATTAACTATGAGACATATATTGAAAAGCACATTAAACCGACAATCGGTAACGTCAAATTATGCGAACTAACACCATTGCGATTACAGTCATTCTATCAGGAAAAATTCAAGAACGGTCGGCTCGATGGAAAAGGTGGTTTGAGCCCTAAAACAATGAGAAACTTCCATGCGATGATTCACACCGGACTAGATAGAGCGTATAAGCTTGGCTATATTCCACGCAACATTGCTGATCTCGTATCTCCTCCACGATCTGTAAAAATAGAACGTCTATACTTTACAGTCGAAGAACAAAAAGAGCTTCAAAAACATCTTGACGGCGAACGCATAGGTATGGCTGTATTGCTGGATCTTTATACAGGACTGCGTAAGGGAGAGTTGCTAGGACTGCCTTGGAAAAATGTACATATTGATCTTAACGGCGAGAGTTACATTCGTATTACTCAAAGCCTTAACCGTATCAAAAACCCAGACAGGAATGGACAGTTTAAGACTATTCTTGAAATAGGCACGCCAAAAACCTCTTACTCAGTCCGCACTATACCGCTACTCCCTGAGATTGCTGAAAAGCTTGCAGCATACCGCGAGGAGCAGGCTAAAACGATAAAAGAAAACGGGTTGCCTGATCTTGGATTAGTATTTATTACTCCGAACGGGCTCCCTATAGATCCGAGTAACTTCGGTGACTTGTTCAGAAATCTGCTGATACGTCATAATATCCGAGTTATAAACTTTCACGGTATAAGACATACATTTGCTACTCGTAGTCTGGAAAGCGGTATGGATATAAAAACGCTAAGCAGACTGCTCGGTCACAGTTCTATTCAGATAAGCCTTGACCTGTATGCTCATGTCACAGACCAGCTCCAAGCTGAGCACATGGCGAATTTACGCACTTTCTTGAAATGATTATTAACTGCTCGCCCTTCACGGGCGAGTTTTTTTTCTTTTTATTGGAGAAAAATGCGGACACTCGGACACCCCGCTAAATATAGCCGTTTGCAAGGTATAATAAAGCACTTGCCTGTGTGGACAAGTGCTTTGTATCCTTTCTTAATCTGCATCAACTTATACAATTGATGTATCATATCAATTAAGATTTATCTCTATTAAAAAATCTAAAGTGTTTTAATAAATCCTTAGATTCCATATCCATTTTTTCACTTATTTCAATTACAGCCTGTGGATTGTTTAATAAGAACACATATAATCGTTCCATTAAGTCGTTTCCTTCAAAAGCCAAATTTTCACTATTAAGATTAGCGTCCATATGATGTCTTAATTCTTTCATTTTAAGTAATAAGAACATAATTAGTTTACATGTTTTATCATAAGATGCACATTCCATATATTCAATTATACTATTTATGGCAAGAAAATAGTCTTCCTGATAATTTGCAAGCGATGTTATTCTTTCAATTGTCAGTTTACTAACATCTTCTTCCTCCTCAGTTGTTGCTTCAGGAAACAAACATTCTATTTCGCCGCAACTATTGATCATGCGAACATTATTAAGCTTAATATTATTATTCAAGCCAATTGAGGAAGCAACTAATTTATCTATTCTTGAGTAGATATTCAATATTTGAATAGATGTGTTACCACACAATGAAGAATCGAAAACATTCTTCCACCTAACAAAAGTTATTTCATTAATTAGGTTTTTGTCATATAAATTGGCTAAATATTCTTCCAAAAGACGATACAATTCCGCTCTTGCTTTATAATCATTACATTTTAAAGAACCATTAAACCATTTTTTACATATTTTATTTTCACCTTTATCTTTTACGGCCATTATTAAAAGATGCTTAACTATTCTGACATCTTCGTCATTTATATAGTGTGATGAAGATGTTTCATAAGCAGAACTATCTCTCATTACAATTCTATTCATTAAAAAACGATATTTTTTTCTTAGCAACGCACAATTCGAATCAAAGTCCGGATCGTAATTTGTACTCCAGCCCTTATACTTACAAATCTCTTTAAAAACTTCTGACATCTCTTTCATGTATTTTTCACCTTTCAAAATAATAATCTTATTCACGTTAGTACTCTAAAACGTAATATTTATATGGCTATTCTATTACGTTACTTCTTGCTGATTTTATTCTATAATAGAATTACTAGCTTAACCGGCGCCGGAAAGCTTATATATACATTTAATACATAAAAAGAAAAGAGGAATGCCTATGAATGCAAAAACTCTGTGTCTCAACGCAGCGGATGTTTCCGAGAGAACAGGTTTATCTCTGTCATCAGTTCGAAAGCTGACCCGCAGCGGTGAGATACCGCACATAAGAGTAGGGCGCCGGATCTTATATCCGGCTGAGGCTCTTGCTGAGTGGTTGACTCAGCAGACTGTTGGCGGTAACGCTCCTGAGAAGGACGGTGCTGCAAATGGCTAAAGCAGCCAACGGCGAGGGGACGAAATGTAAACTCGCAAGCGGTAAGTGGAGAGCAGCATTTTTCGTTCCTTTGCCTGACGGAAGTAAGAAGCGGATCTACCGCCAGTTCCGTACCCGCAAGGAGGCGGATGAATGGCTCTCTAAGATTAAATCGGAAATCAGCGCCGGCAAGCCGGTGCTGTGCTCCGACCAGCCGTTTGGGGAGTATCTTGAGCAGTGGCTCGAGAAGTTCGGCTCAGTTGCTATTCGCGACAGCACCCGTATGAACTACGCCGGATATATCCGTCATGTTCAGCTTCACAAGATCAAGGACATCAAGCTTAAAAACTTGACGGCAGATGATTTGCAGGAATTTATCTTGTTCCTACAAAACTGTGGACATCTGGACACACCAGAGCAGTCTCTCAATGCCAAGACAATACGCAATGTGTTAAATATGATACATAAAGCGTTGGCGCACGCAGTCGGAAGGCAGCTCATCTATCATAATCCTGCCGATTTCGTTGAACTTCCCCGTGTCATTACGCCCGAGATAAAGGTACTGACAGAGGAGGAAATAGGCAGATTCGTAGCAGCAATGAATGGTGACAGTCTCCAGATAGCGCTGATCATGATGCTGTTCTGTGGTCTGAGGCTCGGAGAATGCTGTGCCCTTACGCACAGTGACGTACGCTGCGATGATGGTATATACTATTTGAATGTATCAAAGTCGCTCAATCGTATTACAAATTTTGAAGCTAAAGACGGCGAACCGAAGACACTTCTCAGGATTCAGGAGACCAAGACATCAAAGGGTAAGAGGCAGATTCCACTGCTTCCTGAAGTCGCTAAGAATGTGCTTGCACATATTCAGTGGCAGCAGGAGCAGGCTGCAAAGTCGTATGGTACTTATGAGGATAATCCGTGGCTTGTAGCCAATGGACTCGGTCATTACCTCGATCCGGGAACGGTTCGTAAAAAGCTAAAGGCTGTTGCCGAGAGCATTGGCATTGTGGACTTTCACCCTCACTGCCTGCGTCATTCTTATGCTTCGCAGGCAATAAAGGCTGGAGTCCCGCTCCCGTACCTCAGCGATATTCTCGGTCACGAGAGCACAGCTTTCACTGCGAAAGTTTATGTAAGCCTCGACCTTGAAGGTCGGGCAAAGGCTCAGGCTGCTATGACTGAGCTTGTTAAAAAATCATTAAAATAATACTCTATAGGCGGGCGTAATGCCCGCCGGAAAGGAATGTCTAATGTTAGTTCCCATTTTAGCATTACTGGCTACGATAACCTTGATCGTAATTTCAGAGAAGGATGTCGCAAGCCAGCTCACAAGAGATATCAGCAAACTCGGAATTCTTAAATTCGATGATCAGACAGCCTACATAAAGCTCCAGACTCACTGGCAGAAGATAGGAAAGACTGATCTGCTTGAGGTGATCAGAAATCTGATAGTACCAGAAGATAGATACAGGGTCAAAAGCAAGGATATTGCTGAGGTCGCAAAACGCTTATCTGAAGATATATCACTGAAAATCGACATTGAAGGAGCGTACAAGAAGCAGCAATATCTGATAAACTTCCTGAACGGAGTGTACAACACTCTTACGGACGAATTCACAACGGACCGTAACAATTGGATTTTTAACTATGTCATCGATGCTAATTACGTAGAAAACTGTTCGGAAAAAGACTGCCCGAATTTTATGCGCTTTATTATAACATCAGCAGGTGTAGAGAACAAGGATTGCATATTCATTTCAACAGGCTTCGGAATATCGTCACTGACAGATGTTAAGAGGGCGATATTTCTGACAGGGGAATCCGACGGCGGTAAGTCTACGCTGCTCCGGTTCATCGAAAGTGCTGTTGCACCTGAGCTTGTTTCTAATATTAGTTTTCAGCAGCTTGCTGACCGTCACTACATCATTCAGCTCCTGGGAAAAAAGCTGAATATTTCCTATGACAACAGTGCTAAGGCGATGGACAATGAGCAAATTTTTAAATCAGTTTGTTCGTGTGAGAAAATCGAAGGCAGAGCACTTCGCGAGAACCCTGTACGATTCACCCCCACTGCAAAGTTGTTCTTCGCTTCAAACAAACCCTATGTTTTCAAACATCCGGATTTGGCACTTTATAACAGAATGACTGTAATACCATTTGAGTATAGCATACCGCCTAAGGAACAGGACAAACAGCTCCTTGAAAAACTCATGGCTGAACGTGATGTAGTGTTCTCGTTGGCAGCTAAGTCATTGAAAGGTTTTATCGAAAGTGGCTACGATTTTAAAATGTCCGCCAAGGGCAAAGCCTACCTCGAAAATCGCATCGTCTCACTTCATAGTGTCGAGGAGTTTCTTGATGAAAAAACAGTTGTAGACGAAAAAGGATCGGTAGTAGGTGAAATACTCTATGAAATGCTCAAGGAATGGTGCAAAGGAAATATGCAGACTCCAGTCAATTCATCAGAATTTAAGGAAAGGGTTATTGCTTACGCACCCAATATCGAGCCTAAGAAGGTCGGTGACAAAAGGCATCGCAGAGCTGGCTTCAAAGGCATCCGTCTCAAAACTGCTGAGGAGCTTAATGCACCTGACGACAATAAGGAGTAATAATAAATGAATTATAAAAATATTGGCTATAAGCCCAGAGATGACTGGATTCGAACGTAATACTGTGTGGACAGAGAGGGCAAGATTCCGCCTTGGAAGTACGATCATTAAGAATATATAATATATAAAGGAGCTAATTATTATGAAAGATTATTCGATGTTGAATGTTAAGCTTTACGGTGATGAAAATGAGAAATTATCTCGTCTGTATGAAGCAGCTGGCACTGACAAGAGTGCCTTCGTAAGAGCATGCATCTTCTCAGATAAAGTAATCATACTTGATAATTCCAAATACATATCCCGCTCACTTATCGAGATCGCTGACCACCTCAGAGCTGCTAATAGAGACGGCAAGCTCTCTGATAAGCTTATCGAGGCTACATACGCTAAGCTTGGCGAAATTTCGACAAAATTTACGGCTATAGCTAAGGATCTCACCGACTTCAAATCAGGTGATTCCGGGGAGGGTGAGGATTAATGTCTATAGCTAAAGATATTAATGTGAATGGCAAATCATTCAATGATAGCCGCAGCTTATATGAGTATATTATTGATGCTCTTAAGACTGATAACGGTAAATACATTGATGGCCTCGGCTTCGTTACCAATGATTATCTCGGCGAATTCCAGGCAGTCAAGGTATCTAATCAGAAAACTGCTGGCAGACAGTTCAGACAGATCACGATCTCAATCACTCCTGTCGGCAATGACCTTAGCAATGACGACTATCTTGAAATCGGTCGCAGAATAGCCAAATATTACTATGATAAAGGTTATCAGGTCATAATCAGCCTTCACCTTGATACAGATACCAGACATCTGCATTTGATGGTGAACAGCGTCAATTATCGCAATGGAAAGAAGTTCAGCCAGAGCAAGAGCGATTTAAATCGCCTGAAGCTTCATTGTAACCACATCCTGGCGGATTACGGTCTTGATCAGATACGTCAGTCCGACGATTCAATGTTAGAAGCTGTAGCTCACGATCTGAGTGAAGGCTTTGACTGTCTGGAACTTTTCGATGAAATTATGGCTGATAAGGCAAGCGCTTTGGCGGATTTATGCGATGATCCCTCGGAGTCAATGCCAATAGTTAAGAGCACAACAAGCGGACAGAGTAGCGGATACATCCCCTATTCTTACTATTTCAGTGCGAATGATCCTTCAAGAAATTCAATTATACCAAAGAAGTATAACAATAATAGGGAGGTAAAAAATATGTATAATAACAAGAATAATCAGGAGCTTCCAGCCGTTAGTGTTGAGCAGCTGCCTTCACTCGATTCAGCCACACCAGGCCTTTACGTTGAATTCGGAAAGGAAGTCAATATGACAGTACCCAAAAGTTGGAGTCATCAGCAGGTCTCTGAGTTCGTCAACAGCATTGACACACTTCCACCGAGTGAAAAAGCTTATAATGCAAAAATCGGAGATGCATTGTTCACGGACTTGAAAAGTCGTGGAATAGAAGCTCCAGTAGGCATCAGTTCAATAGTTAAACTGAACTTATCATTTGATGATGTAATGGAATCAAATGTCATTGATGTTCCATATAGCGAAGAATAATCATTATAGAGCGCCCCTTCATGGGCGCTTTTATTTGTTATAATGGACATTCGCCACGCTTATCATAAGCCCCTCTTATATTATATAACCCGCACACCGCATAGTCAACCCTTAGCTTGTGTTAACCACGGTTAACACATCCCGCAATATCGTTCAAAAACTCTAAAAAACACTCAGTGATTCTCAGCGATATATAGAGCAAAACTAAACCGCGTTGATGTACGGTTGATGTATTTTACTCATTTTGGCATAAAAAATAGGCACTCTCGATTGCTCGAAAGTGCCTATTCTACGTTGTAAATTTATGACTAAAGAGATGACATACGACAAATGGCTATTTTTCGTACTTTGTCAAAACAATCATATCATAAAAATGTATGTAACAGATTTTCAATTTGTAAATCCTGCTCCATATGTGAATTACACATGGAGCTTTTTTATTTTATCACTGTTTTTATTAAGAACAGAAAAAACTTTGTCGGAGGCATAGCAGACGATGCCATAGCCTTTTAGCTTATCTGCCAGTCTCTCATATGGAAACTCCACACGCCTAACCGGCGGTTTTTTGTCACCATAATCGGAAGAGCTGAAGGCTTTGCATCAGATTTTGGCTTCTCACTTGTAATGAAAGGTTTAGATTTGCCATCAGCTAATGACACTTTGGGTGAAGCATAATCGGCCGGTGTTGAACTGAAGCTCAAGGATAGCCCATTAATCTTCGGCAATTCAGTTGGAACAGTTGTCTGCTTTTAATCCTCAAATCCCGCATCCGCAATTAGAATCAGTGGATAATCAAACCGTTGGTTTTGAAATGCCACGGCAAAGCGCTCAACATCAGCTTTTGTGTCAATAAAATCAGAAAACAAGCAACTAAAATCTAATCATTATGAAGCGAGATCCCTTTTTGCGTAAATCATACCAGCTCCCACAGTCATAATCACAATCATTATCGTCCCTAAAATCAAAGCAACACAATCCCTTGATTCTCCAGCAAAAATTGATGTCGCATTTGAATAGGAAAACGGAGAAATAAAGATAGCGTCCTTTAAATCATGAACAACTCTTGCCATCAAATCATACCCATACAGCAGCATGGCAACTGAAATTCCAATTCCTAACCTGTTCTTTTTGCTTACCGCAGAGATCACAAAGCAAATAGCCGCAATTTCGATATTCATCATTAACTGAAAAAGCATATACTCTGTGAATATGCTTCCAAAATCCGTTTCTCCAAGAAAAACAAACCCGACTTCATAAAGCATGCCACAAATAAATGTAAAACAAATAAGATTTATCAGCACTGCCAAAAACTTCATTGCTATGACCTTGCCCCTTGAAACCGGAAGTGTAAACGTATATTCTGCAGTATGCCCATCCTCTTCCTTTGAAAGAATTACTGTGGCAATGGAAGCCGCAAACATACTGCTTCCAAGTGCATGAATCTGTCCGACTTCTACGGCAAAATATCCTTTTAATGTTGCTATACTGAGTGTACTCATTCCAAAAGCATCCGAAAACGCGCCCATTTTTGCATAATTCTCTGCCATATCTGCCATGCTATCTTCCATACCCTTATATAAAATGATGAAGATGAGCCCCATTCCACCCACAGAAAGCGCCCATATCAAAAGACTTTTCCAACCTGATTTCCATTCGTTTTTTAATATTACCGGCATTTATTTTTCCTCCTTCAAGTAATAGTGCATAAATACTTCTTCTATGGACGGTTCCTCGATGATAATATCCTCGATATGATGTCCTTCCAGTTCCTTATATAAATTGTTCAGGTTATCCTTGTAGATAAAATCAAGCTTTTCGCCATCCCGTATCATTTTGATTCTCTTTGATCGACTGCTCAGAAGATTATCGACGGTATCTGTGACAACCAGCCTGCCTTCCTTCATAATTGCCACACGAGTACAGTGATTTCTTACTTCCGATAAAACGTGAGTGGAAAGCATACAGGTCGCACCCTCATTCACATACTCCTGAATCAACTCAAAGAAAACTTTTTGCATCAGAGGATCAAGTCCGCTGGTCGGTTCATCAAAAACAAAAAGCTTTGGTCTGTGCTGCATTGCACAGATGATGCTGACCTTTTTCCTGTTCCCAAGTGAGAGCTCATTGATTTTTCTTTTTACGTCCACCTGAAGTCTGTCGCAAAGTTTTTCTACTTCATCGGTGCAATCAACCTTTCTGACATCTGCCGAATGCTTCAGCATTTCCCTGATTGTCATGCCCGGATAAAACCATGCTTCACTTGGCATATAGCCAATGTCTGCAAGGATTTTTTCTCTGTCCTTTACGCTGTCAAGACCATTGATTCTTATTTCGCCCTGATCATACTTTATCAATCCAAGCATTGACCGAATAGTCGTTGATTTTCCGGCACCGTTCGGTCCAAGGAACCCAAAAATTTCGCCCTCTCCAACCGAAAAAGTCACATCCTCGATGCCTCTTTGCTTGCCGTAGAACTTTGAGAGATTATCAATCTCAATTATATTTTTACTCATAATCAAACCTACCTTTCTTTAAATTATTGATACAACAGCTTACGAAGCAATTGGAGATATCCCTCAAATTCTTTCATCCACTGGTCATAATGAGACTTGTAATTCTCAATATCACCTCCGCAGGCCAGCAAGCTATTCATAAAACCGTCCATCGTCCATAAGATAATTTTTTGTGCCTTTTCAGCATCGATGTCCGACCTAAGCAATGACCTGTCAGCGTTTTTCACAATCCGATCCAACAATATGCCGGCGGTCAAATCAGGTACATCTTTGGGCAACCCCTCCGGAAAAACCTCTTTTAATGAAAAAGCCGCTTTAACCAAAAAGTCCATGACATACGGCTGTTCAAAGCTTAAATCTAGTTCCATTTTTGACGCTTGCCAGATGTTTTGAAGGACGTCGTTTTTTTCCAAAACAATCTCTTCAAACTTTGTGTTGACAATGTTTAAGGTATATTTCAGAAGAAACAGGAACACCCCCTTTTTAGTACCGAAATAGTGAAACAGCAATCCTTTTGATATTCCGGCACGCTTGACGATCTCGTCCATATTGGCATACGCATAGCCTTTGGAAAACTCTTTCAGGGCTTCCATGATAAGGCGTTCACGCTTTTCTTCCTCCATCGTCATAATTTTATGATCTGCAATTTCATATTCGCCGATAAAATCAGTATTATTACTCTTACGAGCCATTATTACTCACCTCCATTTCTATCCTATTGACTTTTAAGTCAATAAAAGTATAACATGTATTGACTTAAAAGTCAATAGGAAATGTGGAGAAAATAGGTAAATAGTGTTTAATGTGTGACAAAGGCATTGGAAAAGGAACTGAAAACATCAGATAAAGGATGAAGATAATGAAAGGCTCGCCGGTCGGCGGGCCTTAACCATTTAGCATAGCGGGTAGTACAGCCTTGTCATCGATATAGAAGTCGCAGGTGATCTTCCGGGAATTGGTTCCATACAGTTCGACGATCTCCGGGAGGTTGTCATTGACGGCATCGAATTCCAGCTGCTGATCCCGGCACCACGAGACGGCTTTTTCCAGGGCTTCGCCGGCACGGCAGGTCCAGAGGATGAGTTTGTTTCCGGAGCTGCGCTGCGATTTCAGGTATTCAATTATAGAAAAAGCCTATATGCGATCAAGGTGGCATACGGAACGCACAACTCCGTATTATAAGACGAGGACCTTTACGAAGCGCAAAGATTATTATAAATATCAGCTTGTGATAAGGACAAAAAAACATAAAAAGCTGATAATGAGCAACTCCCAACATTTTGAAAAAGACATTATAGAAACAATAAAGGAGAAGTGTGGCCCGGATGTATGGATTGAAAAAAAGCTTCAAGAGAATTGATATCATATGCTACAATTCGTAACAATATAATGAGAAAAGAATTGAACTCTCGCAATAAAAAATCAGCTTCTTAATGCATTTATAACTATTTTAAATAAGATATAAAGTTAAAGCAGCCCATAAGGGCTGCTTTTTAGATTATACTATTGATACTGAATATTCCAAGTTGTCAGATATTGCATACATCGAGAAAATATGATAAAATATCATTAAATCAATACATGGAGAGAAATTATGAAAAAAGATCTATTTGCTGTCGGAGCTGTTATTTCAGCAATTGCTCTTATTTTCAAGAAGAGTGATTTTGGAGCGCATCCAACCGCTTCTGACTGTAGAGAGTACAATAAACGCTGTTCCGAATATAATGGCAGACGTTTTACATATCCAACTGAATGGGCAGAAAAAGGTCTTGACGAAGACCAAAAATTATCTGGAAAAGGAACAGTTCCTAAAGATAAGCTGCCTGTATATACTCCCGACTTTTCTGTTATTGGGATAGACAAAATCAGCATCACTTGGTTCGGACACTCTACTGTATTAATGCAGATGCATAGTATGAATATACTATTTGATCCTATGTTTTCAGAACGTTCATCGCCTTTTCAGTGGATAGGTCCAAGTCGCTTCACACGTCCTTCTGTGAGTATTAAGGAATTACCGCATCTTGACATAGTCATGCTATCCCACGATCATTACGATCACCTCGACAGACGTACCGTTCAGCAACTAGCAACCAAAACAGACCGATTTATCGTTTCACTGGGGCTTGAAAAACACCTTGAACATTGGAATATCCCATCAAGTAAAATAACTACTCTGGCATGGTGGGAACAGGTCAATATAAACGGTCTTGATGTAATATGCACGCCTTCACGCGATTTCTCCGGAAGAGGTCTTATCGGACAAAACCGTACGCAATGGTGTTCGTGGGTGCTCAAAGACGAATATCATAGTATATTCAATAGCTGTGACGGAAGTATCGGCGGACACTTCAAAGCAATTCATGACAAATACGGAGACTTCGACCTTGCACTTATGGAGTGCGGACAATACAACAAAAGCTGGCACTACAGCCACCTTTATCCCGAAGAAGCAGTAATGGCAGCAGAAATGATTGGTGCCAAAAAGGTTATGCCCATACACTGGGGAGCGTTTGTACTTTCAAGTCACGGCTGGGACGATTCTCCCGAACGCTTTGTAATCGAAGCTGAAAAGCGAAATTTGTGTGTTATAACACCTTATTTCTGCGAAACATTCAGTCTTGATGCTCCGACAGTATCAAATTATTGGTGGCGTAATTATAACTAATCATAAGAATTGGAGGAGTAACTATGGCTAAATATGTACTAAAATTTTCTCCTGATTACTTCACAACAAGTCTGTGGAGTGATAACAAAGAAACTATGGAAATATTAGGTTGCGGAATTCAATACGATAAATTACCGCTTTCAGAAGGACTTATCAGAATGCTGGAAGAATTTGACGACGATTGTGTTGAAATATTAGACTGGAATGATCCTGGAAAGGGAGATGTTCGTCCTATAGATCAACAAATTGCATATTACGAAACAGGCAAAAAGCTCCTTGAGCTAGTACGCCAGGAGCTTGGAGAAGATTTTGAAGTTAAAGACGGACTTGACTGGATCAAGCCCAAAGTATTATAATATTATAAAACAGATCACAATTATTGACGATAATAAAAAAGTGCGGACGTACCATATCATATTACTAATTATTTGGCTAATTTACGTTACTTACTAAGAATTGTTAACCTCGGTTAACTAAAAAACCTATGATATAAAAAAATACCCCCTGATATTAGGTGGTAGAATAGGGAAAAAATAACACAATTGATGTATAATTGATGTACAAATCCAAATTTTGACATATAATCAAAAAATATAACTGCTCGCAAGATGATATAAAATCTGTCCTGTGAGCAGTTATTTATAGTCGATACAAGCCTATATTCAGGCAAAAAATATAAGGCACTATATTTTGCAATATAGTGCCTAATTTCTGGTTGCGGCGGCTGGATTTGAACCAACGACCTTCGGGTTATGAGCCCGACGAGCTACCTAGCTGCTCCACACCGCGTTATCTCTGCCATATGACTATATTATTATACCACAGGCAATAGGCAATGTCAACACCCAGGCACATATTTTTTTGTTTTAACTATAACCGGTGTATTTGAGACAAAAATCGTATTCATACAGTAAAAAACTTCATAGCAAAACAGTCAAGTATCCCCCTTATTTTCTTTTCAACGCTGTGAAAATTCATTTTTTAATGCCCAATCTTGTTTCATAATACCCAACTATATTGTCATCGCTGGATCTATCAAAAAACTTTTGTTTCCGCTTTTGTTTCTTAAAGTCATATGGGACCAGTTCGTCTTCAGACAGCTTATGAGAAGACCACCATGCTTCGCAAACATTATTATCAGCGACCTTTATCGCCCAATATCCAGTCACACCGTTTTTATCTTTGGAAAAACTCACATCATTATCTATAAATTCGTTTTTATATACTAAATAGTAATCAGCTTGCTCCTCGCCTGTTATATAATATGTTCCGGTATCAGGAATATTCAGCTTATTGAAGACAAATTCCTTATTATCATTAAAGAATCTGTAGTTATAAGCGGCTCTCTCATTAATGCTTTTCAGCGAATCAGTTTTGATCTGATCTATTATGCAAGCTCCAAAAACCAAAATTGAAAAGATAAAAAACAAAAACAGTAATATAAATATTCTTGTAATATTACTGGTTTTTTTCTTACCTGTTTTATCTTTATTCATTCCCATATTTCCTCATTTGTTGGTACAACCTATTCTCTTGTTTCAAGCGAATCCTTATCGATCGTAAATAGTATTGTTCTTTCCTTTTCAACAACTGTTACATATATGTGATAGTCGTCGGATGATATATCGTCTATCTCACAATTGCTGAGGGACACTACATTTTTTCCTTTAAATGACGGTGGAAACGCCCTCACCCTCTTTAACACAAGTTCGTGCTGAAAAATACTGTTTTCTTCAATATAGTAACTATATTTTCCTTTACTAAAAGTCTCAATATTTTTGCTGTTTGAATATGAGAAAGCAGTGACTGCCCCTAAAGCTAAAGTCAGATAAACTGAAAGACATACACGTTTTAAACTTATCGTTTTTTCATTCTTAGTAAACAACAAAAGCAGTAAGATCAGAACCGCCCAAGAAATAAATGATGCAGCTATCTGTTGCTTTTTAGGTATTTGCGGCATCAAAAGAACAAACATTATTATTGGAAATGCTAAGAAAATAACACAAAGCACTCCAAAGAAGATGCTTTTAAGGACATTTTTCATATTATTTTTCTCCGCTATGCCTTACAAATTTTTCACAAGCGAAACATGATCCTGCAATAGCTCATAGCCGTTCTTCCTGTAGAATCCGAATGCCGGAAGGTTCCGGTTTGTCTGTAGGAAAATACGCCTTATCCCTCTGGCAATAAGCTCCTCCTCGATCATTGACAAGAAGGCCGAGCCCAGTCCCTGCCCCTGCTCTGATGTTTTTACGAAAAACTCACCAATGTTGTATTCCGTACCCTCCCACCAGTGCTTGATACAGCCAAGAGATGCACCTGTCAGCTCACCGTTCATAAAAAGGCCGAAGGTAAGGGAGTTGCCATTGCTCATATATTCGGAGATATAGCTGTGGAGCTGTATATCGTCGCTCCAGTCGTCGTTCCAGGGCTCTGCGGAGAAAACAGCGGAGAACAGCTGTTTTACGGCTCCAATATCCCTCATGCTCATTGCTTTTATTTCTGTCATAGTTATTACCTCCGCCCTTATAGTTGTTATGATTATAGCATAATTCACAGGCCTTGTCAAAGCTGCCTGCCGGATAGATCAAAACAAAAAGAGAACCTGCAAAAGTCGTCTTTTTATTGCAGTTTCAAGCCGTACTCGTTCCGACGTAAAGTCAGAAGCACTATAGAGGTTTTATTGACAACACCTCCACTCTATGCTATAATTTCTACTAAATTATAAGCAGAATTTGCTGTGTGATGCTGCGCTCTTTCACAATTTCGCTAACAAGCTCGCTTTCTTTCTGCAAACACTGTAAGTCCGCTTTCACTTACGGCACTGTTAATATAAATCAAAATATGAGGAGCTGTTATCCATGAAGATCGAATTCAGAAAAGCTGACCTGATAGACGCAGAATCGATAATAGATATTTACAATTCTGCGTTCTATAACGATTATATAAAATACGGCGAATGTCCTGCATATGGAAGGACAAAGGAAATGATGAGAAAGTCCATCATTGATTACCCTAAATTTATGATCCTTTACAATGAAAAATCAGTCGGATGTATTTCATGCAAAGAATTGCAAAAAGGAATTTATGAGGTGGGATGCTTATGTGTTATCCCAGAGTTTCAGGGAAAAGGCAGCGGGACATCTGCAATGGAATTCATTAAGTCATATTACACCGACTGGAACAAGTTTACATTGGTCACTCCAGCAGATAAAAGCGAAAATATTTTATTTTATACGGAAAAATGCGGATTTTATATTCGGTCATTAGAAATGGATGGAAGTGTTCAAGTTGCCCGCTTTGTTCTGGAAAGGTGAATCCTGCTCCAAATTAATAGCACTGTATTCGAAAGCAGAGTAAGCCTTCTGTACAGAGTGAGCAAGCGGCAACGTGTAAAGTACAGGGCCACGCCCTGCTGCCTTGACAAGGGGAAGGTGAATGTGGTAAAATCAAGGTAGCTGTAAGGCCTGGATAGGTAACAGGCTGCGAAACACATGGGAAAATCTAAAAAAAGGAGCTGATCGCATGAACCTCATAAGAAAAATAACATCGGCTGTCACAGCTGTTGGGGTAGCTTTATCCGGAGCAGTAATACTGCCGCCGGAAAGGACATTAGAGGCTGAGGCGGCCTCTGCTGTTTCTATCTCACCCTATGACCGCTATGACATCAATAACGGCATTTTTGAGGGCTGGGGCACATCTCTCTGCTGGTGGGCGAACAGAGTGGGATATTCCGATACCCTTGCACAGAAATGTGCGGACACCTTTTACGGCGATGACGGCCTGAGACTGAACATAGCCCGATTCAATATCGGCGGCGGTGACGATCCTTCTCACGATCACATCACCCGTACCGATTCAAATATGCCGGGCTATACCAGGTACAACAACGGCAATGTGACCTACGACTGGACTGCGGACTACAATCAGCGCAATGTGCTGCAAAGGTCGATAAAGGCTGTCGGGGACGATATGATAGTGGAGATGTTCTCCAACTCTCCGCCCTACTATATGACTAACAGCGGATGCAGCACCGGCAATAAGGACGCAGGCTCGAACAACCTGAAGGACGACTGCTACGATGATTTTGCGGAGTATATGGCGGAGGTCTGCGACCATTACCAGAACGTCTGGGGCATTGATGTACAGAGCGTCGAGCCGATGAACGAGCCCTACACCAATTTCTGGGGCGCATACAGTGCCAAGCA